>Ga0326513_10001003_pt1 | contig 23160 bp, 20 predicted proteins | sample 2_2465_0518_D_FD_203654 | JGI IMG/M metagenome (GOLD analysis project Ga0326513, IMG submission 203654) | Bovine rumen microbial communities from UC Davis, California, United States - 2_2465_0518 | ecosystem: Host-associated > Mammals > Digestive system > Stomach > Rumen | place: USA... | reverse complement strand
TGTAGCTGATAAAAACCACAAATATAGTCATTTCAAATCAAAACGTAAAATCAAAGAACGCTTATAATAAATTATATATTAATAAATTACAAAGGTGCCTAAAAAGTTAACGCACCACCACTAATAAGGAACAAAACTTTCAAGGTCGATTGTATGCACATTTTCTGACGTTTGAGAAGGAAGGTTATGTCGTAGAAATGGAAACAAGTGTGAACGATGAGCATTTGAAACCAGTTCTACTAAAACGAATGAATGATAGCAGACTGAGTGATTTAAAAAAAGATGATTTTAGAAAAATAGAAATTGATTTGTTGTTATATAAGGAGGATTTTTCTGAAATGTATGCGGCGGAACTGAAATGGGTATATAATCGTTCAGAGGGATGGAATGTCGTGGATCATTTGGAAGATTTTAAGGACGATGCCATTTTCTGTCATCAGTTGATAGAAAAGGCTAATTTTAATGAGACATGTAGTGTTGTAGTATATGACTTTAATCCAAAAAAGCAGGTGAAACGTTATTCTCCGAGAAATACGGAAACACAACAAGAAAAACTGGAGTTCTTAGGAGGAAGTTACCCTGCGGCAGATCATGGCAAAATTATAGTTGATGAACATGGAGGAAAAATAGATTATAAATGGATCGATTTGAAAGATTATAAGGAAGATCAAGATTATAAGTATTATATAATAAGGTTTAAGAAATAACTATCGGACAAGCCTGCAGTCCTTAAAGTTGCAGGCAATAAATGATCATTTATTAATTTTAATTTTTTACAATTATGGCAGATCTTAAGATTGACGGCCGCATGAAGGTTAAAACTCTGAAAGAGAACTTCAAGAAGAACTTTGGCGCTACTCTGCGCGTGTACAAAAGCATTACCTGCAAAGGTGCATTTGCTGACGATGATGCTACTTTGGCATCGCTTCGTTCTGCAGACGCAAAGGGTGGTGAAGTTACCGTAGGCAGCAACAAGCGCGTTGGTAACTTCGAGAAAGAGTTCGCTACTGCATTCGGTATCGGTGTACAAGTTGCAGACAAAAACGACAAGAATCTTGCGGACAACGATGGTACAATCGCAGCTGCTGGTAAGTAATCTTACCGCACAGGGCAGGGGAACTTGACCGTTCCTCTGCTTACAATACATTTTACCATTAATTTTTTTACCACTATGAGCAAAGAGTATTATCGCAAGAAAATCATTGACTTGCGTGCAAGTCTTGACAGAGAAAAAGAAGCTAAGAAACGTGACAACGAACGTTATGCTTCATTGATTAAAGGTGCTTCTTCTCCATCCAGTAAGGCATCTTATCGCAAATCAAAAATCGACGCCGCTGCGCGACATGACCGCACAATCGAGTCTCTAAAACGCCAGATTGAAAGCGCTCGTGAATCACTCAAGCGCGAGAAATCATAGTACCTATTAGGTGAAAATATCAGGGCAGGGGAGTTTGACCGCTCCCCCGCTCACAAATCCGCCCGACACGGGCAAATGATCTTTGACGTATTGTAGAGAAAAAATCAGAAAAGTTTACCTGACCATAACTCTTGTAAAAAATCGCGGATAAAGATTATCCGTATCCCATCTTCTGTTTTACGGTTAATTGGATCCCACGAAACAATCATCCGATCAAAATTAGGGTATTCTTCTGCAAAGGCCCGTAAACCTTTGAGATGCTTGGGTTGCACCATATCAGCAGACTTAATCTCAATAGCGACACGGTTTCCAATAATTGCATCTACTTCATTTCCTGTATATGTATGCCAATATGACAATTTTTCATCGCTGTTCTTGTAGCCAAGATATGCAATAATTTCCTGAATTACAAAATGTTCAAATGCATGTCCATATTCGGGAGTACCGCGTTGCAGGTCTTTTCTATGCAGCAAGTAATTGGCGATACCGACATCGAAATAATAGAATTTTGGTGCTTGAACTTCTTTGCGTTTTAGAGATTTATGATAAGCAGGTACCATATAGCCTACTAACGTATCCTCCAATATAGAGAAGTATTCTTTGATGGTATTGGATTTAACGCCGCAATCACTTGCTATATTGGAATAATTGACTATTTCTCCATCCGTAAGAGCCGCTACTTCCATAAAACGCTCGAAAGCATCAATATTGCGAACAATTGCTTCCGCTTTGATCTCTTGCTGCAGATATACATCGATGTATGCGGACAATAATATCTGAGGACGTTTAGATAAATAGTGGGTTGGAATCATGCCAACATTAATTGCTCGGTCAATATCCAACTCAGGAATCTCTGCACTTACCAAAGGATATAGGTAACAAGGAAATGCCCGACCACCTAATGTATTTGCTCCTTTTCGACGTAGTTTGCGAGCACTACTTGCGCAAATGACAAAACGTATATCGGTTTTGAATATCAAACGATGAACCTCATTGAGTAAGTCCGGAACTTCCGTTATTTCATCAATAATGACGGTTGAGATGTTACTTCCTGCCAACTGGTCATATAGCACACTTGGTTGATTCTTATAGATTCTTCGGACAGAGGCATCCAAAAGATCAATATACATCGCATTAGGAAAGGCGTTTTTTAAATAGGTTGACTTGCCTGTTTGGCGTGCTCCAAAGAGAAAAATGCTCATTTCCTCCATGACCTCGTTGACCGATAAAATTCGTTTAAACATACAAAAAAAAATACTTAAATTCTTTAAATACTATTGCAAATATTCATTGAAAATTTTAGATATAATCTATAATATTCGTTGAAAATTTTCTGCAAAGATACTACAAATGATCCGAATATGCAAGTTTTTAGACAGAAAAATGCAAAAAATCTCTCTTTTTCTCTACATACGCATATATATAAGGAAATAAATATTAAAACAATGACAGATAAAATACAAACATTCAAACAAGAACTGGCACGCGTCTTTGACGACAACCTGCACACCAAACAATGGCATAAATATGTCGATTATGCTATTATTGGCCTAATTATCCTTTCGACAGTTGAGGTCTTCCTCTCTACATATGATGGCATCGTGGAGAAATACGGCATTTGGCTGAAAGTAGTGGATTATTTTACGACCTTCTTCTTTACCATCGAAGTCTCGCTCCGTATCTGGTGTGCTGACCTCATTGACGATAAATACAAAGGCTTCTGGGGTAGAGTGCGTTACTGTTTCTCGTTCTATGGATTAATAGACATCCTTTCCACGTACCCATTCTACCTGCATTTCTTTATGCCAATGCCGTATGTGGCACTCAAAGCCTTGCGAATTGCCCGTCTCTTGCGCGTTTTCCGTTATATGAAAGCGTTCAACGTCCTTTCGCGGGCTATGCGTGCCAAGAAAGATGAGATGTGGGTGTCTGTTCAGTTCCTGACAATCATTACGCTGATTCTCTCGTTCATTCTTTTCTTTGTGGAGCATGAGGCACAACCGGAAGTGTATAACAACGGCTGGACATCTGTTCTTTGGGCGTTTGCGCAGTATATCGGCGATCCGGGAGGCTTTGCCGACACACCGCCTATTACCGTTACCGGCCGTATTATTGCCTGTATCATCGGTGTACTCGGTATCGCTATCTTTGCTGTTCCTGCAGGACTCATCGGCTCCGCCTTCTCCGAAGTGATGGAGAAAGACGAGCGCAAAGAGAAATCTGAAGGTTGGGCGGAAAGGCTGCACTTGGCTTTTGAACGTAAAAGAGACCGTTTTACACAATTTTTTGCCGCTCCGAAATTTGTCTCCATTGCGGATATTCAGGCGCGCTTAGGACTAAAGGAAGATGAGATATTCGATGCAGTTGCTAACTGTGATGAGTTCCGTTTAATCAATTTGGCAGCGACACGAACAATAGAAGAACAGGCGGAAGACAAATTGGCAGTGGAGCACTTCCCACTCAATCGTCCTTATGGATGTTGTATCAACCGCCATTCAAAAATTACCATCATGAATGCTGTAGCTTCGGCTGATGCGATTACCGGATGGGCGGCATTTTATCTTGCCAAGATGGGAGGATTTAACTATATCAGCAGAGAAATAGGAGCTCCGCGACCATTTAAATCATTTTATCTCAATGATGGGGAAGACACAGTGCCATATCTGAAAGAGTACATGGATGATTTGCGTGAATTGGCGTCCTATGAAGACTCGTGGGTAATTACTCTGATGGCAGCCAGCGGAGCGCAGGAGCCTATTTATCCTACACAGATTCATTTCACTTGCGGCGTGAAGAAAGGGGATGAGACGTACAGCGACCCCAATATCACAATCCATGATATTCCGTTGTACGACAAGATGTGGCATGCAGTAGCGGATGCGCTGAAGAAGCAGTTTGATTTGGATACAGATAATCAGCGTTATTATGACAACTCAAGTCCACGCGTTTATGCCCGGAAATGGCCGTACAAAATAAATGCGTGCGGACTACGGATTGCTTGGAGTGTCATGTGTTGGGATACGCGTTCGATGCAAGTGCTTCAAACAATAGCCGAGCAGATCAACCGGCAAATCAACCACACCGGTAATCCTGAAGTGCAGGATTTGAAAAATAGTGGTATTGGATATAGTGATTATGCAGACTAATGTGCGCATTCTTGTAACTGCCTTTGAGCCTTTTGGCGGAAACGACACCAATATCTCGCAAAAGGTGTTGGATGCTATTCAGGCAGATGTAGCGAAACTTCTTCTGCCCGTTAGTTTTCGTCGTGCGCCGGAGGTACTCAACGAAGCAATCAAGCAGTTCCAACCGGATGTGATTATCTCAATGGGACAAGCGGCTGAAGGAGACAAGATTCGCATGGAACGTCTGGCAATCAACATGATGGATAGCGCCAAAGGAGACAATGACGGCTATATCCCGGATGAAGAATTGATCTGTCCCGAAGCGCCTTTGGCATTAAAAACCGCACTTCCTGTAAAGCCATTATGTGCTGATTGTATCAATGCCGGATTACCGACTATTGTATCCAACTCCGCAGGCTTGTATGTCTGCAACCGCATCTATTTTGAGGCTTTGCGACACTCGCCCAACTCGCTTTTCGTCCATATCCCGAAGAACATGAACCTCGAAATAGCAAAACAAGTGATAAATCAGATAATTAAATTTTTCTAATTCTATAAACATATGGGACTTTTTAATCGAAAAAGCGAGCAGTATCAACTGCCAACAAAACTGGAGGCTTTGTTAGAAATGGCTCTCAAAGATGGCGAAATAACCGAGAAAAAACTGAATGTCCTGCGTGCTGAAGCTGCGAAACATGACATCAGTGATGACGAACTGGATATGATTATCGATAGTCGCCTCCCCAAAGTGCCAGCAAAGAAAAAGAAAGAGGATGAGCAACCGGCGTTGGTTAGTACGGAAGAAGTGAATGCGGTTATCAATGCCAACCTATATTCGGCAAGTGATTCCATAACCCAAATATTCCAAAAATATGAAATTCTATGTGATTTCTCGAAAAAGAACTTGGAGAAAAACGATCGGGAGAAACTGCATCGGGCACAACTGACGTATGTCGGTAGTATTGCTTCTCCCTCTGATAAAGAAACTATGCTTGATTTGATTGCTCATGCTTTGCCTTACACAAAGAAAGACTTATCTTCCAATGCATTGACGACTGCTACAAACATTGGTTTCGCTGCGTTAAAATCAATTTCCCTGACAGCCAAAGTGGCAACATTGGGTATGGCAGGAAAAACTGTGGATAGCTTAGAAAAATTAGTGCAACATACCATTGTTAGCGACGCTGCAGAATTAGCCAACGCATGGCAGAGCAAGGTAAAATGCCTTTTCGCCGACGCAAAAGAACTCGCCGGAGGATTTCTTAACGGTGATCGCCAATTCAAAACAAAACTATCCGAATTATCCGAACAATACAAAAAGTATAAATAGCATATTTATGGGATTTCTTGATTCGATCAAACAAACGGCTTCTGTTGCGTCTCAAAAAGTATCTGATAGCGCAAATAAAATTAAGGCCTCTATTCCAGAGGTGAAGTTGGAAGATATTACTGCCAACATTAATTTGTATGAGAAATATTTCTCGGAAAGTGAATTGTGGCAGAAAATAGGTAAGTTCGGAAAATCAATAGGAGCAACAGTTCTTTATCCTGTTTTTTTGTTATTTTATCTGCTGAAATCAGGAGAGGTCAATTTAAAAGAAAAAGCAATGATAATTGGCACACTTGGTTATTTTATTCTACCATTAGATTTGCTGCCTGACACACTTCCTTTCGGACTCACAGATGATGAATTATCCCTTATGGCAGCTATTTCTGCTTTAGCATCTTGCATAACAATAGATATTCAAAATGAGGCAAAAGAACAATTACGCAAAATATTTGGCGAGTTTGATGAAAAAGCATTGGATACTGTTACGGAAATCATACAAGGAGCAAATAATTTTATTAACAAAAGACAATAAACTATGACATACAAATTTTCTTCCTCAGAAGCCTCATTGCTGGCTAATGGATACGTAGCGGATATTCTCACGCCGTGGCAAATAGATATTGACACCGACGAACAGACCATCACTGTCCGCAAACGCAACAAATATCTCATCGGTGTGGACGAGGATACCTTGGCTTTTCGGTTTATTCGTAGGGTAGTGATTGACCAGCACTTTATTGGCGCAGACATCACTATTCAAGCCGTGGGCGGTAAACTGACTGCTAAATGTCTCGATAAATCCGATTGCAAACGAATAAAGGACCTACTTATGGAGTACAATAAAACCTCCAAAACTAAGCACAATATCTTTTCGTAATAGTTTAGGAGAGCATGACCGCTCCTATACTCATATAACAGCCGCCGACATGGGCAAACAATCTGTACACGTATTGTAGAAAAAAACTCAATACAGAAATCAAAACATCCACAGCGGGATTGCGATTAAATTGACCAATTTCAATCGTCAACTGCTAAAAATGAGTTTGGATAGTCTTTTATTTGCTCGAAGTTCTTACTCTTGCCCCAAAATCTCAAACAGATATTCGCGGTTGACCATAAAGTCACCTTTCTTTTCCTCGGCAAAGAGATAAACGCATAGTTCATTATGACGGCTATAGTGATGGCTGCCGGCTGCTTCCTCACCGCGAGACAGGGATAATGGCATCAGAACGGTACAAAACAAAAAGAAAGACCTTCCAGACTTAGCACCTGGGAGGTCTTTCTTTTCAGGAATCATGCGATGCAGGATACTATACTACCATATCGGTCTAAAACAGGAAAACTAATGACCGATTGGTTTTAGTGTTTATCTGTTTATACTTCTTCCGGTTGCGTCGTAGGTGTTGTCGCTATGGCGGATATACAACTTGCCGTCCTCGATATACTTAACTACCCTACCCTTCTGCTCGCCGGTTACTGTCTCAATAGCAGTGCCGTCCTCTATGTTATTCAGCACGATACGTTGCAGTTTGTCTGCTGTAAGACCATATTTGAGAGGGAAGTATGCATGGCATGATCCGAGAGACTCACCTGCCTTTGGATGGCTTAAAGTGGCATCGGCGTTGAGCAAGAGGATATCCGGGTTGTCTTCGTAGAAGGTCGTTGCCCGATATGTTCCTGCGAAGTCGATATGGTTAGTATAAACAGCAGTTATTTCGGTGCTTACAACAACACCTCTGAACATCGGGTTAGCGAGTTCTACTCCGTTCGGGCGGCGTACTATATACGGCTTGCCGGCCTCAATAGCCGTCAGGTTGTCAGAGAAGTCAAGCGTCAGTGTGCCGGTGCTCTCATCGTATGTCGAGCCAACGAGCGTCTTCACCGTAGCACCTTCCAATGGCGTGCCTGCGAAGTTGTCCAGATTGAACGGCAGGCAGAGGGTCTGCCATGCGTTATCTTTATAGAGTGTGCGGTCGGTGAGGGTCACATCAACAATATAGTCGGTAGCCAACTCTATGAGTGCATTATTGTCGGCACTGTCTGCAAGACTGATGCATGCAACGATATACCAACCTTCGTACTCCAAACCGCCGTCATACACTTTCAAGAAACCATAGTCCACCCAAAGCTGACCTAAGTAGTCGGGCATGACATCATAGATATTTGCCCAAATACCATAGTACAACTCGTCATAGTCCCTACTCTCGTCTTCCGGTGCGATGCGGTTTCGTCTTGGAGCTGAATGTGCTCTGTCGTATTCTGCCTGGTCGGTCTTGTAGCAATTGGTCAACGTAACTTCACCGCTACCTTTCACGAGGTCAAGGTTATCGGTTTTCTGCTCTTCCTGTATAAGATACAGACAGTCGGTAGCAGTCTTGGTACCGCCGTTGTCGCACCAGCCGAAGAGTGCGCCCTTGGCTTCTGTTCCGCCCTTCATCAGTCCGGCATACACGCAGCCTGTCATGCTGATATTGCCTGCCTGACCGTTGCCTACTATACCGCCGATGTGCGAGCCGCCTACAACATTGGCTGTTGCCACGCAGTTCTCAATAGTGTTATCGCCTGTGCCTTGTACTGCGCCCACTATGGCTGCCGCGTACTGACCGCCGTCGATAGTGCCTGCTACTTTGAGGTTCTTGATTGTAGCACCATTGATATAGCGGAACAAAGCGGTGTAGTCAGCGTTGTCGGTAATGGTGGCGGTGATAGTGTGTAAGCCGCCATCGAAAGTGCCGCTGAAAGGATAGCCTTCTTTGCTACCTGCTATCGTCGAAACATTGATGTCGGCATCCAACTTGACAAACTGACCGCTATAGTTGTTGCCGTTTCTGATGTTATACGCAAACAGGTTCCACTCGCCTGTAGAAGAGATAATGAAAGGATCGGCTTCTGTTCCGGTGCCGGCGATTGGTGAGATACTTACGGCACCGTCATTCTCCTGCACGTCTGCGGCTTTATTCCCTACGTTGGTGGCGTTTTCCACACCGGCTACAGTGCAACCTGTATAATAGTTGTGACGGAGATGTTCGCCGGAACTTGAACCGACAACTGCACCATGGTATCCATTCATGGACGTTGGGATGACGGCTCCGATAACCATATTTTCACTTGTCAGACTTTCGTAATTACTACTTTCTCCTATGATACCTCCAAACTGCTGAATCATGGGAGTGCCGGCAGTACTTGTGATGACGACAGAGCTGGTACAATGACTGATATTGCTGCGGTAATTATTTCCGACAATACCTCCGACCGTTACTAAAAGATAATCGGGAGACCGCAGACAGACAGTGTTTGTTACGTGGCAGTCGGTGATGTTGCTATTTTTCGGGAAACCTACGATACCACCAATCACCATGTAGCCGAACATGCGTGTATCGGAGAGTGTGACGCCCCGGATGCAGGCGTTCATGTCTGTCTTCGCAAAAAGACCTACCGGATTGGTGTTCGTGTCAGAATTACTATAGATGCGGATACCGCTGATAGTGTGTCCGGCACCGTCGAAATTGCCACCAAAGTTATTGTAGTAACCAATGGGAGTGAAGTTATTCTCCGTACTTGCAGGGTCGTCCCATGCTGTAGTATGGCTGTAAGTGATGTCAGCACCAAGTTTGAAGAATTTTCCCTCGTATCTTTGATTGCCTTGGTTGACACGTTGGGCGAGCAGATTCAGACCCTCTACGGTATAGATTATATAAGGGTCGTCTTTGTCACCTGTGCTTACGATTGCCCAATCCTCCGGAATCTTAGTCTGGGTATCAATGCTGATGAACACATCCTCGTTCGGCATCCTGAGGTTAAGGTTACTGCCATTGAGTGTGCCTGCGCTGACCTTGTAGCCGTAGCTGTAGCCCGGCTCAGGGCAGACGGCTGTATTGGTGAGCGTGAGAACCACCTCGTCTTCATTGCCGTAGTAGAATGTGCCGTCGCAGGTCATACCCATGTTATATGTGGTAATGCCGCTGACGTTGTATGAAGCTGTGCTTCCGCCTACAGGGCTGACAGACTTGATGATAACATATTCATCACCTGCTTTGACCGAACGCGCACGCTTGCCTTGGTTGCCCGGCAGGTTGGCGGGGGCTGCAGAATAGCAGTTGGTAATTGTAGGATGGGTTCCTTTGTGGTTGACAAAGGTGTAAGAAATCATGCCTTCGTACACACGTTTAGGCAGCATCAGTGAGTTGCTGACAGTGACAGAGTCGTTTTCTGAATATCCGACAAATCCTCCACAACTGAAAGTATAATTGGAAGTGGTAAAGACCCCATCGAACAAGCAGCCGTCTATAATGACTTTGCCGCCGTTACCGTTAAGTCTTGCAACCAATCCTCCATGCATGCCTTCGACATGCTTGCTACACTCGATAGTCACCGAACTACGGCAGTTGCGGAGGGTCAGTCCACCGTGTGCTTGGGCAACGATACCGCCGGCATATTGCGCAAAAGAGCGGATTGTTCCTGTCACGTGGAGATTAGCGATATTGGCATTCTTCGTATAGCAGAAAGGTGCAGCATAATTATTATCTGCCATATTATAGTTGAAGGTCAGCGTCTTGCCGTTGCCTTCAAATATGCCTTGGAACGAGTTTCCCTCGTCTGTGCCAACCATTGTCGAAACACTCAGGTCGTTGACTAATTTGATATACTTGCCGCTGAAGTTGAAGCCATTGCCTACTTGCCGGGCGAAAGCCTCCCAGTCTTCAGTGCTGCTGATGATATACGGGTTGCTCTCTGTTCCTGCGCCTTGTGTCGGAAAACCGTCATAGAAGACGGCTTTTGCAATGACATTTCTGTTCGGCATTCGGAATGTATAGCCGCTGACATCATTGCCGCTGATGCCTATGCTGCCGCCATCAACTTTATCAACTGACATGCTCACCGACACACCTAATGTAATTTTCTCAGTGATGGTCTCACCGGGGTACCCTCTAACGAATCCCGGCTCAAGAGTGCCGGTACCGGAAATGCTGACAGTGCAGGAATACGGATACCTGAAAGCATCGCGATAAACATAGTTTCCGCCGGGAATCGTATTGAGGACATTGGGGTTATATATAGATATAACACCCGGATAATAATACGCTCCATTTTCGTCGTCTCCAATATATGGGGTTCCCTGACTGTGGTTGGTGTTAACATCGCCATAAAACATGCAGTCAGTACAGAATCCAACTTTTTTGGTTTCATTGCAGCCAATCAGCCCTCCTACACCGGAATTGCCCGCAAGGTTAGTTACATTGCCCGACATACAGCAATAACGTATTGTTCCGTAGTTCTTCCCGCAAATGCCGCCTAACGAGGCAGCATAGACGCTGTAATGATTACTCTTGACATCTGCACTCACCCAGCAGTCCAATATCTCGCCGTCGTTTTCACCGGCAATACCGCCGACTAATCGTGCGTTGCCCACATTGATATTGCCGTCCACGTGCACGTGTTCCACCTTGCCGCTGGAATGGATATGGGCAAACAGTCCCTGATAGTTGCTGCTGAGGTTAGGGTCATCAATCACGATGCGAATGGTGTGCCCGTTACCGTTGAACGTGCCTCTGTAGGCATCCCACATCGGAACCCAGTTCTTGACACTCATGTCAAGGTCGTCTTCCACACGGTAGTTGAGTTGATAGAAATACTTGTCTCCGTCATAGCCCGAACCTTCTGCCCAGTGGTCGCGGATGTAAGCCAGTTCGGCTGCCGTCTTAATGACTGCCGCAGAACCGTCCCAAGCCGGTTTCGATGTTGAAAAGCCGTCCCATTTGTCGGCGAACACTCCCTGCACCATTACGCATAGCAGGGCTAAAAGAAAAAAAATCTTGCGTTTCATATTGTGATTATTGTCTTTAATTCATATAGTTGTTAATGCGAATGTGATTGCAAAGATACGCATATTTTTTGAAACAATAACAATAAAACGCACCCACCATGTAAGATTTTGCCGTTTCAATCGTATTACATATAGAAAGCCCTTCAAACGGTTGCAGATGGCACACGATTTGCACTGCATAATAGGGACCGGTAATTTGCAGGAACACAACAGGGCATTTTTTTAGCAAGTATGACGCACAAGCAGTTCACCGATATATATTTGCCGCTAAGCGGAAAGATGTATGCACTTGCATACAACCTGCTCCGTCAGCGTGACGAGGCGCGGGACTGCGTGCAAGATGTGTACGCGGAACTATGGAATAAACGTGACACCTTAGAGCCCGACAAACCGCCTCTCTCGCTTGTCCTGACCATGGTGCGAAACAACTGCCTCGACCGCCTCAAACGCGCAAAAGCAGAATTGAATGATGAGATTTTTGAAATTCTTACGACCGACGACACCGTCCGTCAGATTGAAGCAGCAAGTGACCTTAACGCAGTGCTCCAACTGATTGAGAAACTGCCTCCCGACCAGCAAACAGTGCTACGCTTACGCACCATTGACGGATTAGAGATAGAACAGATACAAGAACTGACCCATTTCAGTCGCGAAAACATTTATACCTTGCTATCCAGAGCAAGAAAAACGCTGCGGGAAAAGACAGCCATTCTCCGTTAATTGCGTCCGAATTTAATTCGGACATCAGAAGACCACTAACTCAAAATATAAAGAAAACTATGACACAACACATTACCATAGAACAAATCAAACCGCTTCTCTCTCGTTTCTACGAGGGACAAACGACGCCGGACGAAGAACGGCTGTTGGCTGATTTCTTCCGACGTGAGGATGTGCCGGAAGAGTTGCAAGAAGACAAGCAACTATTCCTTATGCTTGCGCAGATTTCCGACCAAAAAATGCCGACTGACATTGCCGAAGAAATAACCGCTTTTGTAAACAACCTCGGGCAGACGGAGAAAAAGCCGGTTCTGTCAGAGGTGAAACAACGCAAAGGAATCATCTACCGTCTAAAGACACCTCCGAAGATGTTTTACCGTGTAGCAGCAACGGTGGCTATTCTTCTCGCGATAGGCGGCGGAGTTATCGCATACCAAAAGCAAACCGACCCATTCCGCGATACATGTAGCACACCGGAAGAAGCAGCCATACAGATACAAAGGGCTAACAGCATGATTGCCAAAGCAACAGAACAATGTATCACTCCGGCTACCAAAGCCCTACAACAAACAGAAGCAACAAAACAAATTGTCAACCAATATATTAACTTCTAAATTTCCAACAATATGAAACGTGTTATTTTAGCAATATGCATTATTTTCTGCTCACTTTCCATACAAGCGCAGAACAAGATTTTCAGCAAGTATGCCACCATGGACGGCATAGAGTTCGTCTGCATCAACAAGGCGATGTTCGGACTCGGCACAAAGTTTATCAGTGCTGCCGGTGGTGAAGATTTAGACAAGCTCGGAAACTTAGAAAAAATGCTCATTATCAGCTCAGAGAGCGACGGCGGCAAAACGCAGATAGACAAAGACATAAAATCGCTTTCCACCGACGACGATTACGAAATCTTAATGACCAGTCATTCGTCGGGAGGTGATAATATGTTTATTTTCACAAACAAACGCAAACCGCATGAACTCGTCATCTGCACCATCGAGAAAGGACATAGCTCAATGATTGTTGTCGTTGGAAACTTCACCAAAGAAGACATCAACAACTTCCTCAATCAATAATCTTTTGCGCGTAAACACTCAGATTATTTCCTCATCCTAATAACCTTAGCCGGATTTCCACCGACAATAGCGTAATCAGGAACATCTTTTGTAACCACAGTACCAGCACCAATAATACTATGCGCTCCAATATGCTTGCATCCCGGAAGAATTATCGCTCGTGGATCAAGCACTGCGAAGGTTGGAAACGCATCAACAACGAAGACAAAAAAGCGGTATTTTGAGTAGGGCGAAATAAGCATACACAAAAAACACCTTAATTTTTAGCCAACCTTTGCTCGTCTGCAATAAAAGGTGTAACTTTGCAGCAAATTAGAATTACTTGCGTAAGCACTCGTCTTTCATATTGATTTTGATTACCGCAATTTTGTGGATGGTTTGTGTCGTGGTTGGCAACCAACCGCATAGTTCGCAGCCGGGCATCCATATTGAAAATGACGCTACACAGCAGGTCGGCTTTGTTCTCTCGCAGGCAGATTGCTCATTGCCGGTAAACATAGAAAAAACACCGCAACTTGTAATTACGCAGATATCGGCACGCCAACTGCTTAAACGTATATCTGAGTCGGTTTTCGGACATACCGCAAAATGCTATACCACGTGTTTGGTAGTGCGATTAGTGGTTCGCACGCATAATATCACTATCAATCTTGAAACTTGTGACATAAGTTTCCCATTCTCCGCATTCTGGTAACACACCAACACTCCTTTACATGACGCAATAATCTATTCGCGTCATCTATAATACCCAATATCATACATTTAACATTTCTGCAACAATCCTGTAATTGTTGCAATTTCTGTGTGCGGCTATTTTATCAGTCTGCATACGGAGACAAATCATTATCTCGTTATGGAACAAATAATAGAGACACTTTTAGCCAATCCCGTATCGCTGGCATTGGTAATAGTGTTCGGATTTATATTTCTTTTGCTTGGTGCTGACGGACTTGTTGACGGTGCTTCTGCCCTTGCCAGACGCTGCGGAGTGAGCACCTTGGTTATAGGCATGACGGTAGTGGCTTTTGGCACGTCGATGCCGGAGTTCGTGGTCAATATGTATTCCGTAGCAGAAGGACAGACCAACTTGGCACTAACCAATATCATCGGCAGCAACATAATCAATATATTCGTCATCTTAGGACTGACGGCATTGGTCTATCCTATCTCTTCACAAAAGTCATCGCGGGTGTTTGACATTCCGATGAATATTCTTGCAGGTGTTTTGACGCTTGTTGCAGTGGTGGTTACACTGCCTTTTGAAACCACACAAGGTATGTCGCGACTGAGCGGCATCATGTTACTGATAGTCTTCGCTGTGTTTATGTACCACAGCGTCAAGACAGCACACGACGACAGCGATGATGCAGCAGAAGTGCAACCCATGCCCCTATGGAAAGCGTTGCTACTTATCGCGTCAGGTCTGTGCGGACTCGTTGTCGGCGGCGAAATGATAGTACGCGGCTCTGTCCGTGTGGCTACCATGCTGGGGGTCTCTGACGCTATCATAGGTCTGACCATCGTCGCTCTTGGAACATCGTTGCCTGAACTTGCCACCTCGGTCGTTGCCGCAGCAAAGCATAACAGCGACCTCGCACTTGGTAATATCATCGGCAGTGTGTCGTTCAACGTATTCTTTATCTTAGGCACGAGTGCCACCATCCGTCCTCTACCTGCCTACGATGGTATAGTATTGGATTGCATCATGGCAACCCTCGGGGCCGTATTGGTATGGCTTGGAGTTCAGACCAATACGAAGCACCAACTTACACGCCGGCACGGCGCGCTGTTATTAACCGTCTATGCCGTTTATCTAACGTATAGACTTATGAATTGTTAAATCGGGTATAGTATCAGAAATACCCATCAAAAATTGTATCAGTTATGGAAAATTTATCTTATATCGAACACAAAAAGGCGTTCTTCGGCTTGGTTGATTACTTGATTTATAAACCCACTAACAGCCGACTACATTCTTTCACTCGCTATTATAGTCCGAAAGTCCGTGAGCAACTGAAAAGTTTATTTGCTCTCGATGACGACAAATTTGCTCAGAGTCTTGGCAAATGCTCTCGTTTGGAGGAGTTCGCCAACGGCAACATAATGATTGACGGCTATGTGTCGAAAGACAAGCAGTTCGTATCATTGCGAATGTATCAGTATGAACAACTCGATTATAATCCCGTGAGTAGGACTATCTACCTGCAAGACGATGCTGCCAAGCAAGCCGCAGTCGTCTTTGGGTTATAAAACAAAAAAAACGACATCAGAAATTGATGTCTTATCACATCGAAAACAAACTGCTCCGCTGCAAATTTCGGAAAACTCAAATTTGCAGCGGAGTTTTTATATGACAATTCATTTTTAATATTACACATTTTTGTGATACCCAATAATATGTTTCAATACACATTTTAGAGATTTAACGATGAAATAGCGGCTTAGAGGGTGGTTTTTGATATATCTGCGAAAAAGTCGCTATAAACAATGTGCTGCCATAGGCTTGTCTTGATCATTGTTAGCCGACAGACTGACAAGAGAAAAGGGTTATTTTACGTGGCGGAAATTGATAAAACCATTATTGGGCATATCCATCTCATGATCACCATCGTATATCAATTGAGACGAGACAACCGCGTCACCATATATTTTCCGGAAATAATCCATGTTTCTGAAGAAGTCAGATTTGATACCGGTAGCTGATTTGATTTCGAATATCTGCATGTTTGGATATGCCAATTCTTCTACTACATCTACTTCTTTTTGTGACTTATCGCGGTAGAAATATAAGTCCACATTGCTCATACCTGTGTTGTAGCGGTTTTTCATCATATTTGCCACTACCATATTCTCAAACAATGCTCCACGCATAAACGAATTATGCACATCTTCCGGCGATTTCAAACCTAAAAGGTAACATACAATGCCGGTATCGTAGAAATACAGTTTCGGAGTTTTCACAATCCGTTTGCCGATATTGTGAGAATAAGGAGCCAGCATAAAGGTGATGTATGATGCCTCTAATACACTAAGCCAACTATTAACGGTATGTATGCTTATTGCCAACTCATCAGCTATTGAACTCGCCACAAATTCCTGTCCTACTCGTGTGGCACATAGTTGTACAAAACGGCGAAATTGGCGTAAATCTTTGACATTAACAATTTGCTGCACATCGCGTTGTATGTAGGTCGTGAAGTACGTGTTATACACCTCGTTTACGCCGCGTCCTTTACCCCAGATAGCAGGATAGAAACCCCTGTATATCAGAGTGTCAGTATTCGTTTTTGCATCTTCACCCAATTCTTCAAGCGAAAGAGGAAGCAGTCGTACAATGGCGGCTCTGCCTGCAAGCGATTGTGAAATACTCTGCATCATCAAAAAATTGCTACTGCCTGACAATACTATCCTTCGGCTGTCATCTTCATCAACAGCCACTTGTACCTCTGAAAACAATTTGGGTAAGTTATGCGCCTCATCAATGATAAGACCTCTGCGCTCCATCCGCAAAAAGTCGTGCGTATTTTGAGATATAAACTCGAAATCTTGGTCTGTTTCCAAATTATAATAATCATAATCGGGAAATAGCATTTTGCATAATGTGGTCTTGCCTGATTGGCGTGGTCCTGTTATCGAAAGAACAGGGAATTGAGAGATAACATTTAAGATGTGCGGTTGTAATGCTCTTAAATACATATTGTTGAGAATTATTTAGACAAATTTGCAGTTGAACTTCAAATTTGTCCGCAAAAATAATGTTTTTCCGTCAGATCTACAAATATTTTAGTAAAAAAAAACGTACGCATATAGTGATTATAACAAACGATATCAATCGTATTATGCCTATTTACAATAACATAACAACATTTTGGGCAAAACTAAAGTTAACCTCAATTTTGTCCATTTTTTTTGTCAGTATGTACAGAACAAACAGACCACTATTCCAAATACCCTTGTTCAAACACTTGCGGGTAATAGAATTTCTTTTCGCGGTTACCACTGAAGCGGCATATTATAAACTTATCGTCAATGGAAATAACTACACCCTCTCCGAAAGTCTTGTGCCGTACTTTGTCGCCTGCTTGCTTTCTGACTGATGACAAATTAGCTTTTTCCGGGACAGGAGTGTTTTCTTGTTTTTGCTCGGTAATTGAAACAACGGATGTGTTTACTGCATGGCTGTCCGCCACGGTTGAAATCCCTTTTTGCTCTGCTGCTGTTTTATGTCGTTTTGTCTTGTAAATAACCGTATCATACAATCCTACGGCACTCATGTCGCTTGCCTGTATGCCGGTATAACTAAGGCTGCTGTCTTCGTAGCGTTTGAACTTATAGACCGCGTCGTTCATGAGTGCCGCGTTAAAGACATTCAGGCTGATGAGGAGTTCAAAATCCGGAATGGTCAAACCTGTCACCTTGCGGAATAAATCCGGCTCCAATTGGGTAATCACATCCCGCAGACAATACTCGCGGAAATCGGTCAGGTACATGAATACCGGAATACGCGTCGCGAATTTAATCAGCTTTTCCTGTATCTGTTTACGGAGCGATTTGGTCTTTTTCTCTTCCTCGGTCAGTTCCCGTTTCTCTTTCTCGGTGAGTTTCTTCTGTCGCTGCTTTGCCTTTTTGATTTGTTCGGACTTGTTTATAATCGTTTCTATGTCTTGCCGTAACGCGCGGAAACCCTCTATGTTCTGTAGCGCACGCATCGCATCTGCGTTCCCCATCAGTTTGAGCAGCGTAGCATTATCCACATTGACTAATAGCGCACTCTCCCAACGACGCGCTAACAAGGTGGAAGTAGTGCCGCTCATTGCCATGTCCAAGATACCGGCGGCATCAATCTCTTTCATGGAGTTGCCATCATACGCAAGGATGGGCAGGAAGCGTATAAAATCTCCTACTTTCGTCTCTGGATTCTGTTCGTTGATATTAAGCCGGCAACTATAATCCGCCACTTGTTTGAGTGCCCTATCCGGTGCAAAGTCAAAGACATAGCATACCGGTTTGAGCACTTGCTCCGTGCCGTATTCGTCTTGGGTTGTCCATGGCGATTGCACACGGAAAGCCGCTTGGAAATAGGTCTCGGGTGAAGATGAGTTACGCAACATGAAGATTCCACTCCACGGACGAACCGTAACGCCTGTAGTCAGTTTGCCGCATGAGAGTGTAATGGTCTTTGTCTCCTGCGGATTGTCCATCGCATCATAGACCGGGTCCAATGCATCGGCTCCCATACCGGCTTCATTGCCTGCTGCCATAATGATACGATAGTCGTGGTAGTAACTGTTTGCACGGCTTTGCAAGAGGCGTTTCATTGCCTTGCATGCCGCAACGGACGGCAAGAACCAGAATGTATGTTGCAGATAACTCTTGAGCCGGAAATCACTATACGGGACGGGCGGTTTCTCTTTTTGCAATTTAAGGTCTGCCACTATCTGCTCGGAGAAACTGCCGCGTATCCATTCCAACCAATGTTGCACATATTCTTCATGCACAAACCGCTCACCTTCCGCACGGAAGAACTCATTGAGGTCAAACTCATTAAACTCTCCCTGCACAGCTATCTCACGGATACTATCGGGCAGTTGGTATGTCATCATCACCATGCGGGGCAAGGCGGCGTAAGGGTTGTAGCAGTCTTTGCTCTTTGCTCCTTCAGCGCAGCGGTCTTTGCTCCATCTCTCTTTCGCTTCCTGTTCGTCCGAGTACGTCCAGTTGAAAATCTGCTCTTCAATGAACTCACCCGAAGCGATTGCTCGGAAAGGGGTACCGCTGAGATAAAGGTACGCACGGGTAGTAAGCGGCATGAGTTGCTCGTCGTAATCCTCAATCGCCTCGCGCTCTTTCTTCTCGCTGTCCTCTGCCAGAATACCTTGCCGCTCGTCTATCTCTTGAATGGCTATGTCCTGTTTGTCGTAAAACTCTTTGGCACGCTTGCCCCATGCTCCGAAATGGTATTCATCTAATACGATACAGTCCCAGTCCACATCTTGCAGCCATTCGTTGGTGGCTTTGATACCTCCGTTCTCGTTTTTACCTAACACATCTTGAAACGAAGCAAAGCAGATAAAGGGCTTGCGCTCATCTACACGCGAGAAGTTGCGGTCATCTTTCTTCTCGCAGAACTGCCATCCCGCAAAATCAGTATGCGTCAGCAGGTCTTCTTTCCATGCCGAACGGACAGCCGGTTTGAACGTCAGTACCAACACACGCCGCCAGTGCATTCTGAGAGCAAGTTGGTATGTCGTAAAGGTCTTGCCAAAACGCATCTTGGCGTTCCAGAGGAAGTGAGGCGTAAGCCCGTGGTTATGCGGGTCGCTATAGAAACGGAAAAAATACTCCGAGGTCTTGCGCACTGCTTCTTCCTGCTCACGCCGCATCGGGAAAGAGCGGTCACGGCGAAGAATAGTGTCTGCTCCTCTTTTGACCGCAAGGATGGCACGCTCCACTTGCGCAGGGCTGCATTGATACCACTCGCCTTTGAGTTGGCGGATATTGCTGTTTCTAAGCACTTCATGCACGGCATGGTCGTCAAAAGTGGTGCCGTCGTTGCGCATAGCCGGACGCACCAACTCCACTTTCCATGATTGTCCGGGCACCACGGTTGGGTAGTGCTCGTGCATACGTGTCTGCACATCGCGTGTGGTAAAGCCCACTTTGAGCGCACCCACGAAACGTGTGTCGCTATAGGCATAGATAATGGGTGTCGTCTCCACCCGTGGCTGTAATAGATCTGTTGCTGCCATAATGATTCTATTATGGCGCTCGTTGAGATACTAACAAGAGAGAAAAAGGTCGTTGATTGTCCAGAATATCATTCGGCAGTTTTGTCGATTGTCCCAAATATCATTCAGCAGTTTTGTCGATTGTCCAGAAAATCATTCGGCAGTTTTGTCAATTGTCCCCGAATATCATTCGGGCATGGTCATCTGCGCACAGATTTCCTCCGCCATCCGGTTCATTTCTACGCACTCCGCACGAGTAACATGTTTCTTCCCCGCATCATATTCCCAAGGCGAAAGGATAAGCACGCGCCCTTCTGCGACGGCATCGAATAAGCCGTCGCTTGGCTTGTAGTAATCGCGGAAACCATTGTCCGCAATATAAATGAAGGGATGCTTCTCCTTTATTAGAACATCCATTACTGCTTTTTCCTGTTGGCTGATAAACGGCGAGACCATAACGCTGCCATTTCTTGCGTCTAATACGCAGCCGTTCATATAATCACGCAGCCGTTTATTATCGCCATGCTCTGCCTCTTCGACCATCGTCCTGCGCACATGGACGGGCGCATACCGCTCCGCTTGGAGCAAGGCGATATTGCCGACACCCCGATAGGTACATCCTGCTATCTCAATGCCTTCCTGCACGCGGAAGAATCCGGGCATCAGCCGTTTGGTCGCAAGCCGCTGGGGATTCAAGCGAACGTATTGATACATAGCTTGTAATTGCCCTTTGCGAGATAAAGGTCGAATAAATGGCCGCTCGGTGAAAATCGGATTAACTTTGTTTATTGGTCCCGAATTTAATTCGGGTTCAATCGACAAAGTATATTCCCTGCCATATCTCTTTGCACCCTGCCAATATCCGCGTATCATTTCTCTAACACTCAGTGTTGTGGGCTTTGTTACGTGAATAATGAAATGTAAATGATCTGGCATAAGACAAAACTGCAAGATGCGTATTTCAGGATGGACTTTACCCAAATGATATAATTCATCTACGATTTTATTTCCCAATTCCGTCCGTTCCACCCTCGCTTGTTTCGGATCATTATCGGGGATGATAAGTTCGCCAAGCAAAGGTTCACGCGAAGGAACAACCATCGTTATATGATAAATACCTACGCCTTTCCATGCCTTGCCGCTTTCTTGCCACTGCCACTGATTATTATCCATATCTTATCAATACTTTTCGCAAAAGTACAAATAATTATTGTTTTACCCAAATTTTTCTCTTGTCAGTCTGTCAAAGAACGCTTATTCTGTATATTTTTTGTTTCGTTTATTTTGCCGAATAGTATTCGGCTTGTCATTCCATCGGTCTAATCTTGAAGTTTCGTTTATTTTGCCGGATAGTATTCGGCTTTTCATTCCATCGGTCTAATCATGCGTTTTGTCTGTTGTGCCGAATAGTCTTCGGCGCGCTATTCCATTGGACGAATCATGCTTTCGATAAAGGCGATTTCTTCTTCCGAGAGATTGTATTTCTTATATAATTTCTCATCCGTCCACGGCTCCGAAAAGTCTTGAAGAGGAACACATCCAAAAACATAACTCATATTATCTTGTGAGTTTTTTTTCAGCATTACCATGAAACGGAAGAATTTTGTTGTGATATATGAGATTACATTATCACAAGTATTTTTGTCTTCAAAAGGACCTATCATTAAATATGTTTGTGAACAACACGAATTTGGTTCTCCATAAAAAGGTTTCCCTAAAAACAAATAAGGGTAATCTCCTCTTTCACCGTATGCTTTAGAAATATATACCTTATGAGGTTTAATCCATTGCTTGTTTTTGGTTACTTGTGATATAGAGACATATCCAACGTAACCATATGTATAATATTTTACAGATTCTTTGAATGGTTTGTCTGCAAAATCCCTAAATGAACTAACAAAACCAAATGGTGTTTGCGGACTAACTAAAGACTCAAAAGTAAGTTCATTGCTCAATTGTACTTTTCTTAATATTGTGATAGCTCTATTGTGCCTAATAAAAGAGGTTAATTTTTGCTCTAATAAAGGTCTCTTCATTTCTGACATCAAAGAATTTCCAGAGTATGATTTAACCGTAATTTCTCGAGTCTCTTTATTTGCGTCCCTCATGAAAATACATACTCCTCCAGCCAAATCAACTGTTGGAAAACAATCTGTGGAGTTAGGATAATCAATAATAGTGTCAATATGGTTATCATGAAGCATCTCATCCCTAAATTCATCAAGTCCCCTTCCTCCTGCATACCAACGTGCGGGAATAATCATGCATAAATAATGCGGGTTTAATTTCTTTGCTTGTTGAACAAATTTGTGATAAATAGCAATGGCGTAGTTCTCTTTTTCTACACCAACGTTCAACTGATACGGAGGGTTGCCTATAATTACATCAAAAGTCATATTGGGAAAGAATTTTTCGGGGTTGCTGGTATGAATAAAATTGTATGCGTATGTCTCTGCTGCATCGCCACGGTCAAAGACCTCTTTAGATGCTCCGCAGTACATGCAGCGTCCGTTCTGCCATGAGTGCGGCATAGGCGTATAGAGGATATATCCCTCTTTTGTTTTGAATCGTCCTATGCTGTGCTCACTATTTGCATATTTGCTGCAATAAACCGTCCGCCGTGCTAATAAAGAGGTTAGTTCCGTGAGAGCTATACCGAATATCTGGTTGTGCATGATATGCAGAATACGCTCTTGGCGGTCGGGAATAATACCGGAAAGACCGACATCCAGTCGCTTCACTATCTCGCGAAGAAAGACACCGCTCTTGGTGAACGGGTCAAAAAATCGTGCTTTGGGATTGCTGAATAGTTCTTGCGGCAACAAGTCCAGCATTTCATTCACTAACTGCGGAGGCGTAAACACCTCGTCATTGCTCAGGTTGGCAATGCAGTTCAGCACATCGGGGTTGTAATCTTTACTCTCCATAAGCTTTGGC
>Ga0326513_10001002_pt1 | contig 23172 bp, 13 predicted proteins | sample 2_2465_0518_D_FD_203654 | JGI IMG/M metagenome (GOLD analysis project Ga0326513, IMG submission 203654) | Bovine rumen microbial communities from UC Davis, California, United States - 2_2465_0518 | ecosystem: Host-associated > Mammals > Digestive system > Stomach > Rumen | place: USA... | reverse complement strand
GGAAGGCGGCAGAAAAGGCGGCAGGATAGTATGTTGCGGTACTCCGCAAGACATAGCCAAATGCAAAGAAAGCGAGACAGGCAAGTTTCTGTAGAAAATAGTTGAATTATCAACTAACCATGACTACAACACTTCACATAGTTATTATTATTGCACTGATACTTTTTGTTCCTATTTTGTTTCGCAAGATAGGACTTCCATCTATCGTGGGGTTAATACTTGCCGGTGTAGCCATAGGGCCATACGGTTTTGGGGTTGTCGAACGAAGCCAAACAATACAAATACTGAGTAATATAGGTCTGTACTATATTATGTTCACTTCCGGCATAGAGATTGACCTGAACGATTTTCGCCGTAACAGGGCTAACACACTGATATTCGGGTCGTTTACTTTTTTTATTCCTCTGATTTTAGGATTTACGATAAGTCGCTGGTGTTTAGGCTTTAACATAGCCGCATCAGCACTTTTGGCAGCCATGTATGCCTCGCATACTCTGATGACCTACCCTATAGTAAGCCGTTATGGCATACAGCGCAATCAGATTGTGAGCATTACCATAGGCGGCACAATGATAGCAATAACCTTGTCGCTAATCATTATAGCCACGATATCATCGGTGCTGACATCTGATTTCAACACACATGATATCAACAACTTATTGATTAGGATGGCATATACGATTTGCTTTATTGTCTATATCATCTTAATTCCTCTGATAGCACATCTTGTTTTCAAGCAGACCAACGATTCTATATTGCAATTTATATTTGTTATGTTGGTCGTATTCTTATCGGTTTATTTAGCCCAATTAGTAGGATTAGAGGGAATTATAGGTGCATTCTTTGCCGGTCTGACATTAAACAGGCTCATACCTAATTTATCGCCACTGATGAATCGCATATCGTTTGTTGGCAATGCTGTATTCATTCCTATTTTTCTGATAAGTGTGGGTATGCTGATTGACTTGAGTGCTTTCACTCAAGGTTGGAACACACTGATCGTAGCCGGCATAATGAGTATTACAGCCTTATTGACTAAATGGTTAGCATCATGGGCAACACAACAAACGTGCAGATTTAATACTCAAGAACGCCAACTGATGTTTGGATTATCAGGAGCCAAAGCGGCTGTAAGTCTTGCAGCAGTAATGATAGGTTATAACATTGTAAATTCAGAAGGCGAACATTTGTTTGACAGCACAGTGCTCAATGGCACTGTAGTTATGATTCTGATTACCTGCACTGTGAGTAGCATAATAACTGAACGTGCTGCCAAGAAATTAGGTATGAAGAATACTGAAATTGATAGTGAAAATCAGTTGACACAAGAACAGACACATGGCAAGAACATACTTCTGCCTCTTGCGCATCCTGACCATGCTCGCAATTTATTGGACTTGTCGTTTATCTGCGCCGACCCCAAGCAAGGATTTAGAATAAGTGCATTACGAGTGGTCAAACACTCAGATATGTTGCCGGAAATCGAGGAGCAACTGAAGTGGGTATCACAAATAGCAAGCGAGGCAGACCGCGCAGTGAGTTGCCACGAGCAAGTAGCCGCAAATATAGCCAATGGCATAACGGAAGTGGCAGACAGATTGGAGGCAAGTGAAATCATTATAGGAACCAATGTGACAGACGTTCAACTTGAAGACCTCAACATGATGCGTGATGGCAAGAAACTGATTACATACGGCAATGTTATCAATCAACTGATTAACAATCAATCGCGACAGACGACTATCTATAAAGCGTCGCAACCTATCAATACAATCAAACGCCTTATAGTAGCCGTGCCAACAAATGCAGAACATGAAGGAGGGTTTGCATCATGGTTTGAGCGCGTACGCCAAATGTCAATTCAATTAGGCAGTCAGATAGTATTTTATGCTGATGTATCTACAACTCACGTATTGAAGTCATTATGTTCACGTCCAAGAAAAGAAATAGCGGCCCAATACATTGACCTTGACGCATGGGAAGATTTTCTATTGATAGCCAAACAGATCCAAGTCAATGATATGTTAATAGTAATTCAAGCCCGCAAAAGTACAACATCATATAATCCACTATTCGCTAAGATGCCATACATGCTCTATCGTTTTTTCAAAGATAATAGTTGGATGGTGATTTATCCTGAACAGCAAGGTACAGCAAGGACACAGATCAAATTATTATAGACCGCAATCAATATGTTATGCAACATATTATGATTGAATAGTGAAAAAAAATTTTTTTTACAACCAAAAAATTAGTAATTTTGTAAGCCAACCCAAAACAAACTAATAAATAACAAAACTTTTTCACTTATGAGAAAAATTTTATCCCTTTTTGCAGCATTTATTATGTCTGCATTAGTAGCCTACGCAGGTGAGGTTACGATTAACATGGCTGACCAAGGTTATGAGAATGCCGCTGAATTGACAGTAGTGACCGTCAATGGTGTTACGCTAACTTTTGATGCCAATGGTAATAGCACTACTCCAAAGTATTACGAATCAGGTACAAGTGCTCGTCTTTATGCCAAGAATCAACTGACTATTTCAGCCGCTCAACCACTGACTAAAATAGTTTTCAGTCTATCGTTGAATGCCGGTAAGATGACTATTGAAACAATGGAAGTTGATGGAGGCGAGGCTGTTGTTGATGCAGAGGCCCAAACACTGACATGGACCGGCGCAGCAAAAGAAGTTACCTTTACTGTTCCGTCAGAGAAATTATCGACAGGTGCAGATCCTCAATTCCGCTTCTCGTCAGTTGTTGTAACTCTTGATGGTGATGTTGTTATACCGGAGCCTGTAGAAGAGGGCGTATATATCCTTCAATATGGTGACGGTCAGTTTGAATATGGCGAGACAGGTATCTGGGCTTCTATCTTTGATAGTCTTCCAACTTATCAATCAGGCGTATTCACGCTGAAACACTATGGTACGAAAGAAGGTTATGAAACATGGAATGGTTTTGCACCTTCTATAGCACAACAAGATGCAGGTGGTTACAACTACGTTAGTTGTGTTGCCAAAGGCGGCGTAAAAGGTGAAGGCACTCCTTATACATTGGCTTATTGGCCGGAATTTATAGCATCAAGCCAGCCTAACGTCATATTATTTGGCGAAGGCGAACTCAAAGCAGTGCCTCAAGAAGTATATTTCTGCAATGCCACACAAACTTATAAAGACATTACAGAAGGTGACTTCAATGGTTATGTAATGGGTAAAAACGATAGTGTTGAAGACTATGTATATGTAAGAGTTCGCGGTATCGTTGGCGTAGGCGAAGATGGTTATACATTGACTGAAAACGCTGTAGACTACTATTTGGCAGATTTCCGCGAAGGTAAATCATTTGTCAACAATGGTTGGGAGAAATGTGATTTGACATCACTTGGCGAAGTTTATGGTCTTGTATTTGATATGGCTTCAACAGGTGTTGGCGAATATGGCATCAATACATCAACATATTTTGCACTTGACCAACTTAAGATTAAAGAGGTTAAAGAAGCACCGGAGCAGACTGTTGATTTCAACTATGGCGAGGCTGTATATATGAATAATTACTTGGAAGCAGCAGGCGAACCTGCCGACAAACCGACATGGGAACTTGACCTTGCTTATTTCACAAGCAATACAGACTACACTGTATATTTTGCAGCAATGATTGAAACAGAAAAAGAAGATGAGGTTGCCGGAACATACGATTTAGCAGGTTCAGAGGCACTAATTGAATTTGTAGATGGCACAGATACCACTTCCGTTGATATCGCTGCAGGTACATTAACACTTGAACTCGTTAGCAAAGAAGATGTATCAGATAAATACTATGGTGATTTCACTATCTATTCATACAAAGTTACTCTTGCCGCTACCGATGCTGATGGTGCAGAATACAACTATGAGGGCACAATCGAAGAGTTCTACTATTCAGATATGATGGACTACGTTGATGATGAGCCACAAGAATTAAACGTTGCCGAAGCACTTGAGATTATCGAACAGGTTGGTTCAACACAAACCGAAGAAGATTATATCGTATTAGGTTATGTAGTTAAGATGAAATACCCATGGGATGCAGAACACAAGACAGCCACATTCTGGATAGACGATACCCCTGCAGAAAGCGAGGCTTTGCAAGCATACGCAGTTAGTCCATTCGAGGAATCAGACCAGAATGTTAAAGTCGGTGACTTTGTTGCCGTAATGGGTCCATTAGTAAAATACAAAAACACTCCTGAAATCAACCGTGGTACATACCAGATTCTTCAAATTGGCGCAGGTTTGGAAATTGTTGACGCTAATGAGTTGGTTCGCGTAATGAATGGTCAGTTGCTTGTTGACGCTACCGGAAAAGTTGAAGTATATAACATTTCAGGTCAGTTGCTCTACAATGCTCAAGTAGCAGGTCAGACAACAATTCGCGGTTTACAACAAGGTCAAGTATTGCTTGTACGTGTTAACGACAAGATTGCAAAAGTAGTGTTCTAAACCATTGAGTTTATTGCACATTCAATAAATAAAACGACAGGGCTGATATAAATCAGTCCTGTCATTTTTTATATTACAGCCCGATAAAAAGTTAAAATACGCTTATATATTATTGATAACAAGCAGAATATAGCGGATTAACCAGACAGTAATAGAAAATAATATCGGAGGAATCTTGACAAAAAAACAGAGTGCCAAACACTGCAAAAGAAGTTATTTATTCAAGTTTCATAAGTACGACAAAGTATCTTATTATAGAGGCTAATCTTATTAAAGTCAGATTCAAAGGCGAAAAACCGCGTAGCGGTTTCATGTTAATAGAATTTGAATAACCCACACCATCTTTTATTTTTTGATTTTTCGGTGTATCGAACACCAGAAAAAATCAGATCACCAAGGGGAGAATTTAAACATTCAATTTCTATTAACATTGAACGGCTAACGCCGTATGCGCCGATAATAATTACCACTAATGCACTTTCTTTACTATACAGGAACGTTGACGAGCAACGCCCCTACGATGAGAACACCGCAAACGCAATTTATTTATGTTTATGATTTTTTCGGTGTATCGAACACCAGAAAAAATCAGATCAATAAGGGGGAATTTAAACATTCGATTTCTATTAACATTAAACGGCCAACGCCGTATGCGCCGATAATAATTACCACTAATGCACTTTCTTTACTATACAGGAACGTTGACGAGCAACGCCCCTACGATGTGAATACTGCAAACGTAATCCGTCTTTCGACTTTCTACTTTTTTCTTTCTACTAAACTGGAACGTTGACAAGCAACGCCCCTACGATGAGAATAACGCAAATATTATCCGTCAATGAGAATACAGCAAATATTATCCGTCAATGAGTATAACGCAAATATTATCCGTCAATGAGAATAACGCAAATATTATCCGTCAATGAGAAAACTGCAAATATTATTTGTCGATGAGAATAACGCAAACGTAATCCGTCTTTCGACTTTCTACTTTTTTCTTTCGACTTTTTACTTTCAACTTTCTACTCTATCGAAAATATCCATATTCAAAACCTTTTCAATTATAGGAGCCATGTCGTAGTATTTATATTCCGCAAGGCGACCTCCGAATATGACGTTTTGCTCTTGCTCGGCTAAACGACGATATTCATCTGCAAGAGCATTATTACGTGCGTCATTGACAGGGTAATAAGGTTCCATGCCTTGCTTATATTCCATACTATATTCCTCGCTGACAACTGTTTTCGGACAATCATAGACTTCTTGACCAAACATTTCGAAATGTTTGTGCTCGATAACACGTGTAAAAGGTTGTTCATGCGAAGTATAATTGACCACAGCATTGCCTTGATAATTAGGTATATTTTCGACACGAGTCTTGAAATTCACCGTTCGCCAATCTAACCTACCCAATTGATAATCGAAATACTCATCTAATTGTCCGGTATAGACCAACATATCGGCAAATGAACGCCACGTATGGCGAAATTCTGAAAAGAAATCACATTGTATTCGCGTGTCTATTCCGTCTAACAGCGCATCTATCAGTTTGTTATATCCGCCAATAGGTATGCCTTGATATAGATCGTTGAAATAATTATTGTCGAACACAAATCGTACAGGTAAGCGTTTGATTATGAATGGTGGGAGATCCTTACAGTCGCGTCCCCATTGCTTTTCAGTATATTCTTTGATTAGTTTGAGAAAAACATCTTTACCTACAAGACATAATGCTTGTTGTTCAAGGTTTTCGGGTTGTTTGCCATTAAGAGCGGCAAGTGCTTCTGCCCGTTGTTCATTGATTCGCGCTTCGGCTTCAGCCGGTGTGTGTACGTCATGCCATATTTGGCAAAAGGTATTCATATTGAAAGGCAGATTATAGAGTTCGCCATGATAGTTAGCCACCGGACAATTGGTGTAGCGATTGAATGGCACGAGCGAATTGACAAAGTCCCACACCTGCTTGTTGGAAGTATGGAAGATATGTGCGCCATACTTATGCACATTGATACCTGCAATCCGTTCACAATAGATATTGCCACCAAGATGAGGACGGCGGTCGATAACCAAACATTTTTTGCCAGCTTGCTTTGCACGATAGGCAAAAGTGGCACCGAAAAGTCCAGAACCAACAATCAGATAGTCGTAGTGAGTCATAATAATGATTAAAAAAAATAAGGAATTTCAACGCAAAAATACAACTAATTTTTTATAGACACAAATTTGAGGATATCATTAAAACATAAAAGTTCAAATTAAAGTTCATAAATTATTGAAACATAGTTGATATATGAAAAAAAAGTTGTAACTTTGCGCAAACTTATACATCATGAGATGATTAAATATCGTAGTTTGTTTTTAAGCATAATTTTAAGTATTGATATTCTTTTTGCCGCTAACACGACAAGCAGACAGATTGATAGCATCCCCACTATTGAATTGCAAGAAGTAGTATCAACAGGTACGAAAAATCCGACCGATCCACGCTTGCTTCCTATGACCGTTAGCGTAGTGTCATCGGAACAGTTAGAAGAACGTCAGGAAACCAATATTCTTCCGACTTTGACAACCGATGTGCCAGGTTTGTTTGTTACACAACGCGGAGTGATGGGCTATGGTGTTAGCACAGGCGGTTCGGGTGGCATCAAAATACGCGGTATAGGTGGTGCGCCTAACACGGATATGTTGGTGTTGATTGATGGTTTGCCACAATATGCAGGACTATATGGTCATCCGATAGCCGATAATTACCAGACAAAGATGGCAGAGCGTGTGGAGGTTATTCGCGGACCGGCATCGCTTTTCTATGGTAGCAATGCTTTAGGCGGTGTGATAAATATAGTTACACGTCAGCCACAGAACGATACGATCTTAACCGACTTGCATGTTCAGGGCGGATCGTATTACACGTTAGATGCCGGAATACAGAACCAAATCAAGCGTGGCAAATTTTCGTCAGCCTTAGGATTTAACTATTCGCGCACTGATGGGCATCGCGATAATATGTCGTTCGATGAATACAATGCTTTTGCTCGCTTGGGCTATCAAGTTGCTGACCATTGGAATATATGGGCAATGGGTAATGTGGCATATTTTAATTCACAGAATCCCGGAACGGTTGATGCCCCGATTGAAGATAATCTGATGCACATCTTGCGTGGAATGGCAACCCTGTCGTTGGAAAACAACTACGACAAGACATCAGGTGCCATACGATTGTATTATAGTGGAGGTCATCATATTATCAACGATGGATATGCTATTGGCGGAACACCTCGCACATCATTATATCATCATACCGACTTTATGACAGGCTTGAGCGCATACCAGAGTGTTACCTTCTTTCAAGGCAATCGCACTACATTTGGGTTTGACTATCAACATTTTGGCGGACATGCTTGGAATGAGGTTATAGCCGACCATAATACAAAAGATATTATACGCAAAGCACAATACGAACTTGCCGGATACGTTGATTTTCGCCAACATATTGTATCGTGGTTTGCCCTTGATGCCGGCATAAGGCTTGATTGGCATTCAGAAGCCGGGCTTAACTATGTTCCGCAAGTGGGCTTATCGTTTATCTTACCTCGCAACACTGAATTAAAAGCCATAGCAAGTCGAGGTTTTCGCAACCCGACGATAAGAGAATTATACATGTATAATCCTGCCAATCCAGATTTGAAAGCCCAGAATTTGTGGAACTATGAGTTGAGTTACAAGCAATACTTGCTGGATCGCAAACTACGTCTTGGGGCAAACTTATTCTATCTGCATGCACAAAATATGATTGAGACTCGCATGATTGATGGCAAGCCGCTGAATGTGAATACGGGCGAAATACGCAATACGGGTTTTGAAATCGAAGGTGCGTATAATATAGTTAAGGGATTATATTTGAGTGCCAACTATAGTTTTCTGCACATGTTTAATCCGCAGATTGCAGCACCTGAGCATAAACTGAATGTAGCATTGCGCTATCGGCACGAACGTTTTGCCATCGGTACAGATATTCAATACATTGGCGGGCTATATTTGACAGTAGGCAACAATGCAGAAAAAGAGAATTATACGCTTTGGAACATACATGCAGCATATCGTATTTGGAAGGGACTGTGGGTGAACATAAAAGCCGACAATATCTTGTCACAAGAATATGAAATCAACAAAGGATTTCCTATGCCGCGTACAACTATACTCGGCGGTTTTAACTGGAAATTTTAAGCATTTGGCGTTCATATAGCGTTTTGAAGCAAAAAGAAAGCAATGAAGACTCCATTTGAATTAACATTAGTTGTTACTCACAACTGCAACCTGAATTGCGTGTATTGCTATGAGCACAACAAAAGCAAGAGTGAGGACATGACGTTGTCAACGGCACAAGACGTTATAACCCGATATATGACATCCGGCGACTACGACAACATACGAATAGGTTTTATCGGTGGTGAGCCATTGTTGAAATTCGACTTAATCAGAGATATATGCGAATGGTTTTGGTCGAAAAGATGGTCGAAAAATTTTCTGTTTTATGCCACCACCAATGGCACTATTATGACTGAAAGCATGAAACATTGGTTTGAAGAGCACCGCAAGCATTTTTGGTTAGGATTAAGTTTGGATGGGACAAAACAGACGCACGATAGGAACAGGAGCAATTCGTTCTGTAAGATAGACATCAACTTCTTTTTGCGTAATTGGCCTGACCAACCAATAAAGATGACTTTAAGCGACCGAAATATAGACACAATAGCCGAGGACGTTATGTTTATTCACGGATTAGGGTTTAAAATCACAGGTGGCAATTTTGCAGAAGGTGTTGAAATAGATGATTTTGCAGAGAAATGTAAAACTATCGCTAAGCAATATGATGCGTTAGTAACATATTACTTGAAACATCAGGAATTGGAGTCGCCATTTTTTCAGTTGCCATTTTCAGAATGTGAATCACATCGTTTAGCCAATCAGAAACGATGCGGAACAGGTGAAAATATGGCAGTGGTTGACTATGATGGCACAACTTATCCATGCACCTATTTCTCTCCTGTTTCGATGGATAAGAAGCAACTTAAGGAAATACAAAAGATTGATTTTCATGATCATAAGAATTTTATTGATTATGATTGCAGACAGAATTGCTATCTCTACCCTATATGCAATGGTTGCTATGGCGACAACTATTCACTGACCGGCAATATATCAAAACGATCGGCTCAGAAATGCCAATTATTCAAATTGCGTGTATTAGCAGCATATAAATATACAATGCTGCGCTTACACAAAAAATTAGAGCATGCAACAGCAATATCGCCAAAAGACGCAAAGACTATAGTTGCGTTGCAAAAAATAGAACAGATGTTTAACTTATAACACAATAAGGATTATGGAAAATTTAAATTCAGAAATTGTAACGACCTTTTACGTTACGAAAAAGATTGCTAACGAGTTAAATAAAATACTTTCGTTGCCAACCACAGAGGCAGATGAGCATACTGAAGTGCCGAAGTTTTCCGATTGCATCTATTGCGACGGGTCATGTCATGGAGATTGTGAAGGCTCTTGCAAAGCATCATGCGCAAGTAATTGCGAAGGGGCTGCATTCTTCTAATCACTTTCTACTTATTTCTTACTACAAACTACTAACTACCAACGACTCTATTCTTTTAAACACAACAACAAATATGAAACGCATAGTACTATTACTTTGTCTTGGATTGTCGTCATTAGGCATAAAGGCACAAAATTCGGTCGTTGTATATACTTCAAACGACACGACTTGGTATGAAAATTTTGCTGATGCCTTCAAGGAGTCGCAAAAAAGCGATAGTGCTTTATTGCGTTTGCACAGCAATATATCATTTGGTGGTAAAACATCGTCTTTTTCAGTAAAAAACAATCTTACCATCGACCTTAATGGTTACACTCTTGGCGACACAATCACGCAGACGAGTCTTTTTTCAAAAAATAGCGACTCCACGACATTGCGCATCGAGTCGTCGCGCGGCATGGGTAAGTTGTGGGCTGTGAGAGATGTTAATGATGTTGTAAGATGTTTTACCGTCAATGCAGGTGCGCTCGAATTGGAAAATGTGGCTATCGAAACTCGTAATCTAAGACCTTACGACAATGACAATCGCAAAGTGATGTGCACATCGATACGCCTTTTTTCGACCACTTCACTTAAGATGCGGAATTGCTCAATCTATACTTATTCAGATTGTAATGTTTATGGCATCAATAGCAGTACAAGTGCCTTGTCTGCTTCACATGCGGAATTAGAAAACACCGCAATTCGTTCGGAAGGTAGAGAAACTATTTATGGAGCGAGATTAGTAGGAAATTCGGTGGTTAAAGATTGCCAGGTTGATATTGCCTCAACGGGTACGAAATCATATGGTTTTATTATCACGAATTATTTTGATTCACTGACGGCTTCATATCCGATTACCACTATTACGAACACAAAAATAAACGTACAAGGTGTATCAAAATCTTTCGGCATATATGCACCCGGAAATGTTAGTCTGCAACATGACAGCATAATGGTGTTGAGCGATACAAGTGCGTATAGTCTTTATTGCGAGCGTGACTTATCACTCTCTCACTCAAGTCTTTACGCAGAGTCTAAAACCAAGGTGGCATATAGTCTGCAATCAACAAGTAGCGCACTTCACACAGATATAACTGATTCAAAACTCAAGGCATTGGCAGGCACGACCGATGCTAAAGCAGCATATATTATTAAGGGTTGCCTGCATGCCGACAAGAGCGAGTTTGAAGCCGTGGCGCGACTGAACGGCATCAACACTCTGACCGATGCGCTAACCACAGCGGTGAGTCTGCCGGAATTTCAAGAGAAGTCGGTGCTGAAACATTGCAGAATACGAGCGCGAGCACCTCAAAAGCAGTATGCTAAAAACGTGTATGGCTTGCGAATAACGAGCAAGACGCAGGTGGACAGTTGTGACATAGAAGCAGAGACGGGTTATTCGATAGCCAGAGCCATAAGTTCAGCAGCAAAAGCGCAAGTGGAATTGACTAATTCTACACTCCGCGCAAGCGGCGTGCAAGACGTTAAATGTCTGACTGGTAATTCAGACAAGAACGCCAACCTTGCCTCAAAACTATTCATTAGAAATTGTAAAATTAGCAGCCAAGGCGACGAAACTGTTTATGGTATTGAAACCTTCAACGACTTGAACATAGCCGATTCGAAAATCGATGTAAAAGCAGAAGTTAAATATGCTCGCGGCATAAACCTTAACAATATGGTTGATACGGTTCTCAAAATGAGTTACCCTTCAGTCATCGAGCGGGTTAAAATCAATGCAGAAGCACCAGAAAATGTGTATGGGATATGTTCGTATGCCGATCTGCAGATTCAGGCCGACACAATATCAACACTGGCTGACGATAATAACTATGGTATTTACTCCTACGCTCATGTGAACATGTCGAAATCTGACATACACTCAGAATCAACTTATACGAAGGCTTATTGTCTGTATGTTAATCGTGATACGGCTCGCGTAACTATCAGTGATTGTAATCTGAAATCAAAAGCCGGCACTATCAAATCTACAGCACTATACGTTCTGAAAGGTTCGCTTGACGCACAAGATTGCGTGATTGACGCTACGGTATTTTTGGATACTATCAATAGTGAGATTGACGCTGAGGTTGCTACTGTTCGCATTTTGCAAGCCGACTCATATTCTAAAATTAAACGGTGTAAACTAAATGCTCAAGCCCCTAAAAAACTCTATTCTACAGGTGTAATAGGTCTGATGTTTAGTGGACGAGTAGAAGCAGATAGTTGTGAAATAAAGGTCTATTCAGGATATTCAAAAGCATCGTCAATCACATTTTATTCTTCAAAATCCTATTTGCGTTTGACAAATAGTTATATCACCTCTGAAGCAGAGCAAAACGTTTATGGAATAAACTCAAATTGGAAAAATGAGTCAAGACTACGGGTTGAAAATTGTAAATTTGAGATAACCGGCAGCGATAGTTATGGCATCAATTCTTATAGCCGGTCAGATATTTTCAATTCGCAAATATCAGTTATAGGACATGAGAAAACGCGAGGGATAAACATTGCTAATTTCTCTGACACGCTTACAAACATTGAGTGGCGTTCAACTATATCAAATGTAAAAATCAAATCTCAAGCCTTTGCGTCAGCCGTCGGAATTACAACCAGAGCCTGCGTTGATTTGCTTGCCGACACTATTGAGGTCAGAACAGATAGTGCTATAGCAACAGGACTTTCGCTTTCTAATGATGCGAAAGTGAAACAATGTGAGATATTAGTGGCAGGCGGAGGTAAGAATATCTATGGCATAGAGAATTTCGACACATTACAAATAGATAGTTGTAAGATAACAGCCATTTCGGAGCAAGAAAATGCCAACACTATTGCTCCTGCAACCAATTCGTATTCAACCGTTAACTCATGTTGGCTCAAAACAAAATCTCCGACCGACTCGTTAATTGTAAGAAATAATACTGCTGTTATAGGTTCGTTTTTCTTACACGATGGATATTATTCAAACGATGTTAATCTGCGGCAGTATCTGCCATCCGACTCATGTTCTGTCTATCGTCTGACCGATGGTGAGATGTTCAACCAAGGTTATTATTATGCCATACGTACAATCGAAAATTCAGATATGAATATAGCGTTTGTGTATAACAAAAAGCAGCAATTAGTCGGTTATTATAAACATTTGGGTGATGCGCTTGAATATGCTAATGGGCAAGATGATTCTCTCACGGTAGTGATAAAAGGCGATTATATAGTTCCTAAGGGCGAGTATTATGTAGGAAACAAGACTACCATGCTTGTGCCATTCGATAGTCAGCAAAACAGAGCCGTTGGTAGTGAACCATTGCGTATTAGCAACTATTATTTGGCAACCAATAAGTATGTCCGTCTTGTTATGTCGGATTCGACAATTCTCTATGTCGATGGCGAATTGGAAATAGGTGGCAAGCAGAAAGCAGGCGGAACAAATTCGGCTTATACAATGGGTACGTATGGACTACTACACCTTGAGAAAAATGCTCGGATAATCCTTCGTGATAAGGCTAAGATGCAGGCATGGGGATACGTTACGGGCAGCGGAAATATCGTTGCGCAGGGCGGTTCTACAGTATATGAAAATTTGCAGTTAGGCGATTGGAAAGGTAGCCAAATGACATTTTCGCTATTAGGAAATCCGCAACGTGTGTTCCCACTGACACATTATTTCTACCAGAACATAGAGTGTCCGATAACATATTATGGTGGAGCCAAAGCGATGTCGGCAACGTCTGAATTGCTGCAAGTTATGCTGGCTGTTGGCAATCATATATCTATTGTAGGAACAGAAAATTCATTTTTAACAATTCCAAATGATAGTGACCAATGGATACGCAAAGAATATGATTCACTGACCGACCGATTGATATGGACTCTGAATGGCGATATTCTACTCAACAAACTTGACATAACGATGTGGATTGAAACGATGAAAATCGACATGTCGTCAGACGATTATGTTCTTCCTATACCGACCAATATGACGCTTGTGGCGCAACAAGGCAGTCTGAGTGTGTCGCACGACGTTGCTTTCTTGCCAAGTTCGGAAATTGTAGTAATGCCTTCCGCCCATATTGAAATACCTGATTCGGTTAATGTATATCTTTATGGAGCAGACGATTGGGGGGCTTACGACGATTATTACTATAGTACTATACTTTACACACCGAGTTGGACTATATGTCCGCGCGACAGCGAACTCAAGCCTGCGCTTTGCAATGTAGGCGGCACAATAGATGTTAATGGAAATCTGTACGCAACACCGAGTGGTGCAGATATAGTGTGCGATGCCGACAAGCAAGGTAAGATTGTATATCATACGCGTGGAACTAATACCGACTCTATCTATCAGTTCGTCGGTAATAAGGAAAACAATATATTCAACGGTTATCCGGTCGGTTCTGCTTCGTTGACTAATGCCGACGGTTCGCAAGTTTCCACTACGATAGCATTGCCGAACGATGAGTTTGTGTATGAAAACGGCAAATGGGTAGCGCATATAGCCGATGACCATGGCGACGATGCGCTGATTAACATTCATTTCGATGGTTACGATTCAGGTGTTAGAAAGGTAATGCAAAACGGACAAATATATATAATCATGCCTGATGGCAGGCGCATGAACATATTAGGCGTACCGTGTGAATGATAAGACAAAAAAATGAAAAAAATTGAGATAATCCTTGCTTATCTACAATCACATGCAAGTTCGCAAATCGTCGCCTGCGATTACAACAGATGTTGAGATTCCGCCGGCTCGCGCCCTACCCTATAAACAAGAGATAATAGCATTATTACAATTCAGTTGCACAGCCATTGCCGGGCAAAACGAAATTAAACCGTGCCAGCAGATTACGACGTTCTTTAATGCTTATCGCGTTAGCGATTTAACGTTAATAGCACAATATGTTATCCTCTCAACGCCTATCGCATTAGCGATTTAATGTTAATAGGATATTTTGCATAGTATCTTTATTCTTTCTTTTTGATTTTTTCGGTGTATCGAACCATTGAGCAAGTCAAATGAACAAAGAAAATTTATTTGCTTTGTCATGACGTAGCCAATGGTCTGTCAAAGACGAACACCCGAAAAAATCAGGTCAATAAGGGAGGATGAGAACATTCTGGTTCTATTAACATTAAACGGCTAACGCCGTATGCGCCGAAAATAATTACCACCAACGTACTTGCGAAACTTAAATTAAAATATAAAAAAGGGGCGTAAACGAGTTACGCTCCTTTAATGATTTAGATGAATATACACCTACAAATTACTTTATTTTTGCTCCAAGTGGTGAATAGATATCGCCATTAGGCATTATGATATAAATCTGATTGTCGATAATGACTTTTTGGGCGGTTTGTTCGGTCTGGTTATCATTCAACAACAGACCTGTTTTATCTTTATTAGTAACATTGATTCCAAGCACATTTATTCCGCTACTTCCACTTCCGATATAAATAGTTGTAGCACCGCCATTATGATTATATACAATTCTGTTGACTTCTGTTCCGGTTACATCGGTTTGCGAATCGACGTTATTCCATGCTCCAACAGCGATATTTAAAGGACGCGCAGACGAACTATTGGCACTCATGCAATAGACTTCGATGGTACAAGCACCTGTAACATCAAATTTGAGGTGTCGGGCAACGTCTGACATTGTGCCACCTAATTTTATTCTATGAGCAAAGGATATTTGAGTGCTGCCGTCAGAATATGTTTTGGCATTTTCGTCAACAACGACTGTTTTTCCGTCAGTAGCGGCTATGGTCAGCCCTCTGATTGTTTGCGATGAGGTTAAAGTGCCTAATGAGGCGATGTCGCTGTCGTCAGCACTCCATGTCAGATTACCTGTAACGGGCACTTCGGGTGGGTCAACGGGAGTCGGCTCTGTTGTGTTTTCACCACAAGAGGTTGAAATCTCGCCTTTGGTGGTTATATTGAGAGTTGCACCGGCACCGCAAGTTTCGTTCGACACTGCATCTTTAGCATCAGTATATGAGAGAGCGGTATAGGCATAAGTTGGAGTCAGAACGGTGCGGTTGGTAACATTAGGCAACGAGCCTCCCTCATAGTAAGAATTTACATATTTGACACCATTTTTAACCGATGAACTATTGAAATTTTCATAAAAGACGCGGCTACCTGATTTTAGTTTAGCCATCCAGCAACCTTCGACATAAGCATCAGCATTTTCAGGTCCGATATAATAGTCGGCAACAGATGTATTCCAATAGCAGTTGAGGAAATGGAGTGATGCATTGCGGCAACGCACCATACGTTGTTTGCAACCATAGTCCCACCAGCAGTAAGCCCATGTGAAATTATATGTCCCATCAGATGGAGCGTCATAAGCACCGGATCCAAGCAGATTGGAATAGCGATGGTCATCACTCCCACCTGAACCACCCGCAATAGGTTTTTTCAGATAACGGAAACGGCACCAACTGACTGTAATATTGTCGGTTGTACTTTTATTATCAAAATTACCATCAAGTCCGTCTTGGAAATCGCAGTGGTCAACCCATGCATTAGTTACGCCTTCGAAGCAAAGGAGGTCATTGCCATCAACATCATAGGCACCGGGACCAATAAAGGTTATATTGCGAATAATGATATTGCTTGAACGTTTAACAAAAAGAACACCTGAGTTGTCAGCCGATGTTTGAAGATTTGATAGTTTGACGCCGGGTAGTGCAAGAAGAGTGATATTCTTCAAATTCTCAACGGAAATCATTGAGGTAACAGTGATATCTTTTGTAATGATCACCACCTTATTAGAGCCACTAAGTGCTTTTTTTAAACCACTTACATCACTTACAAGAGTAGGTGTTGCATTGCCGCCACCGGTTGCTATAGCACCATATCCGAAAGCCGAAGTATAACAATATGGTATGTCGGCAGCATTGAGAGATAAAACAAATAGAAAGAGAGCGATTAAGAGAAAGTTTTTTTTCATTTTCATAGGAACTTATGCACCATGATAGTGCATTTAAAAACATTTGTAATTTACATATTTATACCATTTCCCTATTACGTTTGCAAAAGTAAGACTTTTTTTTCAATAAAAAAAGCAACCACAGAAAAAAAAACTGTGATTGCTATAAATATAGTAAGGGGACTATTACCTTCTTATTCCTTGCATAAGGAACCAAGATATGTACACCGACCACGCTTATCGGTTGTGTTTTCATCGTAGTCAGCCATAGTGGAATCTCCGATAGTGTGTACTTTTACGGCTTTGGCTGATGTGGTACATAGTGCAAGTGCCATTAAGAAGATTGGAAAATGTTTCATGTTATAGTTACTTTAATGTATTATTTTTGAGATTTTATAATGTATGTTATAAGATACTATCCAATAGTGCGTTACATCCTTCATAGATATCATTATAAGCCGTTTCAAAATCGTCGGTGTACCATGGGTCGGCAACATTACGGTTTTGTCCTGCCCACGACATAAGCAACGATACTTTATGGTCGGCATCATCGCCTATAATATATTGCAATAGTCGCAGGTTACTTTGGTCCATACAAATGATATAGTCGTACCGGCGATAGTCGGCTTTAGTTATTTGTCGGGCTGAATGATGCGAAAAAGGGATATGATGCAGGGAAAGAATACGTTTAGCCGGCGGATAGATATCATTACCAATTTCTTCGGTTGAAACAGCGGCTGAAGAGATAAAAAATTGTGCGTCCCTACCCTGCTGCTGAACAAGATACTTCATGATATACTCAGCCATAGGTGAGCGGCATATATTTCCATGACAAAGGAATAGAATTTGTTTCATTACTGATAGACTTTGCTGTTATTTAGTCGATTTTATGGTCAATCAGAGCAGATGTGAGACCATCAGCGGCCTGAAGGATAGAGAGTAAGGGCGATTTTTCTTTTGCAGCATAGATATTGCCTTTTGCTTCTGCACTCTGAAATGGCAGATCCCATGCCGACATGTGCCAACGAATAGCAAGGATTTCATCGTCGGTCATTTCTAATCCAAGACGTAAGAGACGTATAACCGATTTTTCGCCATGACCGAGAGGTAATTCACTATAATCAACAGAGTAAGACTCATAGGTCTCCCACTGGTTGTGTTGGTCTTTGCGATATTTAGTCGTTTTCTTATAGATATTGGCTTTGCATACGTCATGCAAGAGGGCTGCGATGATTATATTATCTCGCGACACTTGTTGTTCGATTTCCGGCTTTCGGCGGATAAGCATTTCGCGTATATCATTGGCAGTAATGGCAACATCATAAGAGTGTTCAGCAAGTCCGCCCTCATAATTACCATGAAAAACGGTAGAAGCAGGTGCCACAAAGAAATCAGACATTTCGAGCCATGATATCACATTTTCAATACCTACGCGATTGGTTGAACGCAGAAGTTGAAGAAATTTTTCTTTCATTGATTTCAGAGTTTATTTTAAGTTTTGCAAAGGTACACATTTTTTTTGTGTTACCAAAATGCTAATTATTTGGTCAGACAGATAAATTTTACTAATTTTGCAGTGTCGTTAGAAACACATCTTAACGACAGACATACTAAAAGGCGTTTATTGACGCTTGTTTTGGCGATTCTGAATCTGCTACATTCATAAATCCAAAGTCAAGACAAAGCAACAGTAGATGTCTGCGTTTTGTATATAATGTTTACCCACAAGGTAAACTATATATACTATTTGGCGTAGGCTCTATTTTTTGCTTGACTACTTTGGTAGGCTTGTAGCAGAGCCGAGAATCGCAGGACAAGTAATAAATAGAGTCCTGCGTTTTTTTGTATGGCATTTATCAAACGTAATTACACGACATTATGCCAACACTTAATTGGATAGGAAAAGACAAGGTTGTTACTCATCATCAGGATGTTCCGTTTCGGGTTCTTGAACGCAAATATACTTTTGGTGATGAGCATGACAGCGGTAATATGATTATTCATGGTGATAATCTTGAGGCACTCAAAGCATTATTGCCACGGTACGAAAATCGGATAAAATGTATTTATATCGACCCACCCTACAATACCGGCAACGAAGGTTGGGTATATAACGATAATGTCAACGACCCTCATATTCGCAAATGGTTAGGTCAGGTAGTAGGTTCGGAGATGGACGACCTCACTCGTCATGATAAATGGCTGTGTATGATGTATCCTCGCTTGGTTCTATTGCAAAAACTTCTTGCCGACGATGGTGCCATATTTATCTCAATAGACGATAATGAACAAGCAAACTTAAAACTTATCTGCGACGAAATCTTCGGGGCTACGAATTTTGTAGCAGATTTACCTCGTGTCACAAAGAAAGGGGGAAAAGATCATAGTGATAATGTCGCGAAAAACCATGATGTAATTATCATATACACTAAATCTAATAGTAAATGCAAATTTAATGGATTCGCCCCAAATGAAAAAGGATTTGATAATGAAGATGAATTTGTTGATAAACGAGGAAAATACAAACTGAATCAAACTCTTGACTATGATTCATTATGGTACAATCATACAATGGATTTCCCTATAGAAATTGATGGAAATCTATATTATGCTGGTGGAAGTAAAGAAGCATACATAAATAGACACAAAGGACAACATGATGCTAAAGATTGGGTATGGAGATGGAGTCAAGCAAAGTTTGATTTTGGATATAAAAATGGATTCGTTGTTATCAAGAAGGGTAAAGATAGATCAAGAATATATACAAAAACATATCTGAATGCCTCAATTGAAAAAGACCTATTGGGAAACTATTATATCGATTATTTCAATAGAGAATCAAAAATTAGTTCTTTGGAATTTTCAGATAACGTGTATTCTAACGATAACGCAAAAAAAGAAATTGCAAAAATTATTGGAGGAAATACATTTGATTTTCCAAAGCCCTCTGCTCTAATATCACAATTGATTAGCTTAATAAAAAATGCCGACATAATCCTTGATTCCTTTGCAGGTAGCGGCACAACGGCTCATGCTGTTCTGAATTTGAATAAGCAAGACGGTGGTAATCGCAAGTTTATTCTTTGCGAGCTGTGCGATTATGCCGAGACAATAACCGCTGAACGTGTGCGCCGTGTGATGTCGGGTTATGGTGAAGGCAAAAATGCCGTCAATGGTACAGGTGGCAGTTTTGACTTCTATGAATTAGGCGAGACAATATTTGAACCTGATTCGGAAAATCTGAACGACAATGCCGACACGGAACAAATCCGCCAATATATATGGTATAGCGAAACACATACTGCATACCATGCGCCGGCAACTGATGCACACCCATATCTGCTTGGTAAATACCAATATAACAACTATTATTTCTACTACATCAAAGGTGAGGAGACTTGTTTGGATTGGGATTTTCTGAATACATTTACAGAGCGTGACCGTGCCGAGATGTATATCATCTATGCCGACCGTTGCATACTGACCGAGCAGGAAATGATTAAACTGAATATCAGATTTAAGAAAATACCACGCGACATAAAACATATCTAATCATGGAACTAAAAGGCTATCAGCAGACTAATCTTGACGCACTCGACCGTTTTCTGACATGCGTTGATAAGCATAAAAACACAGCAGCAAGTTTTTATGAGTTTTGGCAGACAAATAATCCGCCTCTGACACCTTTCCCGGGCGAGATAATAGAACCTTATAAAGACAATGTTAAAGGTGCACCTCATGTTTGCCATAAAGTGCCTACAGGCGGTGGCAAGACATTTATCGCATCGGCTGCACTGAAAGTGGCAATGTCACATATCAATCCGCTATATAAAGTAGTGGTGTGGCTCGTTCCTTCAAATGCCATATTAGAGCAGACACTTCGTAATCTTCGCGACAAAGAGCATCCGTATCGGCAACGTATTGACACCGACTTTCAGAACCGCGTTGAAGTGTTTGACAAACAGCAGGCACTGACAGGTCATGGTTTCACACTGACCACAGTACGTGAGAATCTTTGTATTTTGGTTATGTCGTATGACTCATTCCGCACCAACAATAAAGACGGGCGAAAGGTGTATCAGGAAAATGGTTATCTGCAATCATTTGCGCCAATAATCAAGTCTGACATCACACCTGCGGATAACGAGGTACAACTGATGAAAGTGCTTCAAGCCGTTCATCCGTTGGTGATTGTTGACGAAAGCCATAATGCTGTTTCCAAACTGTCAGAACAAATGCTCAACGACTTGCAGCCATCGTTGGTAATTGACCTGACTGCAACACCAAAACCCAATAGCAATATAATATGCTTTACCGATGCGTTGGAACTGAAACGCAATAACATGGTCAAACTACCTGTGGTAGTATATAATCATACCAACAAACAGCAAGTTATCAATTCGGCACTGCATCTGCAACATCAATTAGAACAGACAGCACGAGCAGAAAAGAATTATATTCGTCCGATTGTACTTTTCCAAGCTGAATCAAAATCCGGCAAAGAAGACCGAGATACATTTGAAAAGATAAAACAACAACTATTAGATTTAAGGATTCCTGAAGAGCAAATCAAGATTAAGACCGCCGAGATTGACGAACTAAAAGGCATAGACCTAATGTCGCCGGAATGTGCGGTACGCTATATTATCACTATCAATGCGCTGAAAGAAGGATGGGATTGTCCGTTTGCATATATTCTGGCATCGCTTGCCGACCGAACGGCACCTGTCGATGTGGAACAAATAGTAGGACGCGTGCTGCGTTTGCCATACGCCATGCGGAATAAAGCGGATATTCTAAACTTGAGTTATGTACTCACCGCATCAGCAAAATTTCAGGAAACGCTCGATAAGATAGTAAAAGGACTGAACCGAGCAGGTTTTTCTGATAAAGACTATAAAGATATCAATCCGATAGAGAAAACAACACCTATTACACCATACGAAGTTGTAAACACAGAATCGCTGTTCGCGCCAAACATAGTCAACGAAGCAGAACCACCATATAATAGTAACGATACAAATAAGGATAACGAAAAAACAGAAAGCAATGAAGATATTATACCCGACAATAGTAATAGCGATGAAATAGAAAATATAGTAAAAGATATTCTAACAAATGCAGAGCAAGAAGCAATTAACTTAGACAAACAAATAAATGACACTGATCCAAACGATATGATACCACACGAGATAATACCACAAGTCAAAACTGCTACAATACAATCAGTATTTGCCGAGTCAGCGCAGCAGGTTGCACTACCCATGTTCTTCATACAGAACAATTCTCCGCAAGGCAGCCTATTTGAACGACCCGACAAGATAAAGCTGGAAGGTCAGCATCTGCTCAAGACATTCAAATTATCTTCACAGGATGCAAATATCACTTTCAATGCCGCTGAAACAACGATGTATAAAGTGGATATTGACGAACAAAGTGATGAGCACGAACCGAGATACGAAAAAATAAAAGGTGCAACATACGACTATATACTCAACTACATACGTCAGTCGGAAAATAAAGAAAGTAAGATAAAACGTTGCTCACTAATAGTAGCAACAGAAATGGGTAAAATGATTCCTCTGACCCAGAAAGATATACAGAGTTATGTGAGCCGTATTTTTGAGCCATTCAGCGATGCAGAATTAGAAGATTTCATGGTTCACATGCCGGCATACACTCGCATCATCAAAGACAAAATCATTCAATTAGAAAACAAACACAAATTAGCGGAATTTCGCCGCATGTTAGACACCGACCAAATATCGTGTCAACCAGCCTACTCTATTCCGAATAAGATTACACTGAATAATCCGACACAAGGAATTATCAAGATGCTGCATACAAAAGAAGACAGTATAAACGGCTATGAAGCAGAAATAATCAATGATGTCGCCAACCTTGAAAATATAGAATGGTGGACACGCAATGTAGAACGCAACGGCTTTTACATCAACGGTTTTATCAATCACTACCCTGACTTTATTATCAAAACCAAAAGAGGTAAGATTATACTCTTAGAGACCAAAGGCGATTACCTCGATGCCGAACAGAAGATTCTGCTCGGTCAACTATGGGCAAATAAAGCAGGCAGCGAATACCGCTATTTCCTCGTATATAAATCACGTCAAGTCAGCGGAGCATACACCAAAGAACAGTTTAT
>Ga0326513_10001001_pt1 | contig 23180 bp, 30 predicted proteins | sample 2_2465_0518_D_FD_203654 | JGI IMG/M metagenome (GOLD analysis project Ga0326513, IMG submission 203654) | Bovine rumen microbial communities from UC Davis, California, United States - 2_2465_0518 | ecosystem: Host-associated > Mammals > Digestive system > Stomach > Rumen | place: USA... | reverse complement strand
TTTTGCGTGCATAATGCTATTATTTAGTTGTGAAACTTGTTTTTTTATCGGACTCCCAGGAGGGGCAGACTTTTCTTTTTAAGTCCATCTCCTGCGAAGGAGCTTTTTTTTACCATCGGCATTCCCTATCGGGTATAGACTTTTCTTTGTGCGTATAAAAGCAAGCCCACAAAAGATGACTACGGCAAGGAATTTCAGCAGAAAATTCGCGGAGCATCCGTTAGAACTTTCTCCTGAAATAGCATCGCGGTACTTTCCATGTCATCAGGGATTGCTACCTTTGCACAGAGAAAATCGTGAAGTACCCAGACAGGTAATGCCTATGAAAAGACAGGCGACAAAGCAGGGAGAAGATGGATATAGAAACAAAAAAAGCGAACGACTTTCAGGGTTCGTTCGCTATAGTTGTAAGAAGAAGGATTATTAGAAAGGAAGAGGGTTTGGCAAAGAGTCCTCATCTTGCTGTGAAAATATATGGCGGGAGGAGAGAGCTTCATTCTTTGGTTCACTGAAACGGCAGTATTCTCCATCAAATCTCAATAAGAACTCACCAGTATAGCCTGTTCTGTTCTTTTTGATGATAATCTGTGCCATATTATGAAGGTCACGACCATTATCATCCTGATAGATGTGATAGAACTCTGGTCTGTGGAGGAATATAATAGCATCTGAATCTTCCTCAATAGTTCCTGAATCGCGCAAATCATAGAGCATCGGACGCTTACCCTCGATTCCTTCCCTGTTCTCAGGGCAACGATTCAGCTGTGAGAGCAGGACAATAGGAATAGACAGCTCACGTGCCAGTCCTTTGATTTTATGCATTATTTCAGCTACATCATCGTTTCTGGTTCTGTTTGCACGGTATGGCGTAGTAATCAGTTGAAGATAATCGATAAAAATGATTTTAATTCCATGCTTAATCACGCATTCTTTGGCTTTTTCACAGATATCATCAACACTCAAAGAGGCTGTGTCATCGATATGGAGAGGCGAATCAACCACTTGGGATATTTGTTTATCCACTCTTTCCCAATCATGTTGGTCAAGTGTAGCGTTCAAAATCTTAGTCAGGGAAATATCACAATGATTAGCTATGATTCTATGAGCGCATCTAGCTGCATTGGATTCCATGGAAAAGAGCAACGTCGGAACATGCTGTTCCACTGCGATATGCTTGATTAAAGACATTGCGAAGGAAGTCTTGCCCATAGACGGTCTTCCTCCGATGGTATAGACATCCCCTTCTTTAAGCCCACTGAAGAGAGAGTCAAGTCGTTCATAACCGGTACTAATGCCGTCCAGCCCATCCGTTTGGGCTGCGACATGCTGCATTTTCTGTAAGGCGTTTCTTGTGACATCGTTAATACCTTTGAGGTTGGGTATCAATTCTTCATTTATCTGTTCCATATTATCTGTTTTTATTGAAATATGGTGCAAAGGTACAACTTTTAATCTAGCCCAACAAGGATTTTCCGTTCACAAGGCTTGTGTTAACATTTGGCTTTTAACACTTCGCTAATCTACACTTAGCTTGGTTTCGTATATCGTTCCACTTCGGAATACCCTGTAATCCACATCAGTCAATGTCATTGAGGATGCCGGAACACTGATTGTTTCGAGTAATTTGTGAAGCGTAGGCAACTGAACGTGAGGATCTTTTACCCTGCCCAATGTGACATGCAGACGGAATTCAGAGTTCATCACACAACATGCAGTTCTTAAGTCAGAACGAATTGCCTGTACCAATGACATAAAAGACTGAGGGATATCTGTTGCAGTGAGATAGATAATGTGCATTCCCGACGTGGCGGTAAATGCATCCAACTTGTCAAAAGTCAGTGTTGGAGCGGCAAATGTGCGAAGATGTTTCTCCAGCAGTGGGCGAAAATCGACACCAATTGGCGTATCATCGATAAATGCCATTGTGATATGATAGTAGCCCATCTGCCACTTCACATCGATATTTTTGCAGATGTTTCTCAGTTCCTCAAACCAAGCAATATCGTTCCTTAACGGAACTTGTATCTCCAAATATGTTTTCATCCTGCTTCACTTTTTTCATTCAGGAATGCAAAGATAATACTTTTTTATAAAAGATAATTGTTTCAAAAGAGAAAATAGCCATTTTATAGGGCGAACACATAAAATCTGCTCTTATTGGTGAAAAATCAAACAAGTCCATCCTTGAAATCTATTGGATCAAATTCTTCAATACGTTTAAACTTCCGCCAAACCTTGACATATTTTTTATCATAGGAGTTACCAACATTAATGTATTCTTCTTCATGTTGTTGATATTTCCGTGCACAAAAACAAGGCACATGTAATACAATGTTATGGATATTCTCTATACTCTCAAAGACACCAAAACTTATATTGTTTGGATCTTCCGCATATAGATAAATGTCCTGTAGTTTGGGGCAATTTTTTATCACATTATCCCAGAACAACTCCATATGGTGCACCTTCTCTCCATCGATAGCCTTACTTTTAAAAACCAATGTATTCAGTTCTGGGCATCCATAAACGGACCCTGACGTAAACATCACACAAGATTCTGGAAAGACTATCTTCTGGAGGTACTTACAATTACTAAAAGCATTTTGCTTTATAGAATTCGTACCTGATGGGACATGGTAAACTGAACGTTCATGATTAGATGGATATTTCTCCAAGTCGATATCTTCATTCCATTCGAAGCCGAAAAACAATACACCTTCAAAAGAGAAGAACCCAAATCCCTCTTCTTTATACACTTGTTCTCCTTTCTCATTTACTGGCCATTGGTTCCAATTGCAGATGAAACTATTTGCAGATCCAGCAAATGAATAATCATAGACATCTCCCAGACTAACAGTATTTCCAATATACACTTCTCCGAGTTTAGGACATCCCTGAAAAGCTTCAGAACCAATCGACACAAGCGTCTCGGGGAATTCTACTTCTCCCAGATTTACACAGCCGCCGAAAGTAGGACTACCAATTATGTTTAGTGATTTGGGCAGAATAATCTGTTCCAACTTAATACTATCTTCAAAAGCATTATCGGCAATGGCCACTTGCTCTGGTACTCTATATTCACACTCGCAGCTACAGTCTGTTCCATTTACTTCATAAAGGTCTAAACGTCTAAGACTGCCCTTTTCCCCACTCATTTCCGTCAGCAATTCATAATCTGCATCGCATAGAAAGCCTTTGACTGCAATTTCGTCTATGAGATAGCAGTCAGGGCTTGATAACTGAAGATGAAGCGGATTCTCTCTTGTACAAGTAAATCGTTCTATCATTTGTCAGATTTCTGTTGTTAGCTCAAGTTTCTGGATCTCAGAAGTCAGCTGACGATATCTGATCTCTTGATTATCAATTTCCTTCTTTAGAGATTCAATGTCTATAGTGACATCGTACTCGGATTGGGGCTTGTTGTAATAAGAGTAAACCTCAGCGTCACCAAATAGGACTTCTTCAAATGCCCTATTCAGACATTCCTTACGTTGTTCTACTATCGACTGCTCTATCATCAGTTGCTTAATCGTCTGGCCTTTGCCATTTCTCGTTGCGGTATTAGCAGCGCTGATGCGATAACTAATATCGTTAAGTTGCGTAAAACAGTCTTCTAACTCAACCAATAATTTTTGAGGATTCTCGATTGGTTTTTCTCCTTTCTTCACTGTTACGCTGTTTACATAACGCCTTCTGAGGTTTTCAATTCGATTCTGCAAATCCTTTTTAAGGTTCAATGCTTCTAAAATGTTCATAATTATTTTAATGATAAGAATAAGAAAAAAGAGATACTCTTCTAAAGAGCATCCCATAAAAAGATATAAAGTGAGAGATTACCAGAGATTACTCTGGGTAGTTTCCTTCTATGTAGGCTTTAATCAATGAAGCATGAGACAGGGGCTTCTTAGGGTTGTAAACATCTGGATTGGTGTTGTAATCAAGAAGAACTACAGGCTTGTTCTTAGAGATGATACGGATGGCTGCAACCAATTTCTGAAGTTTATTATCCAGGACCCACTTATAGCAAGGCAGAAATATTAGTTTACGCGCTGTGAGGTAGCCGAGAAGTTCCTCACCATACACGCCCTTGCGGTGGCCACGCATAGGTCCGAATCTGCGAGTGGTACGTTTCAGGTTTTTCATGTCACGCTTAGAAAACAGGCTGGTGTCAATATCATAATCCTCGAACACCTTTAATCCCTGCCAGATACCTTCGACAGAAACTGCCACAAGACCTTCAGTAAACGGAACAGGGATACCACCATTGGGATAGAAAGGACTGAACTTGACAAACTCATCCTGAGCATGGCTTGTCACGTCGATGATCATTGCGTCAGGGTACTCTCTTTTTAGAGTTTCCATCTTCTTTTTTTTGGATTCAATGATAATCATGGGCTTCATTTTTGAATCTGCTACAAAATTACCAATTTTCTCCGAATAAACACTAATTTTCACCATAAAACACCATTTTAAATTCATTTTTACCCAATATCAGGCACTATATATTGCCAAAAACTAGAAAAAAGTAATCGGTTGCGTAAAAAATACGCATATTTTCTTGCAGGAATAAAATATTCTTTGTACTTTTGCAGCGTAAATATTACGCAATAATTAAAAATGAAGGGTATGGTAGTAAGAATTAAGGTGAGTGGTTTTGAGAATGAGGATGTTGAGAAGTTGACTCTGAAGGAAGAAAAGAGTGGACTTCTTAGTGTGAGTACTTATTTATTTAATAAGGTAGTAGATGGTGAGAGGGAGAATGTGTTGATGAGATTGATGGGAAGGTTTAAGAGTTTGAGGTATGAAGATTTAGAAGAGGTTTATAATGATGGATGTTTGGTGTTGTGGGGAAAGATGTTGGATAAGGAGTTTAAGTTGAAGGAAAAGAATATGGTTGGTTATCTGGTTAGAGTTTGTAGAAATATTGGAATGCATTATTTGAGAAAGGTAAATGAGGATATAGAGAGTTTGGATAGGATTATGGAAAGGGGATTTGAGGTGAAGGGTGATGAAAGAGGTATTGAGGAGATGTTTGATGTGATGGATGAGAGTGGTAGTGAGAATGAGAAGTTTGAAAAGTTGGATATGGTTTGGGGTAAGTTAAAGGAAGTGGATAGAATGATATTGGAGAGTTATTATGTAGATGGATGTAAAATGGAGGAAATTGCGAAGAAGATTGGTTATAGAAATGGAAATAGTGTAAAGAGTAAAAAGAATAAGGTATTAAGGAAGATGATGGAGATGATGAAAGAAGGAGAGGATTTTAGCGATCTGTCCATTGCCGCATAAAACTCTGTAAACGTGGAATAATAACAAAATTAAAGTTTCACAAGGCTTGTGGTGAGATATTATTTGCACGTGTCAAACAACATATATACTTTTGTATCAGAAAAATGTTTAATCCTAAAAACAAAGCATTATGGGAAGATTAGTTGAAGATTCAAGAAAAGAGAAAGGAAAGTCCTTTGAGAAAGTTGCTCCAAAGGAAGTTGGTGTTTTGGACATGGTTATTGCCTTTGATACAACAGGTTCAATGGCAGAATATATTGGTGCGGTAAGGAAGGAAGTGTCAGATCTGATTCCCCGTCTATTCGCAGATAATGAAGATCTTCGCCTAGGTATCGTGGCTTTTGGTGATTACTGTGACATGAAGAATGCCAAGGAATTTGGAGATGCATATCAATGCCTGATGCCAACTAAAAATGAGAACGACATCATCAAGTTCGTCATGAACACTAAAGACACAAGCGGAGGAGATGGCGACGAGTTTTATGAGTTGGTCATAAAAAAGATTGTGGAAGAGACACCATGGCGTGAGGATTCCGTCAAGGCTATTCTACTTATATCGGATGCGAACCCTCACCCACTTGGCTACACCTATGAAGACTATGTAGTAGGTAACCAGATAGACTGGAGGAAGGAAGCAGAAAAGGCTGCTCACAAGAAAATCAAAATCGATACTGTCACCATCACTGATGCCCCCTGGTATAAAGAGCTTTCACAGATGACAAATGGAATTAGCGTTCCATTTGAGACGGGATATAAGACTGCAAGGCTCGTAGAAGCAGCAGCTATGTCTCGCGGATCGTTCAAGTCGCGCGCAAAATTTGATCTTCTTATGGAGGAATGCGATGATTTCGAAATGAAAAAAGTATATGATAGCTACAAGAAAGAGAGATTTGATATTTGATTTATGTACGAAATTGAGGATTTATTGAAAGGTGCGTCCAAGATGGCGCAGAGTGTGTTCGGAAAGAAAGACGAGTACAAGCTAAAGTTCTACAAGGACACTGATGATTGCTGGTACGTCGACTTTCCAGATTGGCCGTTTGACCATCACAACCTGATGATGGTTGATGGTGCTGATCAATTGTGCGAATTCCTTTCTGATGATGGAATGACAACAGAAGTCTGTGTTATTCCAGCGAAAGAACAGGAAAAGCATGAAGGCTATTTCGAACTGGAACAGATAGAGAGTTCACTGACTGGTGGAAGCACCTATCAGGTAGGCCTTGAAGACTTCTGCCAGCGATATGGCAGAGATACCCTCTGGCTCTGTCCTGTTACACTTTTCGTACTTGGACAATACCCAAGGTATATCTATGTTAAGAAGGCATAATCCAAAAACGGCGCAAGGTTTTCATTATCTTGCGCCGAATTGTGTCATTATAAGCTTCTAATGTATAACGAATCCGCTAAAAATCAGATAAAAATGCATTTAATGCGTAATTTCTACGCATTTTATTTGGAATTATCCATATTAATTTGTATCTTTGCCAAAGTAAATTAAGAAAATGGAAATACATATGGAAGAATTCAAGTATCACTACAAGTATCCACATCCATGCGTAACCACGGATTGTGTGATTTTCGGATTTGATGGAACCAAGCTTAACGTCCTATTGATAGAAAGAGGTATAGATCCATTCAAAGGAAGGTGGGCTTTTCCTGGCGGATTTTTGAAGATGGACGAGACAGCACTTCAAGGTGCTAAACGTGAACTATACGAGGAAACAGGTCTTAAAGATGCTTATATACACCAGTTTCATGCTTTCTCTGGAGTAGAACGTGACCCTCGTGAAAGAGTGATAACAATAGCTTATTTCGCATTGGTTCGAATCAGCGAAGTAAAGGCTGGCGATGATGCGGCAAAGGCTCAGTGGTTCCCACTCGACAAGGTGCCATCTTTGGCTTTCGACCATGATCTGATATTGCGTGAGGCCACCAACGAGCTTCGCCGTCAGATTCACTTTGAGCCGATAGGCTTCGAGTTGCTGCCTGAGAAGTTCACCATGACCCAACTGCAGCATCTCTACGAGGCTATTCTCAGCGTAAAGTTCGACAGGCGCAATTTTTGTAATAAAATGCTGAAGCTTGGTATTTTAACCCAATTGGACGAAACGCTTCCAATGCCTAACAAGAAGATAGCATTCCTGTACAAATTCAACCCAGAGAGTTACAATGAAATGAAAGAAAAAGGCTTTCGCCTTGAATTCTGACATGTCAGTTGTTTACCTTTTCCGAGTTTTGGGCATTATATAATGAGAGATAGAATTAAAGATATTATGGAAGAAAGCAAGAACAACAGCAAAGAAGGTTTAGAACGTTTTCTAACAGCCCAAGATGGTAAGACCATTTATGGCAACACTCTGTATGAGCAAGCTCTCAAAGAAATTCGGGAAGGGAAACTTGGATTTGAATGTTGGGTCAGATATGTATATCCCCAAATGAAAGGCTTAGGGACAAGTCAAGTAACAGAATTCTTTGGTATCAATGGGCGTGAAGAGGCTAATCAATTTATTAATCACCCAATCCTCAAAGAGAGATTGATAAAAGCAGCCCAAGTCTTATTAGATACAGACAAGCCTATTTATGAAACATTCAGCAAGCTGGGTATACTTAAAGTCCGTGCAAGTATGCGTTTGTTCGCTTCTGTCTCTGACGAACCTGTTTTTAAACAAGTAATCAACAAATATAGGTGGTAAAGACTTGATAAGAGCTATTATGAATAAGATAGATAAGGACTTTGTCTATAATAGATTTCCAAAGACGGAGCATGATGTGAGTCTGTATGAAAGATACAAAGAGTATCTGGCCACCACATGCGAATCTGAAAGTAAAAAGGAATTGGCAGAGTTACTGCCATTATTTCCAGTTTACGAAGGAACAGAGAATGCGGATGGTCTTTTCGTCCTAACCCGATTTGGTTTTATGGCCTTAAGCATTGATGATGATTTCATGAACAATTGCTTTAAACCGTGGTGCAGGGTAATGCTCCAGCAAGATCTTACAGAGATAGGCGACAGTACAAAATACAAATTAATTAGAGCCAGCATTATAGAGTTTGCCTTGCTTGGTTGCCATGAGGCACATCAGGTAATGAATAAACTCGATATTCAGATTGGGAAAGATGACAGTTTTATAGAATCTATCGTTAATAAACGATGTCCTAACCTAAAGAGATTCCTGAATGCGCACGATGGAGCAGGACGGGGTGTTAACGAGGGAGATATAGTAAGCTCATATTCACAGGCACTTCAAGAAGTCAAGTCTGGATGTAAAAGGACACATTGGATTTGGTACATATTCCCTCAGTTGGAAGGAATTAAAGGTACACATAGCAGGCCTGCATTATTTTATGCTATCAACGGTCGGTTAGAAGCCTACCAATACATCAGCCACCCAGTGTTACGCGACCACCTGGTAGAGATCTCAGAAGCCGTTCTTGACAGTAAATATCCAGTCTATGACATTTTCGGGGATGATATTATCAAAGTCAGGTCATGTATTCTACTGTTCGCCTCTGTTTCTGACATTCCTGTATTCAAGCAAATAAAGAACAAATACAGTTGGCGATAAAATCAGTTCACCCTCCTTTATATAGAATCACATTACGATATAGGCATTTTTAATAGAGTAAGATGAATAAGGTATTAGAGACAAAGACCATTGAAGAGGATGGCTTAGTAATAAGTGAGGACAGAAAAGTCTTACTAGGTGTTTGCGATAGTTCCATCATGTCCATTATCATTCCTGATGGTATTGAAGTCATCGGCGAAGATGCCTTTAATGGATGTGGACTGATCAGAGAAGTTCATCTGCCACAGAGTGTTAAATCAATTGGAATCAGTGCATTCCAGGAATGTAAATATCTCAGTAAGATTAATCTTCCAGAGGGGCTTAAAGAAATAGATGACTGGGCTTTCTATTGTTGTACCTTCCTTAAGTCCATAGCTATTCCTCCGACGGTTATGAGGATTGGCGAGTTCGCGTTCGCAGATTGTACATCATTGGAGGAAATTGTACTTCCGCAAAGCTTGTGCTCATTAGGAGATGCAGCATTTGACCATTGTACATCATTAAAGAAACTTGTTGTACCTGGTAGTGTCAAAGCATTAGATCTATCAAATTTTGATTATTGCAAGTCAATAAAAGAAATGGTTTTCAATGAAGGCTTGGAATCATTAGAAGGAGTTTTCTTACATAAGTTCAAGGCAATTAAGACACTAAGCCTTCCTAACAGCCTCATAAAGGTTGACGGTCAATCTTTAAGTGGATTTGTCAACCTTAAAGAAATTCGATTACTGCCTGATAATACTAATTATATATTTGTCAAGTATGCGCTTTATAGCATAGATTTTAAGAGGCTCATTAAGGTTTTGCCTGTCAGTAAAGGTGTTTTCTCTGTCCCCAAGGGTGTTACAGAGATTGACAGCATGGCATTCCAAGACTGCAAGTACATAACTAAGATTTATATTCCGGATTCCGTTAAGAAGATCGGAAGTTATGCATTCGAACGTTGTTATTCTTTAAAAGAGATCAACCTTCCTCCGAAACTAAAGAGAATAGAGGAATTCACTTTCATGGACTGTAAGGAACTAAGTGAAGTCAACATACCAGATAGCGTACGCATTATAGATAGACATGCTTTTTGGCATTGTAATTCCTTAACAGAAATTCGATTACCCGACTCTCTGGCAACAATTGGAGTTATGGCATTTCCATATCATATACGGTATTTTTCCATTGATCCCAAAAACAAGAAGTATTCCACAATAGATGGTATATTATATAATAAGGACGTTACAGAATTGATTTCTGTGCCAATGTCTATTGGAATAAGGCATTTCATAGTCCCAGATACCGTCCGAAAGATTCGAATGTATGCTTTCAACGGTTGTAATCATATAGAAAGCATAACATTACCAGAAGGCCTTTTAGAATTTGGTGCATCTGCTTTTCGAAATTGTGAATCTTTAGATATCATAACGTTACCAGAAGGAATAACGAAAATACCCGAAGGAGCTTTTGGTGAATGTTGGTCTCTGAGGGAAGTCTTTTTGCCCCAGACTCTAAAGAAAATAGGCAATTGGGCTTTCTTATGCTGTGGTAGTTTGAAAACCATAATTATTCCTGAAAGTGTTAAGTCTATTGAGGAATATTCGCTTCCGAGCACAATAAAGGAAGTCCACGTTTCCTACAATAATCCCAAGGAAGCGGCAAAAGTATTCCGACCAATAAGAGATTCTGAGTATTCAGGCGACTATCGTTTTAGGCTCTTTGTTCCCTACGGCACTAAGGCTAACTATATGAAAAATGATTTGTTTGTTAATTGGCTAAAAATAAAGGAAGACAGATATTAAAAAGCGATGGAAAGACAGCATATAGTATTTTTGACAGGTGCAGGTATCAGCGTAGAAAGCGGTCTTGCTACGTTTCGCGGGAAGAACGGGATGTGGAATAATGAGGAATGGCAGCACCTTGCAAGTGTTGAAGGCTTATATTATGAAACCGAGAAGTCTTTAAATTTCTACAACTGGAGACGAAAACAACTCTCTGAGGTGAAGCCAAATGACGCCCACCTTATTATTGCTGAGCTAGAAAAGGAACATGAGGTGACTGTAATCACCCAAAATGTTGATGACTTGCACGAAAGAGCTGGCAGCACTAATATTATACATTTGCATGGAGAATTAAGAAAGGTTTGCTCTTCCCAAAATCGTTATGATTCACGATACATCAAGGATTATCCATTAACTACGCCAATAAATATTGGTGATGATGCTGGAGATGGATCACAAATGCGTCCTTTTGTTGTGCTTTTCGGCGAATACGTTCACGGAATGGAAGTGGCAGAAGACATTGTCAGTAAGGCAGACATCTTTGTTGTAGTTGGAACATCTTTGATGGTCTACCCAGCTAACAATCTTATCATGTATGCTCATAGAGAAATACCAAAGTTCGTTATCGATCCGAATGATATGCCTAAATGTGATCAACTTGGCTATATTCATATAAAGGATGTGGCAAGCAATGGAATGAAAAGTTTCGTTGAAATAATAAAAGAGAATCGTTTATAAAAGAAAAGACTATAAGATATGCTAGGAAGTGTGATTGGTGACATCGTAGGCAGTATCTACGAATTTGGTAACATTAAGACGAAAGATTTCGAGTTTTTCAACTCCAATGGCAGTTATACAGATGACAGCATACTGTCCTTTGCTACAGCGGATTGGATTCTTAATGGGGGTGAAATTGCTCGGTATTACAGCAGATATGGCATTGAGAATCCCTGGCCTATGGGCGGCTATGGCGGTAGTTTTCAATTGTGGCTTGTGCGTTCAAATCGTCAAAATGATTTCCGTCCGTACAATAGCTGTGGCAATGGCTCTGCAATGCGTGTAGGGCCAGTAGGTTGGGCGTTTGATACAAAGGAAGAAGTTCTTGCTAAAGCGAAGGAAAGTGCAGAGTGCACTCATAATCACCCGGAAGGTATTAAGGGCGCACAAGCAACAGCACTCGCCATTTTCATGGCACGGCATGGAGCCAGTAAAGAAGATATCCGAAATGAAATACAAAATGAATTCGGCTACAATCTTGGTTTTACATGCGATGAGATTCGTCCCACCTATACCTGGGGCGGAACCTGTCAAGATAGTGTTCCACAAGCCATTGTTGCATTCCTTGACGGTATAGACTTCGAGGATTGCGTAAGAAATGCGATTTCTATTGGAGGAGATAGTGACACTATAGGTTGCATTACCGGTAGCATTGCTGAAGCTTTCTTTGGGATTCCTGATGATATAAGGGAGAAAGGCATAAGTTATCTACCTTCGCATTTTGCAGAATTAGTAAACACATTCGAAGGGAAATATGGATATTAACTATAGATAAGATGGCATATAACTACAGACAAATCAATTATGAAGTAATGGCTGACACCAAGCATTGCTATGAGTCCATTCCAGAACTCGTTGAATCTGTCAGGCATTCTATAGACAAGCAGTACATGATATCTCAGGAGGAAAGTATAGAACTGTCGATTCCAGAGAAGGTCAATACCAAGTATATCGTATCAGGAAAGCGGAGCTTTGAGGCAGCAAAAGAATATGCAGATAAGAAGACCGCTGTACTGAATTACGCTAATAACCACTCCATTGGCGGAGCACCCTTTTCTGCAGGGGCTCAAGAAGAGTCTCTATGCAGGTGCTCTACCCTCCTTCCATGCTTGGAAGCAATGAAAGAACCATTCTACTTGAAGCATCGTAATCAGTATAGTTCTCATGAAATGGACTTTATGGGTAATGATGATCTCATCTATACACCTGACGTTGTCGTTTTCAAGTCAGATGAGCGTACAGAACCAGTCTATCCTAGAATGATGAATAGTGAAGAATGGTACAGAGTCAATGTCATTACCTGTGCGGCACCTCAGTTGTTTGGAACTGTAGTACGGCCCACAAATTATGAAGATGCCATTCGCTCACGAATCAAGAGAATCCTTGATGTTGCTGCAAAGGAGCACAATGAGGTTGTTATCCTCGGAGCATGGGGGTGCGGTGCTTTCAAGAATCCTATTGAGATTGTTGCCAAACTGTTTGTTGATCTGGTAAGGAACTATGATTTCGAGATTGTGGAGTTTGCTTTGGCAACAACGAATGACGTACGCAGTTCGGCATTTGCACGTTATTTACGAGAAAATGCAGAGTAGCTGTTTACCTTTCAATGATTTTTGGCATTAATATATAGACGTTCACCAATAATTAGAAGAGCCAATGAAAATTAAAATTTCCGTTATCAAGTTCGAAGTAGTCAACGGTAAGAAGACAGGCAAGTCATTCTCCTTTGAAATGGATCCAAAGGAAATGGCAAAGTACAAGACAGAGGCCACAGTTCGAAAGAAGATTGAGGACTATGTTGCCAAGAGCGGTGTTTTCAAACGTGACGAACTGAAGGATGTCAAGTACAGCATGAAAGAATTCCTTGAAGAATGGAAGAACCAGATTCCCATTGTTGAACAGGAGGAGCTTGCCAAACTTGAAGCCTCTACGAACAATCCCGGCACTCGCATCACTCCAGATGTAATAGCCCGACTTGGAGTTAATGAGATCTTCGTCTTTGGTTCCAATGAGCAAGGTCTTCACTATGGAGGTGCAGCAAAGGCAGCAATGGAAAACTTCGGAGCCATAATGGGACAAGGCAATGGCCTTCAGGGAAAAAGTTATGCCATCCCATCGATGAGTGGACTTGGAGTTATGGGCGAATACGTCAAGGAATTCTGTGAATTTGCCAAGGCTCACCCAGAGAAGCGCTTTTTGGTTACTGAGATTGGTTGTGGCATAGCGGGCTATTCTGTGAGCGATGTCGCTCCTCTCTTCGAATGCTGCCTCGATGTGGAAAATATCACCCTGCCAGCCTCTTTCTGGGACTTCCTCAGTTGAAAGTTAAGCAAATTAATACTTTATAAACGTTATAAACAAAATGACTATGGAACAAAAACAATTTACCTCACTACGTGCTTCCGCCCAAGAGGAATATGGTCAAGTGCAGACTCTCTGTGATATCATTAAGGTACTTAACGAGGAAAAACATTTCAAATCTGCTAAAGAAGTGTTTGAAGGAATGGCCCCCATCATGGAAAGATATATGAAACGGGGAACAATCGGGGAGTTGACACGGCAGCACATAAATGCTGGATTATTGAATGATGAAAGCCTTTTCCGTGATGGTCAACTTGATTGTGATGCACTAAGAGAAAAGCTTCTTGAAAGCATCACAACCGATAAGGATGACAAGTTTGAAAGAGTTATGGCTCAACGAGACGCTTTCAAATTTGTTGGATTACTGATGTATTTCAACTGTTTTCGCAAATACACCTCTGTAGAACAAATCCGTGAAGACTTTTGCCAACACATATTCAATGAAGAGACACCTGATGGAGACCATAGTAAAAGCTATCTCAATGATAGAATGTTCTACGGCTTTCCTATGGGTGGACATGCGTATCCCTATTATGCATTTTTCTGGGCTCTTGAATCCCTGTGGGAATATGTATCTGATGAAAATGGCGTTCTCGATAACGAGAAACTTCAGAAAAAGATGATTGACGAGTATCAGACGTGCAGAAAGGAAATGGGGCTTGAAGCGTTAGTTGATGCCCATTATTCTGATGATGGACCTTGCCATCCTGAGGTCTTTTTCCCAAAAACAGAAGATTTTTACGGGCCTGTTCTGGTAGCAGTAGAGAACGAGAGAAAGTACATAGAATCTTGTGGCGAAGGTAAAGGCCCCAATCGTTATCCGTATAGATATGAGCAGGCATTACTTCAGAGAATTCTTGATAAAAGGACAGAGGATTAAACTTCATCAATGATTGAGTATAAACTGTTTGGTCGTAACATCCTGATTAAACGCATGGGATGCAGGAACGGGGACTCCATGGGAGTTCCCATTCCTCCAAGCCTTAATCTTTTCGTCAAAGTGACGAATGCATGTAATGCGAACTGCTCTTTCTGCTCAAATGCCGGTCACACACAGGAGCGACATCTGTTTGATGTGGATAAACTATTTGACTGTATTGATGAAATATTGAATCAGCGCATTATCCTGAACAGATTGAACATCACAGGGGGAGAACCTTCTATCGTGCCGGAAACTGTGAACCAAATAATAGAGAAACTCAATGCATCACCAAAATACAAGCCTATTCACTTGCATTTGAACACGAATGGCCTGCTGCCAAAGTCCCAAGAAATGATGCGCATAGCACGTTTCGATTCCATATCTATTTCCATGCACCATTATAACATGGGTGTTCTCTCTGAGATTTACAACTGTCACATACCTTCAAAGGCCATAGAATTTGAAGGTATAGACATCGACAAGCTGAATCTGAGTTGTAATCTCATCAGGGGGTATATAGATTCACCCGAGGAAGCCAGGAAGATGCTCGACAAGACAATTGACATTGGTATTCCCAGAATCGGCTTTGTCGGCCTTATGCCTGTCAACCAATACTGCAAGGAGCATTTCGTCGATCTTGAAGAGATAAGGATTGACAGCATTCCTCACGTCTATTTTACCAAATCCAAGAACAGAGGAAAGAATTGCAAATGCAGCAACTATCTCTATAACAGAGATGGCAAAATGGTGGAAATCTATATGCGTAATTATATGAACCCGAACTATTGTGAATCATCGGTTGTCTTCGACGGCCAGTATCTTAGGCAAGGGTTTCACGATAACAATATAATATACTAAGAATGACAGAGACAGAGAAACTATTTGAAACCAGAAAGGAAATTAGCGATTACAACACTTCCTATCCATTACATCCTTCAGACTGGAGTACATGGAAGGTATCAGATACGTTGTCGTTTGATGATGTCGACGACTTGTCCTTTTATATACACATACCCTTCTGCCAAAGTTTGTGTAGATATTGCGAATACGTCAAGTATAAAAAGACATCAGATTCCATAGAACGTGAATATCTGGATATCGTTGACAGCGATATGCGTGACTTCATGGAGCAATCTGTCACAGGGGAAACCATTTTGAGAGGATTTGATATCGGAGGTGGCACTCCGACAGCCTTAAGCACTGAGAACTTTGCAATACTTATTAATATGGCTGCTGGATATGCTAGACGTATCAAAATGGCAGAAGACTTTAAGGGTAGTATAGAAGCGACGTTTAATACAATTGACGAGAACAAGATAGCAATCCTTAGCGAACATTCTGATATCTTCAGCCGAATCTCCTTCGGATTGCAGAGCACGAATTGTACCTTTCTGCGAGATAACAACAGAGATAATGGGCAAACACAAAGGATGGCTGATATCTTCCACATCTGCAGACAGCAGGGCATCAGCACCATCAACCTGGATCTTATGTATGGTTTTGTTCATCAGACGAAGGAAGAAATGAAAGCAACAATGAAGGTCGTGGAAAGATTGATGCCCGAACACCTTACTGTTTATGAACTACGAACAAATATGCTAAATAGGTATCCTATTGCGACTGCCGAGCAACGTTTTGAGCAGTATTCATACCTCTATGATTTAATAACAGGGCTGGGATATAAAGGGCGCTTTGGCATGAATACATTTTCATTGATAGGTGACTATGGTTTGTCGTCATACCTCCAGCATCGCATGATAAAGAATGGCTCCTATAAGGGATTCGGTATTGCAGCACAGAGTAAAAACGATACCGGACTTTCGTATAACATAGGGAAAAATGGTGAGTCGCTGAAATCATGCCTTTCTAAGAAGACATTTGAGAAAGATGGTGACTCTTATAAACTTCCGCCAAGAGAACTTCTCTCAAAATATGTAGCCATCAGTGGCTACTGCGGAATGTTCGACTTGTCTGTGATGGAAAGAATACTTCATTCTGATCCTAATGTGGTATTTGAAAACGAATTGAGTTTCTTGCTGAACAATAATTTCATTGAAAAGGACGGCACAATGATATATCTGAAACCCAAAGGTTTCCTCCATTATGGCGCAGTTCTTTCTTTGTTCTATAATACTCAAACATCAAATTGATAAACAATTAAACGATGAATAAAGAAGAAGCAATTAATCGCAATCTGCTGCGATTCGTCCATGCTCAGGATAGCGGAGGTATCTATGATGGCACAGGCACTTTTGCAGAAGCCCTTAGGGAAGTAAAGGCCGGTCATAAGCGAGGTCATTGGATATGGTATGTGTTTCCGCAGATGAAAGGACTGGGAAAATCTGAGATATCAGAGTTTTATGGCATTAATGGTCGTGAAGAAGCAAAAGCATACATCGAGCATCCCATACTTCGTGAAAGGCTTGTCGAAATATGCGAGGCCGTGCTCAACAGCGAGACGTCCGTCTACGACATTTTTGGCAGCGACACCATTAAAGTAAGGTCTTGTATCCTGTTGTTTGCTTCTGTTTCAGATATCCCGGTTTTCAAGCAAATTAAGAATAAATATCGGTGGTAAAGCTCTTTTTTACGCTAAATTCCACAAACAGCAAAAAATGTGCCAAATAGATAAGTAATTGATTATCAGTGTATTGATATGATTTGGAGATTTCGGAAAATAGTTGTACCTTTGCAGCCGCATTTGGGAAACTCTCAGAAGCGATTCACAAAATCTTGTTCTTATGTTTAGTTCAACTATCAAGTATGCAAAGCTCGCATGGGCTTATGCAAAAGGAATCTGCGGCTTTCGTCGTAAAGTGTATGACCTCACATTTGTCTATGTGCCAGAGGACAAACTTTGGTACATCGACATGCCTTGGCCAGGTGATCGCTACAATTTAGCAATGGTAGCGGGATCCAACCATCTCCTGTCCTTTCTTGATACAAAGAAAGAGAACCGCGTAAGTGTTCTTGTTCGTCCGTCAAAGAAGAAGCTAACAAGTATGACGGGCTATTTTGAATGTGTAAAGCAGTATTCAGGCCTGTTTGCTGGAGCTACTTACAAAGTTAATGGACTTGAAGGATTCAACCGGGAAATATGGATTTGTCCGGTCACTCTCACTGTTTTGGGGCATTACCCTCAGTACATATACATAAAGCAAATCACAGTTAATCATTAAATAGTGAGTTTGATGAGAAGAAAATTCAGATGGATTGACTTGGCATTGCTGCCATTCGGATTGTGTGTATTGTTTCTGCTTTTGTTAGGTAAGCTCTTCGGACTTACCTACAAGCAGATCTCTGTTGTATTCAACCTATGGGTACAGGGTGCTGTTTTAGCATTGTCAGGACTGGCACCCTTTGGAATAGCTATCTACAAGTTGTTGGAGTCATTTTCGATGGGTTGGCTGCTCCTAACCATCATTTTCGCAGTATATGGAATGGCTTATGTATATGCATTTATTAAAATGCTACAACATTATCACTTGCCATTCAACAACGCATTTGACCTTTGTGTAGTGGATTTGCAGCTATTAGCCAAGAAGTGGCACACCACTTATCAAATGGTAAATCTGCTCATATTTGTAGTCTTCTATCTCATCCTTATAGGTGTAAATGTTTTGATCAGCTATTATCTATTCTAAAAACTGCAAATAATGGAAATCTACCAAATCATTTTGATGTGTATTGGTGCAATCACTCTTATATGGATAGTCGTTAAGACCATCAAAGGAGTATTTTGGTTGTTGGGAAAAGGACTGGAAAGCTGTTTTAGAGAAAAGTACCCTTATGATTTTGAAATAAACTTAGGATGGGTTATACAAGAGATGAAATCTCATGGTTACAGACAAGCGGCTATGATGGATGCCGGCAGTGACAATCCTGGAGTAATCATGATAAATTCAGAATCGGGTATAGAAATGGAGGTACGCCTCCATGCTCCTTTGCTTACGAACAAAGGCTATAGCATCATAGTTGCCAATCATAGTAACAACACAGCAGTAGTTATGCAAGATTCTGCTTCTGACGAAAATAAGAGATTATTGAGTAAATATTTGGAATAGTAAAGATTCAGCCGTATAACTTATACATTAATCCCGCCAGTTCATACAACGTGGTGGGATTTTCTTTCTTGTTTGCCATAATATGGCTAATTTTGCATCAAAACAATAAAAATGAAGATGAAGAAGATTCTTAAATGGACGTTTGTAGGAACACTCCTGGCAGTAATGGTTGTTGGCGGATTTGCCATATGGATTCTCTATGGTAGTAAAACAAGCAATCCCAACAACTATCAGACCATTGGTGACATTCCAGAACCATGGGGATATGAGCGTATTAGTGGCGACGATGTGACTTATGCCAACTTCCTGCGGAGCCTTCCGCTGAAAGGAAGAGGTTCAAGAGTTCAGCTCTATACTGGTGGTGAAGCACGGTTTCAATCGTTGAATTATGCTGTGATCGATTTGCCGCTGCTGTCGAATGCAGAGCAATGTGCTGACGTATGTATGCGGTTGAGAGCCGAATACCTCTTTGACACAAAGCAATATGGTCGTATCAGATTTCAGAATGTAAATGGGAAAACGATGAGCTATGGAGGTGGTAGCTCCCGCAAGTCTTTTGAGCGCTATCTGCGGAATCTTTATGGAGTTGCCAGCACCTTCTCGTTGAGCCGGGAGATGGCAACGAGACGTTTGGCCGATATGCAGCCCGGCGATGTGTTTGTCTATCCTGCCCGTTATGGACAGCAATACGGACATGCGGTGATGGTGGTTGATGTAGCAATCAACAAAAAGGGCAAGAAAGCATTTCTTCTGGCAGAAGGGAACACCCCAGCGCGTGAAATTCATGTAATGCGGAATTTTGAGAATCCCTTCCGTTCTCCATGGTTTATGTTGGATGAGGACGCTGACAATCTCATACTCTCCGTATTCCATTATAAAGCCACTGATTTGAAACACTTCTAATTAGGATAATAACGAATTGAAATATGACTATGAGATTGAAAATAGATATACTTTTGTTATGTGCCGTAATATGTATGGCAAGTTGTTCCAAGAATCGTGGTGAAGAAAAAGGACTTTATGATGAGATCGAAGCCAAGTGCTTATGTCCTCCGACGATACACCTCCAACCATATGGAAACTTCAGCCAACGTGAGGCTGACAAGTTGGGGAAAGAACTAACTAAAAAAATCGAAGAGATATTCGGTGTGGAATTGGACTATGAAGTACACCCTTCGTTGCCACTTTCTGATACACTAATGAATAATGCTAAGACAAGGTATAGAGCAGAGAAAATAATACATTCAATGGCGGCAGATGCCAACAAGCATAACATATATATAGGATTGACTCATAAGGACATTTCTTGCAGCATACACGGCAAGAAGGATTGGGGTGTACAAGGACTGAGCCTTATTCCTGGCAACGCCTGTGTGGCTTCAACATTCAGGGTAAAAGACAGAAAAGATTTTTGGAAGGTAGTATGCCATGAGTTCATTCACACTTTCTTCACATATAACCATTGCCCGAAGGATGATCCTTCATGCTTAATGCAAGCGGCCAAAGGGCATCCTCGATACAAAGGTAAGAATACATTATGCTCATACTGTAGCAGTGTGCTCAAAATATAATGACTCATACAATAATCCCATAGGTTCATACAGACCTGCGTTTTTTTCTTCTCCAGATTGAACAAACATATTAATTTTGCATTGTCAAACGAGATAAGAAATATCTATGAAGCAGTTATTTTTTTCCTTGATGATTGTGCTCATGAGCATGATGGCATCAACGCCGGTTAGTGCGAAATCTAACAAAAAGAGCGTAACGGAGCAAGTCCCAGCAAACATTGTGGTAAAACAGACAACGCATTTTAATGATGGACGTACGCTGACCATTTACTACAAGAAGAGCGGGATGCAGTGCGAGGTATATTCTCCTTGCAACGCTAGCGACTACAACATGAGTGATGCCTCGAAAATCAAGTCTACAAACTTTGAAGTGGTGGACAAGGTTGAAGGGAAACTCTACAAGAAAGCGTCTATTGGCGAAGTGACAAGGCTTATCAAAAGGTTAGTTAACCAATATCTATGATGGTCTATGTGGAAATCATACTGCTGTGTGTATCCATTGCGGTACTCACAGCAGTATCAAAAGAAAATGAAGAATGAACAGAAAGAAGAAATGGGGCTGTGCCACGATTGTTTTGATGTTCTTTTTGGCCATCAGCATCTTTGGCTTGCATTGGGCGTGGAAATACTATGGCCTGCCAGAGTGGCCTGACCGTAGAGAATACAAAACGATAGAGGAACGTGCGGAGAAGGCTTTAGCTTTTGCAAAGCGTCATAATATGAATGAACACTATGCGCTGTTCGTGGACTATGGCATGCCATCTGGCACACCACGCTTGTTTGTCTGGGATTTCCATCAGAAAAAGATTGTTGCCAGTACTTATGTGATGCACGGTCCTGGAGGTGGGAGTACTGACGAACGACCTGTTTTTAGTAATAAGCCCGGAAGCGAATGCTCCTCATTGGGACGATTTTGGGTCACTAAAGAACATGGCAATAGCCTTAAACGCAGCTTTCGACTAAAGGGGATGGATTTGGACAATCAGTCTTCTTACGCTAGAGGGTTGATGATTCATAGTTCTTATTGGGTGGACAAGTGGTGTTGGAAAAAGTATATTCCTCTTCATCGTGCCAGCTGTAAAGGATGCGTAACTGTTTCTTCAAGGGGAATGAATTATCTGTGGTCACTCGTCAACAAAGAGAAAAAGCCCTTGCTGCTTTGGAATTTTGTCAGTAAATCATAATGTAGTGAAACAACATGGGACTTTTTGGATGGTTTTTGATAATTTGGCTCGGCATCATAGTATTAACGATTCGTCGAGTTGTGCAAGGGAAGTGGAACGAAAAGGCAAAGCTTTTCTTGTATTGGAGCTTATTCCCTTTTCCGTTGATTCTTCACCCCAAGAGATTTGGTCCTATTAAGAGCTGGCTTTTGTTTATAATCTCTCCATGCATGATGTTAATCTGTTGTATTGCCTTATGCATATTGATAATGTACTCAATGTTTCAGACAGAGGAAGGGATCCCCCAATCGATTCCTTATCGTACAAATGTAGATCTCAAGAGAATAACAGGAGTCGAATTCCCTGAAGTGACACCCGTAGACTCATCGTGGCATTACGATTTTAACTCCTCTGAGACAGCCATTAAGTTTGTACCGAACAAGACTTTGGAAAAGGATTTCTTTCTTGATCTTAAGACAGCGTGCCAAAAAGACTCGTGCTGTTGGAGCAAAGATTCATCTGGCTATCACTACTTTATTTATCCCGAAAGACCTATTGACAGGACCAAAGGCACACATATCCGTCAAGTAGAATTAGATGAAAAAATGGTTAATGACTGGGATGGTGATTATATACAAGTCTTTATTCCTTTTAAAGGAGACACAATTTACGTTAGTGATGGGTGGTGTCGGTAAACAAAGTTAAAAAAGATTTAGAATCTTCGATTCTTTGCGTAAAAATGTGTATATTTGCAAAATTAAACCAGTTAGTGCATGGAATGGCTCAGAATATCTACCAGCACCGAATTGGTGCGAGTCGCCACGGATGAGATTGTATATGTCCGTGCCGATGGCAACTATTCTGACCTTGTACTGACCAATGGCAAGAGTCGCAAGATGACATTCCAGCTTCATTTTTTTGACGAAGTGTTCCAACAGTTGCAAAACAATATGTTTGCCAGAGTTGGGAGAAGTCTCATCGTCAACAAGCGTTATATTCATGTCATTAATCTCACAGAACAGATACTTATATTCTCTGGCCAGCAGATAAAGGGCGACATCAAACCAATTGGTGTGTCTCGTGAGGCATTGAAACAGTTAAAGGAATTACTTGAAAACGAGAAGGGGGTAGACAATGGATGATATAAACATGCAGAAACCAGAAGTGCCTATCATCATCATCGAACGAGATGAGCAGCCACAGGCAAAGGAGTCTGTGACGAAGGTCATTGCCCCTTCCAAAAAACAGAAGTGGCTGAAGCGATTCCTTGCATTGATAGCTGTTGGCTGTTTGATGATTGCTGTCCTCGCAGGCTATTATTTCTGGAATTACTATTATAACATCGGTATATCAGTTTCTGTCACACCAGATCAAAACATCGAGAAACTGCAACGGCCTGCCACACAGGAAAAGCCTGAGGTTGTGATGACTAGCGACAGCATACTTGGAGTAGCGATGGACTTCTATGCTATTCATGGATTGAAAGCCTCCATCGAGTTCGAGGAACCAGACACTGCTGACACCTCCGTCTATCTCTACTGCCGTTCTGCTGACCATAAAGCTGATAAAACTTACATTGGCTCTCTTGTCGCTGATGGTAAAGAATATCAGAGTGACACACATCGCCTTGGCTATATGGCTATGCTGGGGAACAATAGTGTCATTGGCATTTCAAGAAGCGAGAAAGTAAAAGACTACGT
>Ga0326513_10000999_pt1 | contig 23192 bp, 29 predicted proteins | sample 2_2465_0518_D_FD_203654 | JGI IMG/M metagenome (GOLD analysis project Ga0326513, IMG submission 203654) | Bovine rumen microbial communities from UC Davis, California, United States - 2_2465_0518 | ecosystem: Host-associated > Mammals > Digestive system > Stomach > Rumen | place: USA... | reverse complement strand
GGTGTTTCTGAATCGTTTGCTAATTCTTTACTTAATGAAGAGGATAAAAAGAAAAATAAAAAGCAGGTGATTTAAATGTCCACTTTATATTTTAAAGATGCAAATATAGCAAGGGATGAAATAACCATTAGGCAAAAGAGAGAAGTAAGAAAGTTATACAATCAGTGGGCCAGAGAAATTAGGTCAATGTCAAATTCTATGCCAAAGAGAGATATTGGCGATATTGAAAAGCAAAGACAATTAGCTCAGTTGTATTATCAATTAAGACAGGGCTCAAGAAATATATCTAGTGAGCTCGATAAAAAAGTTAGGCAAAATGTTAGTAATATAGCAGATATAACTGTAAGGGTAAACAATAGGTGGCTGAATAGTCTTGGTTTTACAAATGGTTCATTAGATTTAAAGTTTAATTCAGTAAAAGATACTGTCATAAGAAACATTATTACAGGAAATATATATAATCAAGGGTACTCTCTTAGTGATAGAATTTGGAATTTAGAGCAGAGTACAATGAAAGATATATATACAGTTGTAGCAAAAGGCTTGGCAGAAAATAAATCAATGTATGAAATAGCAAAAGATTTAGAGAAATATGTAAATCCAAATGCAAGATTACCATGGCATGTTTATGGCAAAACGCCAATACATAATAGGGTTGTAGATTATAATGCGCAACGGTTAGCTAAGACGTTAACACAGCACGCATATCAACAGGCTATTATAGGTTGCACAAAAGACAATCCATTAGTTAAGGGATATTTATGGCATGCAGCCGGTGGACATCCCTGCCAGTTATGTCAAGATAGAGACGGAAATGTTTATTCAGCAGAGACAATTCCATTAGACCACCCGAATGGTGAGTGTACGATAGAGCCTATTATAGATGGTAATAAAAATATAATTGATTTGATTAGTAATGCATATCTAAATCCAGGTATATTATCTTTTATAAGTGACTTGGATTTAGATGGCACTGTAAATCCTACGTAATCCTAGTTTTGATTATAAGGGTATTCTTATTGATTTATATATCTAAATATATATCGCCTCTTATAATCGAAACTGGATGTCCAGGTATTGGTATTAATTTTGTATATTTTTTAAAATATATATTGACATATCTATTGTTTTATGATATTATATAAGATAGGCATGTGGAGGCCAATATGTCTAATTTGTTAAATGTAAAAATTAAATGTTGTAAATGTAACACATTAATAGATGTAAACGAGAGAAAAGATTTTATTTACAAAAGAGAGTGTACAGATGAAAGTGGTAAGCAGCTATGGATAACATATATAGATTGTCCAACATGTAAGCACAGACATTATGTACAAATTGATGATGTTGAGACAAATAAATATAAAAATGAATGTACCTCTGTTATGACAGCCATTTTAAGAAAAGGTGTGTCAGGAAAAGAGGTGCCGCAGTCACAACGTACAAAATATAAAAAGTTAGATAAGAAACTAAATGATTTGCGACTTGCGTTGATTAGGTCGTATGTTGGAAAACAGCTAAAAGATAAACAAGATGGTTATATGTTTGTTATTGATGAGTTTACAGTTTGTTAATGTTTAAATATAAATAAAAAGAAGGAGAATTAAAATGGGAGCAGAAGAAAGTAAAGAAAAGGGTACTGTAAGTGAGACAAATGGCGATAATGGTGCTAAAAATGAAGACAATGGCAAAAATGAAGATAAGGGTGCTGTTACAGTAAAGTCGTTTACACAAGAGCAGGTAGATGCAATCAAGAAAGCCGAACAGCAGGCAGCAAAATCAGATGTTTATAAAAAGCTTGGCATCGAAGATGGTGATGAAAAGGTAATTGCTATGTTTAAGGCTTTTGTTGAGAGTCAGAAGACAGAAGAGCAGAAGAGTAATGAAGAAAAAGCAAAGTATGTTGCAGATACTGCGAAGGCAGAGCAGAGGGCTAGAGTTGCAGAAGTAAAAGCAGAAGCACTGCTTCTCGGTGCTAATGCAGAATATATTGATGACATTGTTACATTGGCCATGTCAAAGATTGCTCAGAATGCAGGAACTGATGCAAAAACTGCAATTACAGAGATTAAAACAAAGTATGCAGCCTTCTTTAAGCAGGAAGAGAAAGAAGATGATGAAGGTTCTGTAGGTAAGAGAGGAACTGGTTCATCTATTAAGAATGAAAGTGGTAAAGGTAAAAAGGATTCAGGTTCAATTAAAGAAGGCCTTGGAAAACGCCTTGCTACCGCAAGGATTGGAAGTACAAATAAAAGTAGCTTTTGGTCATAATATTTAGGAGGTTTATATGTTTAATAGAGATAAGGTCACAAAGTATACATATGGTGCGCCTGTACAGATTCTTGCTAATGTTGAGTTTCAGTATTCTGTCGGGTGTATTGTTCCACAGTCTATTGGTGTAAACGTTACATCAAATGGTGTTACAAGAAAGATTGCTAAGGCTGGTACACCAATTAATATCAATCTTGATAGTATCAATACTGCTGTAACGGCAGCATCTGGTTCAGGTTCTTCTAAGGTTGCAAACGCTGTTCTTCTTCATAATGTTGATGTTACAGAGGGCGCTGCAAATGGAACAGCCCTTATTTGGGGTTTTGTTAATAAGAACAGAGTAGAATCAGATGTTCTTGCGCTTATCGAGGCACTTTCTGATAGTGGTGCCGTCACATTTCTTAAGGTATAATTTTAATTAGGAGGTTATAGGTATGACAATTTTTGATTTGCTTGATAGTGCTCAGATTGTAGCATATTGGACAGAGCTGTCACAGCATGAAGCTCCGTATCCTTGCGAAGAGCTGTTTCCTACAAATAAAAAGAGAGGCCTTGATTTAAAGTGGCTTAAGGGTGCAAAGGGCCTTCCCATTGTTCTTAAAACAAGTGCATTTGATGCAGCTGCTATTCCGAGAGGAAGAATTGGCTTTGAGAAGCTTAGTGCTGAAATGCCGTATTTCAAAGAATCAATGTATATTGATGAAGAACTTAGGCAGGAGCTTAACATTGTCCTTGAAACCGGAAATCGTGCATATATTGAGTCTGTAATGACTAGAGTTTTTGATGATGAAGTACAGCTGCTTAGAAGTGCTAGAGTGTCTCGCGAGAGAATGAGAATGATGGCACTTACAACTGGTGTTATTTCTATGGCTAATAATGGTCAGTCGTTTACATATGATTATGGTGTACCTAATAATCATAAAGTTACGGTTGGAACATCTTGGTCAAATCATGCTAGTTCTGACCCGATTAAAGATATTAATGATGGTATGGAGCTAATCTTTGATGAAACTGGTGTTAAGCCGAAGAGAGCAATGTGCGATAATACAACGTGGCGTCATCTTAGAGCTAATGAGAGAATTGCTAACGACATCTATGCTAGAAGGGATAGAGTTGGTCATATCACAGACAGTATGCTTAAAGAGTATATCGCAGATATGTGCGATGGTCTTGTGATTTATGTAAATGCAAAGAAGTATAAAGACGAGACAGGTACAGCTACGCAGTTTATGCCGGCAGATACGTTTGTTCTTTTCCCGGAAGGTACGCTTGGTAATACTTGGTTTGGAACAACGCCGGCAGAATCAGATTTGATGTCTGGTGCAGCTGCAAACGTTTCAATTACTGATACAGGTGTTGCTGTTGTTACGGCTAAAAAGATTGACCCAGTACAGGTAGAAACAATTGTTTCTATGATTTGTCTGCCGTCTTTTGAAGAGGCTGATAAGATTTATATTATTGACACTACTGCGTAATTATTAATGTTAATTTGATAGGCTGGTATTTTTAGCCAGCCTATTTGTTATTTATTTGGAGGTAAAATAAATGGTAAAACTTTCAAATGGTCTGTCTACAATTGTAGTACCAAGTGGTGCTGTTGCAATGTATGAAAGAACAGGGTTTAGAGTTGTAAAAGATAGTGATGTAGAAAGTGCTACAGATAATAATGAAAGTGTAATTGATACTGCTGATACAGAAGAGAAAGAGAGCGAATTTATTACAAATCTTCTTGAAAAACCAATTTCAAAGTGGACAAAAGAAGAGGTAAAGAGATTTGCAAATGAGAAGGGTATAAATATTAATGGTACAAGGTCTGTAAATGATGCAAAGGATAGAATCAGAGATTATATCAATAGCAAAGAGAAGGCTGAGGTAGAGGCGGATTAATTTATGAGTGATATTAGTAATTCTGATAATGCTATTCTACGTAGAATAAGTATTGAAATAAGGGAAGAGCAGGCTCCATATTTTTCAATGGAAGACATATTTTATTATTATGAAAAGAACAATAGAGATATAAATGCTACAATTTATGAATTGCTAATATTAAAGTCAGAAGACTCCTCAATAACACTTTCAGGTTTAAGTACACAAGATACGTCTTCATACTTTTTAAGATTAGCATCTAGGTATAAGAGATTTAACACAGGTGTATTAACTGGAGGTTGATATAATGTCGTTAAATACAAAGTTTGAGCTTTATAAAATAAAAAGAGAAATAAACAGAATAGGTAAGAGGTATAATTTTTATAGGAAAGAAAAAAATGAGTTTGGAGAACCTATAGATGATGAGTATAAACCTGTTGCTTCAATCGTTGGAATATATCACGAACATACTCCACACATGTTTGATACATATATTTTTAACACAGGAGAAGAGCCAGGTGTTTATAGAAATAAAAAAATGCCTCAAATATTTTGTTTATCACAAGATTTGTATAATGTAAATGAGTTAGGTGAAAAGTATTGTCTGTTGAGTGCCGGTGATTATGTTGATTTTAATGGTCACATGGCAAAAGTAACAGGAATAAGAGATGTTATGGAATGGAATATAGCTACCGACATATCTTTTGAGGAGGTAGATTATGGAAGTTCGAGTGGAGTTCAAGAATGATAACCAGATAAAGGCCAGGTTAAAGAGGGCGCAAATTCAGTATGCACCGGTTATGTTAGAGTATTGTAGGATAAAGGCCGGTGAGTTCGAAGATTATATGAAATCAAATGCCCCATGGCGTGATAGAACTGGCAATGCCAGAAGAGGTCTAAAAGCAAGGGCTACACAATCAAGAATGGGATATGTTACAACAATAGAGCTATCACATAGCGTATATTATGGTGTTTATCTTGAGTATTATTATGGTGGCAGGTATGCTATAATAAATCCAACAATAAGGGTAAAGGGGCCAGATTTAACAAGAGATTTAAATGGTTATATTAGATATTTAATGTGAGAGGTGTTTATGCCAATAGATACAACTACGTTTAAACCACTTGAATCAAGGGCTCAAGATATATATAATCATTTGAAGAATAATGGTTTTGCTGTTTTTTGGCCTGGTCAAAAAGTTGGAGATTGTACATATCCATATGTTGTTGTAAAAAATGATGGCGGATATAGACACGTATCATTTAGCTCAAATAGAGATATGTACGCTATACAATGCTATGTGCCAAGAAATAGTTATTCAAAATTGGAGCCCATGGTTCAGAGGGTAAAAAAGTTAATGTATGAACTATATCCAATGATTCAGTATTATGGACAAGATATGCCATCATTTTATGATGATACTGTTAAAGCACACTATGTTGCAATAGAATATGAGAATTATAAGAAATTATATATAACGGGAGAATAAGATATGTCAACGAGAAGGTCGAGAAATGAAATTCCTACAATTGACGTTAATCTTGTTACAATCGAGGTAGAACGTACAGTTGAGGTAACTGGTGATAATAATGAGGTGACAACTCAAACAGTTGTTGATGAATTTGGTTTTGATACTGCTAATCAGATTGAGGTATCACCGCAGACTGAAGAAGAGGACGCCGTTAAGCTTATTATCAAGGGTAAGCTTAAAGCACAAAAGCCAAAGCAGACAACTATTACTGGGCATGAAATTACGCTGCATGATAACGTATTTAATCCTGAGCTTGTTAAAGTTATGCAGGGTGGTACTATTTTGTATTGGAATGATGATACAAAATCACAGTCGTCAGAGAACCCGACAGATTATGGTGTAGCAGGTTATACGCCGCCTGTTGTTGGTTCCGATGATAAGGGTGAAGTATTTAAGTTAAATGCGTATAGTGCAATTTATAACGCTGCCGGAATTATTACAGGTTATGAAAAGACAACGTATCCAAATTGTCAGGGTGTACCTGTAGCATTTAATTCAGAAGATGGAACATTTAGAGCGCCGCAGTATACTATTAATTCTGCTCCAAATACTGGAGAGGCGCCGTATACAATTGTATATGTTTCTTCACTGCCGACGCTTACCGGTACAACAAATATGGCAGGCCCTAATGGTTGATGTTGTGTTTAAATTAAAAAGGAAGGAAAAAGTATGAGTTATAATATGCCTAATGGCCAGATGTATCAAGGTGATATGACGTATGCAGATATGTATGCACATAATGGAAATAGGTTTGGAGAGGTTATACAGAATACATCTGTAAATACAGATAAAATTCCAACAACAAAGGTAACATCAATAGAAGAAATTTTAGCATACAAGGACGGTGTAATTATTGAGTTACCAGGATTTGTTCCAGATAAACCGTTTTTTGCAAGAGTAAAAAGACCATCCTTAATGGCGCTTGCATCAAGCGGTAAAATACCTAATTCGCTTATGTCACAGGCTACAGATATTTTTGCAAAAGGTGCAAATGCAATGGTTGGAACAAATAGCACTGTTATTAAAGATGTATATGATGTTGTTAAAATTGTTTGTTCTGCTGCTCTTGTTGAACCATCAATGAAGCAGCTTAATGATAATGGTATTGAACTTACAGATGAGCAGCTGATGGCGATATTTTCATATACGCAGGAGGGAATCAAAGCGCTAGAAAGGTTTTTTCCAAAGTGAGCAAATAATAAATGTTATATGCATAGCTAAACAGTTTTATTGTAGACCTAGTGAAATATTATCTATTTCAGATGAGTATACATCGTACTGTTTTGATGAAGCGTGTTTGTACATAGAAAGCAGAATAAAAGATGGCGAAGAGCCACAGTTTAGTGTAAAATCAGATTCTGTTGTTAAACCACATTATAGTTCGGCGTCCCAAATGTATGAAGCAATGGGCTATAAGAACAATAGTTTTGTAAAAAATAGTTAAGCCAAAATAATAGAAAGGAGGTGTTATAGTGGCTATAAATTTAGGAACTGCTGTTGGTTATTTACAACTTGATATAACAGGATTTGCTAGAGGTATTGATGCTGCTGCCGCAGAAGTTGATACTTTAGGAAGAAGAGTAAGTGGAGCGTCTGGCGTTCTTAATAAAGTTAGTACAGGACTTGTTACAACAGGTAAGGTATTAACAGCCACTGTAACAGGTCCTTTGGTTGCTGTAGGTGCAGAATCAATAAGAGCTTCTGCAAAGTTTGACTCTGCAATGTCAAAAGTAAAAGCAATAACAAATTCAACAGAGGTTGATTTGAATGCTGTTGCAGATGCTGCTAAAAATATGGGTGTATCTTATGACCGGGGTGCAACAGATTCTGAGACCGCATTTAATGCTGTTAGAGCAGCAGCAATTAAAATGGGTAATGATACAAAGTTTACAGCAGAAGAGTCTGCAGAGGCACTTTATTATATGGGTCTAGCAGGTTGGAATGCCCAAGAGGAAATGGAAGGTTTAAGAGGCGTTCTTGACCTGGCTGCTGCATCTGGTGTAGAATTAGGTCAGGTATCTGATATTGTAACAGATGGTTTGACTGCGTTTAAGTTAGAGGCAAAAGATTCTACAATGTTTGCAGATGCGTTGGCTGCTGCATCAGCCAATTCTAATACAAATGTAGACTTATTAGGTCAGAGTTTTAAGTATGTAGCACCGGTTGCTGGTTCATATGGATATTCAATTCAAGATGTTACATTAGCATTAGGCTTAATGGCTTCTGCTGGTGTAAAAGGAACTCAGGCCGGTACAGGCTTAAGACAGGCACTTGTACAAATGACAAAACCAACAGAAGCAAGTGCTGAATTAATGGATAAGTATGGTGTGTCATTATTTGATGCCAATGGAAAGACCAGAGGGTTAAGAGATATAATTTATGATTTAAGAGGTACATTTGGTGATTTAGATGTTGCTCTTTATGATGTAGATGGAAACCTAAAAGATGGTGAACAGATATTAGAAGAGTATGGTCATAGTTTACCAACTAATGATTTTGAGAAGTTGAATACAGTAGCTCAGGTATTTGGTGTAAGAGCATTACCAGGTATAATGGCAATGATTGAAGCAACTGATGAAAATTTTGACCAGTTGGCATATGCTGTAGATAATGCTAGTGAGGCATATGTTAGGTATAATGGAAAAATATATACAATTCAGGATGCATTAAACACGTTTGGTGATGCAGTATATAATGATTCTAGTTTTGAGATATTAGGTGCATCTGCTGGACAAGCCGGCATAATGATGGATAATCTGCAGGGCGATTGGACGTTGTTAACATCTGCGTTTGGTACAACGAAGGTAATTTTATCAGATATGGTAAATGGAGTGTTACGCGGTTTTGTAAAGTCAATAAAAGATATGTTAGTTACATTTAATAATATGGCTCCAGCCCAGCAAAAGAATATTGTTAAATTTTTAGGAATCGCGGCAGCGATAGGCCCAGTTATGTTTATTGTTGGAAAGTTAATTGGTTTAATATCAATGTTAGCATCTGGTGTAGGTGTTGTGACAACAGCCGTAGGTGCATTAAATTTTCCAGCTATAATTTCTGCAATAGGTAGCATTGTATCTGCATTTAATCCTTTTACTTGGATTTCATCACTTGTTAAAGGATTTATAACAACATTAACATCATTTTCATCGCCATTGGCTTTAATTAAAAGTTTGGCAACAGGATTTATGACGTCATTACAATCTGCTATAACTGCTGTATTAACACCGGCAAATTTATTTATAGCTGCAATTGCTATATTGGTCGGTGCGTTTATAACGTTATGGAAAACAAATGAAGAGTTTAGAAATAATGTTATAGCTATATGGGAACAGGTAAAGCAAACGTTTATGACGTTTATAGAAGAGTTAATGTCGAGAATGGATGGCATAAAAGAGGCTATATCAAATATAGTTGATTTTATTAAGATAATTTGGTTTGGTCTGTGCGAGTTATTAGGTCCAGTATTCATAGGTGCATTTGAAGTATTAGCTGCAGCGTTTAAAGCTATATTAGATGTTATACTTGGTATTGTTGATGTATTTGTAGGAGTATTCACAGGCGATTGGGATTTAGCATTAAAAGGTGTCGGTGAAATATTTGAGGCAGTATTTACATATATTGTTGATTTTATAAAGATAGCAATAGAGACAATACTAAATGTAATAGATGTATTTTTAGGTTGGCTCGGAACAAGTATAAATGAAGTTTTAACTGCGGTATTAGATTTTATAAAGTTTGTAATACAAGGTATAATAGATATAGTCACAGGTATAATAAATTTTGTTAAAGAGGGTGTGCCTGCATTAATGAATTTTATTGCAGATAAAATAAAAGCAGGTATAAATGGTATAAAAGAATTTATAGCAGGATTAAAAGAAAATGTAAGACACTCTTTAGCGATAATGAAATCACAATTAAAAGATGATTTAGCAGCGATGTGGCAGGGTATAACAAACTTTATGTTAAAGATAGCTGATAAAATAAAGGCCGTTATAAATAATGTGAAGTCTACAATTAAGGACTTTAAAGATAAATTTACAGGTGATGTAGAGGGCTTTAAAAGAACAATTAGAGATTTGGTAGAAGATGGAAAGCGATGGCTTGAAGGATTTGGCGAGACAATAAAAAATCTGTTTGATTTTGAGTGGCATTTACCAGAATTAAAATTACCACATATAAATGTCGGTGGTTATATTGACGTACCTGTTTTAGGTACAATACCTGACCCAACACTGTTATCAATAGATTGGTATAAAAAGGCAATGCATAATGGTATTGTTATGGATAGTCCAACAATATTTGGATGGGATAGTAAATCTGGTAGATTTTTGGCAGGTGGCGAAGCAGGTACAGAAATTGTAGTTGGCGCCACAAGCCTTATAGACATGATAAGAAGTGCAGTTGCGTCATCTACATCTGTAATTTCCAGAGATATAAACTCATATTGTTCAGCAATGGTTTATGCATTTGTATCTGCAATAGATATAATATCATTTGTACTAGGTACACTAAATGAAGGCTTTGTGTCTACAAATAAAGCACTTGAAAGTACAATGTCTGCGGCTGTTTCAAAAAGAAGTGAAGATTTTATGTCAACGTATGGTGTAAATTCTATATATGGGAACAATAATACAGATGTTATAGATTATTACAAGTTATCGCAGACGTTTTTAGATGTACTTAGAACAGTACAGATAGTTAATAACTTTAATGTAGAAATGGAAGATGGAGATGTTTATCTTGATAATGAAAGGGTAGGCAGAAAGATAGCTCCAGTAGTTTCAAGGATTCAAGCTAAGGGGGTTTAATTTAGTATGGTTAAAGAAATAATACCAATGCCGACATATAAAGAGATTTATGATTATGGTTATGATAAAAACTTTTTATTTAAAGATAGACAGTTAGGCCAGAATGTTATTATAAATGGTAAAAATGCATATGATGAGTTTGATGCAGATTTGATAGCCGTAAGGTCAACGCCACCTTCATTTGATAAAAATATATATAAGAGCCTTGGAAAGCATAGGTATAATATAAACACATTTGGCATTGGTAATGGTTTGTTAGAATTAACATTTTATGTAGGTGGCCATACACATATGCAGTCACAGCTTAATACAAATAAGTTAGTGCAAGAGTTTATAGATAACGTTGTTGTTATAAAGCTAGATGAATCTGATTTCGAATATGTATGTGTTATAGATGATTATAAATGTGAATATACACAGGTTGATTTTTATTATTTTGTTACAATAACAGCAAGCGCTATAAAAAGACTACCTATTGTAAAGTATGACTTTGGTAGTAATTCATTTTCATCTGCAAAAGATGTAATAATAACTTTTGAAAACAGTGGTATAATAAATTCTGGGTTAGATATTGTTGTTAGATTTTCAGGTGGAAATACATTTACAATAAATTGTTTGACAAAGACAAACAGAATAAGTGAAATAAATTTTACAGATTTATCAACTAGCAACTATTATTATAAAATAGGTGGACTTGATGGTGTTGTATATATGTCTGGTAATAGTAACTTTAATTCACCAGTTAATGTGTTTTTAAATACTGATTTGGTAGATTTTCCAATTGTTAAACCAGGTGAAAATAGTTTAGAGTTTATACAACAAACTGCAGGCCAAATAAAATCTGCATCTATTAGTTTTTATCCAACTTTTATAGTTTAAATATGGAGGTTAGATAATGGTTATACTTAGGTTATATGATACAGTCGATGGGCAAGAGAAAGCTATACCGCTACCAATAGAGGATGCCGATGCCTATAGAGTACATAAATATAATGGTGCAGATACATTAAACTTTGAGATACAGAGAAATAATCCGCTCTATTCTAAAATTTCAGAAGAAGTAAAAATAGAAGGTTTTAATAATAGATTTATTGTAAAAAAGATAGATGAACATTCTGATTTTGTTGTTGTAGAGTGTGAATTAGATTATGATGATTTTAAAGTAGATATATTTAAAGACTATAGAAAAACAAATCAAACCATAGTTAATATAATGACAGATATACTACCAACTGGTTGGCAGGTTAATTATGGTACAGGCGTTGATGTAACACAAAGAAGAACTGTAGAAGAAAGTGATGGTCAAGCATTTAAGTTAGCTACACCATATAATATGCTAGATGCGATAACGTCGGCATATGAGGTTGTATTTAATTTTGATGTTATAAATAAGATATTATATGTTATAAACCCTGAATCATATACAGCCTCTGGTGAGTTTATAATGAAAGACCTAAATTTAACAGATTTAGGTTTTAATGGTGATAGTTCTAACTTTATAACAAGATTATATGCATATGGAAAGAAAGATGAATCTACAGGTGAATATGTAACAATAGAATCTGTAAATGATGGAAAAGAATATGTAAGTAATTTTCAGTATTCTGATAAAATAGTATGTGGAACATGGGTAGATGAAAGATACACTGTACCGATAAACTTATATAATGCAGCTGTAGATAAACTTGCAGAATTATCTAAACCACAACGTTCGTATACATGTAATGTTATAAATTTTAATGAAGATATATGGTTGTATAAAGTTGTTACATTAGTAGACCCCGATAGAGGTACAAGAGTAAATCATAGGGTTGTTGAATTTGTAGAATATGCAAATCATAAGCTAGATACATGTACATTATCATCAATGCCACCATCAATAATGCGTATTGTAAACGATACAAAGAAAGATACTATAGATGAAATAAATAGAGCAAAGGTAGGTATACAGCAGTTAGTTGATGAAAAAACACAACAGCTTTCAGATACAATTACAGGTTCTAAAGGCGGACATTTTAAATGGATTTTAGATGCAGATGGTAACCCAGAAGAGCTTGTTAATTTATATGATACAGATAATATAAATACTGCTCAAAAAGTTTGGCGTTGGAATGCTGGTGGCCTTGGCCATTCAAATAATGGTTATAATGGGACGTATGGATTGGCATTAACAAAAGACGGTGAAATAAATGCGTCCATGATAACAACCGGTGTTTTAAATGCAGGTATTATTAGGGCCGGTATAATTCAGGATGTGCAAGGAAATAACTCTTGGAATTTAGAGACCGGTGCGTTAACAATGAAATCTGGTAGTATAAATATTGCCAATAAATTTACTGTTAGTACAAGTGGTAAGATGACAGCGACCGGTGCAGATATTGAAGGCAATATATCAGTGGGCGGTTCAAATAATACAAAAGGAACTATAAATGTATATGATGCTAATGGAAACTTGGTAGGTGGAATAAATAATACTGAGTTGTATAGTAAACACCCAACTAGTGGTAATAAAGTATCATTAAATGCTGCCCAAATAACTTTCCTTGAAGGTGTAACAAAAATTGCAACAATTGGTTATTATCCTAGAGGTTCTGTTGCAAATGCATTAACAATTAAAACGTTGGCCAGCAGAGGGTTTGCGTTAAAATTTGAATCAGAAAACACTGAATATACGCCAGTAGATATAGGTCAGGATTTGTTATCAATTTGGGGTGGTGTACTAAATGTATCGCGGACAGAGTGGAAGCGCGTTAGAATAGATAATGGTGGTACAGCAAGCACAGTATGTATTCCTGAAGCTATAAATCCAGATGGTTCTGTATCTAGTTGGTATACGCTTGAATTGTATGGTGGTGTTTTGTACAATAAACAATAAAACGTGGAGAGTGTAAGATGTTAAATAACCAAAATGAAGTAGAAATGCCGTTATCATATTGGTTTGAATTATGTAAAAATAATATATATAAATATGCAGTTTCGCAAATGACGCAAAGTGGTATACCTGTTGATTTACAGCCAACGGTAATTGAATGTGTTCTTTCTAAGTTTAGAAAAGATGCTATAGACCAAATGATAAATAGCAACGCTATTAGGATTCTTAATTCTACGAATAATAGTGAGGAGGTGAAAGAGGATAATGCCGTTAATAACTGAAACATATTATTTGTCATTAACACAAGATAATAGAGGCATATTAAGATTAAGGTGTTCTCAGGATGATACACTTAGAACCGTAAATTTAAAGTTATATAATAATGGCTCTGTTTTTGTTATTCCTAGTGGAATATCTGCATATGTTTCTGGTGTTAAACAAAATGGAGCAGTATTTTCAAAATCATGTACAATATCGCAAAATAGAGAGAGTGTTGTATTTCAACTGTCTAGCGATATAACGAGTGTGGATGGTATAATTGTTGCAGAAATTGTTTTGAATGATGGAAGTGGAGGCAGACTTGGAGCATCTAATTTTATCATTCAGGTTGAGAAAAACCCAATACGTGCAGGTGTTGTTCAAGATACTGAGACGCCTATTGAGTATGTAAATGATTTTATTACACAGATACAAGCGCTAACAGCTAGGGTAAATAATTTAATAACGCCAAATGGTGACCCTAGCCTTGCAGAAGTCGTAGACGCTAGAATTAGTAGCTTAGATAATAATACATATCAAAATCTAAAGGCAAGAATAGATGCAGACATTGCCACACTTAATACCCGTAAGGCAAATAAAGCCGATGTTTATACAAAAGCACAGGTAGACACTTTATTAGACAATGTTGAAATAGCTGTAGATGATGAATTTTCGGACGAGTCAGAAAATCCAGTTCAAAATAAGGTTGTAGCCGGTGCCATTAGTATACTACAGGCTGATTTAGGTGCATTAAACAAACCACAAAGGTTGGCAGATGGTACTGACTTAGACACCGTATTAACTCCCGGCGTATATACGCTTTATGCTACTTCCTCATATATTAACAAACCTACTGCTGATAGTGAGCATGGGATTTTAGAGGTATTGCATGAGGATTTCGGGGACAATACTGGCAGAACTTTTCAAAGGCTGACGTATACTTACAAGGTGGGAAGAACCTACATTGAAATATGGGTTAGAACATATAGCCCAGTTACGTCAGCATGGACACCGTGGGTTAGCGCAACCGAGGATTTGAACAGTAAGTTAATGCTTCTTAGAGCTGATTTAGATGCCTTAATAGCTCCGCCGAGACTTGATGATAATACGGATTTAGATAGTGTCATAACTTCGGGGGTGTATACGCTTTATGCTGCTTCTACATATCTTAATAAACCTACTCAGGACGGTGAGCACGGTATTTTGGAAGTATGGGAAGAAAATTATGAAGATAGAGGTCGTATATTCCAAAGATTGACATATACATATAAAGCTGGAAGGATAAACTCAGAGATATGGGTAAGGTCTAAATCTGGACTTACTGGGGGAGAATGGACCCCGTGGGTTATTTCAGGTGGAAGTGGACTAACTGACAATGTAAAAGTGGCGTTGCTTGCTTGCTTCCGCCATGCTTTATGGGTGGATGAGCATGGGCAGGACTATTACGATACCTTGAGTAACGCTCTATTCCCCGACGGCGAACCTGATGAAAGAATTGTCTATGAACTCGTTCAAAATACCAATCTAGCATCTATGATTGTAGATACTAGACAACATGCATTTACTCTGAATGAAGACTTTACGATAATAATAAAAGTATCCAGGTTACCATCAACAGAGGCAATGTTCTTGTTGGATTCAACATCTGTAACTGGTGAAGTTGTCGGTGTTAGAATACAAGCCAATGTTGCTGATGGATATGTGACATTTACAAATCAGTTTGATGGTGGCATAGGATACAATGGAGCAGGGTCTAAAACACCTAATTTCACCGCTAATGAGCTTCATAATCTAATCTTTGTGATGCGGAATGATAACAAAACAATCACAATAAAAACATATGTTGACGATTCTTTAGCTTACGAAGATTCAAAGGTGCTGACTCTAAAGCAAAATGAATACCCAGCAACATATTACATTGGAAAAACTCACAGTAACGTAGAGAGACCGTGGGATGGTGTTGTTAATATTTATCGTATTTACAATGAAGCGTTAACTGATGCAGAAATAAATCAAATCATAGGAATGGCTCCAGATGAGAGGATTGTATACGAAATTCCGCACAATACAGATATATCGGTATTGAGTATCGACACTAATAAACATGCTTACACAATGGACGAAAACTTTACATTCTTAGCAAAGGCGACATGGAATCCGGCAGAAGCAGGTGCATTTCTTCTTGATTCTCAGTCGACCACGGGGAGTGTTGTTGGTGCAAGAGTACAAGCCGCTCTGGTTGATAATAATACAAACGTTATTTATACGAATCAATTTAATGGCGGTACAGGGAATAACGGGTCTGGAGGACAAACATCTAATTCTTTCTCAGCGAGCACGCAACATACTGTTATTTATATTATGCGAAATAATAATAAATCTATCACACACAAAATATATGTAGATGGCGTTTTGGAATATGAAGACAGCCGTACACTTACCGCAAAAACGAATACATGGCCGTCAACATATTATATCGGAATGAATCATGGCAATCAAATACGTCCTTGGGATGGAATTATTGATTTATATCGCATTTACAATGAAGCATTAAGCGACAGCGAAATCAACAGTATCCTTGGGCTGAGCACATAACGAAGGGAGGCGCTTTTATAAATGGGAGCGTATGATATTAATGGTCAATCTATTGTATCAGATAGCGATGTGATTATTACAGGCGATTTGCCTAAAATATTTATCACTTCAAATACGGTATACAATCAGATGGTAAAAGATACTAATTACAAGGGAACTTTTACTTTTGTTGATGGCAAGGCAAAAATGAAAGATATTCCGATTAAATTTAAATTACAAGGAAGCGGCTCTCTTGGGTATGCAAAAAAGAATCTGAATATCACGTTCTATACGGATGAAACATACGATATAAAGCAGAAATTCAGATTCAATTCTTGGATGCCTATATCGAAAATACATTTGAAAGCAAACGAATTTGACTATTCAATGGTAAGAAATTCATGCGGCGCGATATTCACATATCGTATGATGGGAAAAAACCTGCCACAAGGAGCAAAAGGATATATTGAATCGTTTCCAGCAATCCTTTATTTTAATGGCGCTTATGTCGGATGTCACACGGTCAACCTTCCACAGGATGGCAAAACATATAATTTCAGCGATTCGAAAGAAGAGGCTTGCACAAATATGGCGTACCGATGCGGAGATACATTGATTGACTGGGATGATGAAAGCAAATGGGAGTATCGCGGTGATGTAGATGAAACAGAGGCTATGCGGGCTGCTTTTGTATCATTCCATAGCATCATGAGCGATTATACTCATCTAACAAAAGCGGTCATAGAGGCACATTTTGATGTGCAGACACTTATAGCATACTGGACGCTTGCCGACATTATGCTGGCGGTTGATTCGCTTATCAATAACTGGACGCTTGTAACATGGGATGGCACAATCTGGTATCATACGTGGTATGACATGGACCTTATATTTGGACTTGGAGGCAATGACGGTTATACACTATCGGCTATTTATGATATTACGCAATGCCAACAGTACACGAGGTGTGAATTCTGGCAGCAGATTGTGTCTTTGTATTCGGATGATATAGCAGATATGTATGCTACGATGCGGCAAAACGGAGCAGATGCAGAGAGTATATATAATCTGTTCCACGGCTTTCAATCTATATGGGGATGGCAGAACATTGCGAAAGACCGAGAAGTGTGGGCTGATGACAAGCGGAACAACAACGAAATATCAAAAACGTGGATTGAAAACCGGCTCACATACCTTGACAATAAATACAATTATGTAGCGGGTTCGTAAGTACAATAAACGAGGTGTTCAAATGAAAACTTTAGCCATTATTTTGATTGTTAATATGGTTGTAAATGCAGTTTTGGGAATCGTCCAGCATAAAGTTGAAAAAGATATTGATATGGAAATTGGCAAAGGTGTTGAAATGATGCGAAAGTGGATACACGACGATATACAGAAGTCAATGCACAACGAGGATAGCAAGTGAATTAAACGTCCATTTATTATATTATAGGAAAAGTACAAATGGTTAAAAAATATAATTTATTAGAAGATAAATTGATAAAAATAACTAGGTTATGTGTACAGGAACAAGGTACATTAAAAGGTATTAAAGCTGAAGCGTCACTTGCAGCAAATATACTAGAGACGAGTACATATTATCCAAAAATGTTTGGAAATGATATTTATTCATTCATGCGTTATTCTGGTTGGTTTTCAAATGCTAGTTATTATATGGATAATGGAAATGCAACAAAGGAACAAATTGATGCAATAAGGGATGTTTTGGTGTTTGCCAATAGAACATTGCCACAATATGTCGATGAGCATGATTGTTTTTCTGATATTGTTTCAGTATCAAATTATGGGAAGCCGTTTAATAAAAGAGATAGAAGTAAGTATATTAAAGATGTGACTGTAATAACAAACAAATATGGTTCAATTTATACGTTCTATTGTTTTCCAGATATTAAAGCTGACCCATTTGGGTATATTCATAAGCCAAAATCAAATATTGAATACAATGATAATTTTGTATTAGTGAAAGTGGGTGATTGAAATGGTAATGATTGGTTCAGCAAGAATTGATGAAAATGGACATGCAACATGGGGAAAAGCAGGTGACCAGACTGGGAGAGAAGTTGCCACTCAAGAGTGGTATCTACACTCTAAAGGTTGGTATGTTATTAGAGCAAAGAGTTCTAAAGTTGCTGAGGATATTGCAACAGCGATGGAGCACGCTTGTAAGAATAATAATATTGGGTATGACCAAAATGAAAGATTTACAGCATATGATTGGTGTAAATATAACAATGGTGGAAATTATGACCCGGCGCTTATTAATGCAAAAGTAGAAACTGATTGTTCTGCACTTGTTAGATTATGTTTAGCATATGCCGGTATTTTTGTTGGAGATTTTTGTACCACAGATGAATATGATGTCATCATGGACACCGGCAAATTTATAAATGCAACAACTCCGGCTGGCAGAAATCCAGATTATTTAAGAAGAGGGGATATTCTTGTAACAAAAGTAAAGGCCCACACTGTTATTGTTTTAACTGATGGTAAAAATGTTGTAAAAGCAAAAGGTGAGCATATTGATAATTTTGTATTAGTGGAGGATAACATGGCTGTAACATATAAGTTGAGAACTATTGAAATTGTAAATGGCGTGGCAATGGAAGGTGGTGACGTTCTTCTTGTACAGGAAATTCTCAGAGCAAGAGGATATAAAGGTCGAGATGGAAAACAGTTAAAACTTGATGGTCATACTGGTAATGATTATGAGACTTCAAATACTATGTATGCTATTGCTTGTTATATCGAAGATAGACTGAAAAATGGTGTTGATTTAGGTGGAAAAGATGGATGGGGTCCAAAATGCTGGGCTGACCAGAATTTTATAGTTATGGAGGCATAATATGTACAACTATCCGCAAAATATGAATGGCATGTACAATAATTATCCATATGCACAAATGCCAAATCAAAGTATGATGCCAAAATATGAGGTAATCAAAGTAAAGGGAAAACCAGGTGTCGATGCATTTCATATGGGTCCTAATAGTTCTGTTTTACTTCTCGATGAAACTGCAAATATTGTATGGTATGTAGAGACTGATGGTGCAGGTTATAAAACAGCAACGCCATTTGATGTTACTCCGCATGTAGAGCAGCCACCTGTTAATATGAATGAAATATTAGATAGACTTGGTAAATTAGAAGAAACTGTTATACAGTTACAAAATGGAGGTAATGTAAATGAATCCAATTTTAGCAGTAATGGGGACAAGAAGCAACAGAGGAACAGGAATAACCAGCAGCAATCAACAAAATAATATGCTTGGTATAATTAATACAATTAAAGCAGCTAGAAATCCAAGTGCAATGCTTAAGCAGTTAGCATCACAAAATCCTAATGTAGCTAATGCCATGAATTTGATTAATCAAAACGGCGGTGACCCAAAGCGTGCTTTTTATAGTGAAGCGCAAAGATTGGGCGTCGACCCTAATCAGATTCTTGGTATGCTAAAATAAAGTCCGGCCAGACTTGTAACTCGTTAACGTATCACAAATTATTTTTATTAGAAAAGGAGGTAACTAAATGACTGATGGTGGTTCTCTTTCACCGGCTGATGTAATGGCAATGTCTAATGATGGTATGGGTGGAAATAATGCTTTCTTCTGGATTTTTGCTCTGCTTCTTCTTGGTGGCCTTGGCAATGGTGGTGGTCTGTATGGTGGTGGATATAGACCTCAGTATGCTACACAGGACTTTGTCCAGAATGGTTTTAATTTTAATGACCTTCAGGACCAGAATCGTGACCTTATGAATGCTGTTACTGGTGGTACAGCTCAGGCCGTTGCAGCTACACAGCAGGCAAAGTATGACAATATCAATGTCATGAAAGATGTACAGGTGGCCCTTGGTCAGCAGATTGCTGATGTAAAGACAATGGAGCAGAATATTCTCGGTAATCAGAATGAATGTTGCTGTTCAACAAAGATGTTGATTGCAGAACAGGGTGCTGGTCTTAGTGCACAGATTGCTCAGAATAAGTATGAGACGTCTATGCAGCTTGCGGGACTTGAGCAGAGGCTTACTGCAAAGATGGATGGAAATACTATTCAGGAACTTAGAGACCAGCTGCAGAATGTTCAGATGCAGCAGGCTATGGCAGGTGTAGTACGCTATCCGAATGCATGGACATTTAGTGCTGGTAATTTCCCGTGTGGTTGCCAACAGTGTGGTTAATTAAGTAAGGAGGTATTAAATATGCTCCAAGCTTATAGTTTAAATGCAGAAGTTGCTGCTGATGGTATCATTCCATTTAATAATGTTGCAATTGACAAAGGCTGTGCAGAATCATTATCTGGTGTGGGAACTGTTGAGTTGAATAAATGTGGTGTTTATAGAGTTACAGTAGATGGAACAGCTTCTGCTGCAACAACGGTACAAGTATCTAAGAACGGTACACCTCTTCCTTATGCTCAGTCTACTGGAACAAATATTGCATTTGAGACCTTTATTCAGGTAGATAAAAATAATTGTCAGTGCAATGTTTGTTCTTCTCCGGTAACAATTCAGGTTTTAAATTCTGCTGCCGTTACATTTACAAATGTAAATATTACAGTAGATAAGGTTGCTTAATAGTTAAACGTTATAAAGGCGGGACGCAAGTCCCGCTGATTTAATATTTGAGGTAAATATATGGAAGGGCAGTATGAAAAAGCGATAACAAGAATTTTAGATGGAGTAATGTTCCATGAGCAGATGATGCTATACTATAATTTCTTAGGTTTAAATGGTTATAGTACATGTCATAAGTATCACTATTTAAGTGAGTTAAATTCATATAATTCTGTATTAGAATATTATATAAATAAATATAATAAATTAATGAGTATAAAACCAAATACAGATACAGATATAATACCATCATCTTGGTATAAATTTACAAAATCAGATGTAGAGGTCTCTAACATAAGAAGTGGTGTAAAAACCGGTTTAACAAAATGGCTTGAGTGGGAGAGCGACACATTAGAAGTTTTAAAAGAGGTTTATATTGATGTTTGTAAAGTTGATGTGACGTTTGGTGCTTTGTTACAAGCATTAATATCTGATGTAGAAGATGAAATAAAAGCAATAAATGAAAATATGATGAAAGATAAAGCTACAGACTATGATGTTATATTAATGATGTCAGAACAAGAGTTGCTTATAAAAAAATATAATAAAAAAATAAAGCATGATATTGACTTCACGAAAATGGGGGTTTAAAATAAATGGAAGAACAAAATTTAGTTATTACCCTATTGTTGGCAATATTTGCTAGTACAGGATTTTGGCAATTTATTATAACAGTATGGCAAAATAAAAAAGACAAAAAGGATGTTAATGATAGGTTATTATTAGGCTTAGCATATCGTTCAATATGTACGTTGTGTGAAAAATATATAGCTAAAGGAAGTATAACAAAAGACGAGTATGAAGATTTAGTAAAGTACCTTTATACGCCATATAAAGAACGTGGTGGAAACGGCACATGCGAGCGATTGATGGAAGAGGTAAAGAAACTACCAATAGTAAATTAATGATTCCTTCTTATTTTAATATACGCGCGATTTACGTTATAAAAAAATATTTTTAACATTCTATTGACGGATTATATTTTTTATGATATAATTTATTTGTATGATGATTAATCACACAAATCCCTCAGTAGAGGAAAGTTTCTAATTAACTCATATATTAACAAAAATAAAATGTGGAGGTAGCATAGAATGCTAGTGACAAGAGAAAATCTTAATGAAATGAATGTGGAAAACCTTAGAAAGTATGCATCATCTGTAGGAGTTAAAAAGATAAGAAGTTTTAAAAAGGCAGAGCTTATCGAAGAGGTCATTAAAGTTTGTAGTGAAGAAGGTGCTGTAGATGATGTTGAAGTGTTTGGTACGGATGAAGAAATTGCAGCACTTAAGACTGAATGTGAAAAAGAGTCAGATTTAGATACTATTGATGAGTTTGAAGAAACAGATGTTGTTAATGAAACTGAGCAGGCAAATAAACACTTAGAGTATATTGAAAATGCAGAGGTTGGAACTATTGTAGCATTTAGAGTTGGCGATAAGGTTAAGTCTGCTAAAATTATTAATCGTTCATCTGCAAGAAGAAAGCTTAAGTTGGAGACAGCATATGGTAGAATTTATGTTGTAGATTATGATGATATTATCTGGGTTAAAACTTCTAGTAGATGGCCTAGAGGAGTTTACGAATTATTTAGCAAAGTCAAGAATAGTAAAGGATAAATATTATGTCAACAAAGACAGATAAAAAGTATAAAAACTACTTAACGTATGTTGCAGGTATAGCTAGAGAATATTATGAACATAAACATACGTTAGATTCATTACAATCTGAAATGAATAGTATTAAGTCAAGATTATCAAATACAATGGATGAATGTTTTGATACTTTATCTGATGATGGGAAGCATGTATATATCCCGCTTGATAGTTTAGATGGTACAGAATGTGTCTCGATAACAAGGGTGATAGTAACAAAGGTGGCATGGGATATAAATAAGTTAAAAAACATGTTACCCAAAAAGTATAGAAAATCTGTAATAAAGAAAAAATATCAAGTTGCAGATTGGAATGGTTTATTTGAGTTTTTAAAAGAAAGTGGTATAGAATTTAAAGAGCTCAAAAGATTTTTAACATATGAAGAATATGTTGTAGAACCATCTATTGATAAACTTATAGATTTAGGTTTTATTGAGGCAGATGAAGTAAAGAGATGTAGCATTGTAAATAAAATGGAACCGCAGTATAGAGTAACAGTAAAGAAGAGCTAGTAAGTATAATGGCCAATGAGTTAGCTAAGGTATTAAGATATTATAATTTACTACCATATTCCTCTGCGGCTGTTCAAAAAATTATTTGTCCATTTCATAATGATGCTAATCCATCACTCTCTATTGACTTAAACAATAATACATGGTATTGTTTTGGCTGTGATAAGTTTGGCGATGCTAAGAAATTTGTAATCTTGATGGAAAAAAA
>Ga0326513_10000998_pt1 | contig 23233 bp, 44 predicted proteins | sample 2_2465_0518_D_FD_203654 | JGI IMG/M metagenome (GOLD analysis project Ga0326513, IMG submission 203654) | Bovine rumen microbial communities from UC Davis, California, United States - 2_2465_0518 | ecosystem: Host-associated > Mammals > Digestive system > Stomach > Rumen | place: USA... | reverse complement strand
AGGCCCGACGACAGCCCCCCCCCGGCTCGAGGCCGGAGCCCACGACCAGCCCGAGCCACCCACAGCCACCCACAACCACAAAGCGACCGCCCGCCCGAATCGTAGGAAATATTTCGGTTGACGTATCCCCCGGATACTTATATAGTGGGAATCCAATAGCGGCACCAGCCGCCCCACCCCGACGAGGCCACAGCCTCAGAAAGCGAGCCCGAGACCATGAACAAGACCTACGCCGAGAAGACAGCCGGCTATGTGGTGGCCTCAATTATGGACGCCTACGTTAAAGCCACCGGCATGACATGGAGCAAGTACGTAGAGACCCACGACGACGAACAGGCGCAGGCGCTTTACCGTGTCGCCTCGGTCGAGATCATCCCAGAGCCCGAGCGCCCCGCAGGGTATGAGACGGCAAGCCCCGAGGACTATGAGACAGTTTCCTCAGTCGTCGCAGCCATCGCAGCCGATCCCGACGACGACCACGAGCCCGCCCCAACCTACGAGCGCCACGAGCTCGAGGCCTATTTAGGCGAGCCGCAAGATTACGACGTCGATGCGATCGAGGCCGAGGCCACCGCGTACGACCCCGAGACAGGCCGCACCGTCTGGACAGTGGACAGCGACCAGTTAGCGGCCATTTGCGAGCGCTACCAGATAGTGGAGTACTACCCCGCCACCGCATAGCCAGCACCGAGCGCCCGAGGCCCGCGCCTAAGTGGCCTCACCCATCCAGACGCGGCACCAGCCGCAGAGAGGACGAAAGATCATGAGGACCGTTACCACATACCGCGAGACCATCACCATTACCACCGACGACGACGGAGCCCGCACCATCACCCGCAGCCACGACGCCGACACCGTGAGCGAGTACCGTTTTACCGACCTTGACCCCGAGGCCCAGCAGCGCGCCATCCGCGACGCGATCAGCGAGGAGGACGCGAGCGCCTACGAATGGGGAAGTCATACGTATTTCGCGACGGAGGAAATTATCGACGCCGCCCGCGACCTCGAGAAATCCCAGCCGATTGATATTGCACAAGATCAGGGGTGCAGCTGGTACGGAACCGCACGCGGTACTTGGTGGCATCACGCCGCAGACTGGCAGGCCGTGACCGAGGCCACCGACACCGGCATTTGCTACAGCATGGACATTTGCGACAAGTGGAACGAGTACGCCGCGCGTATCATCGTTTTGCAGGAAGGCCACGAGGAGGCCACAGGCGAGGCATACCGGCTCGAGGAGGAGGCCGACAGGCTCGACGACGCCCGCCATTATGACGACATGCCCGACGCCATGCGCGACGCCCTACGGATCACAGTCGAAGGCCTACGAGCGGCAGCATACGAGTATGAGCGCATATCCGAGCGCATCGAGGACGCCGCCGAGGAACTCACCGAGGAGGCCGCGCGCGCAGTCGGGAGCGTAATCGATGGATTGATCGAGTCAGAGGCCGAGTATTACACCAGTGAGGACTTTTGGCGCGAATGGCTAGCAGACTCCGACGACCGATATACACGAGAAGGAGCCCGGATCTAGTCGAGTATGCGGCGAGTAGGGCACGCGAGCCCCGAGCCCGCGCGCCCGTCCCGCTGGACACTCACCAGCACCGACAGAGAGGAGCCCAGACCATGCAGCCGATCACCCTACACCCCGCCCCGTATCATGTAGTGCAGTACCGCGACAGCGTACACGTTTACGGATGCTTGTTTACCACCCGCGCGAAGACAACTCGAGGCATTGCCAGAGCAGCCGCCCGCGCAGCCCGCGAAGATATCGCATATTGGAGTAACCGCGACAACATTGCCCCCGTAGTAACCAGTATTGACTTTGTCGACCTCATCCCGCGAGATTGGCACGACCCCGAGATGCAAGCGTTTATTGATATGGTAGACCGCGAGGCGACCAAGCCACGACCGCCCAAAATGCACGAGAGCGCCGAGCATCCGAGCGCCTACACCGGTAACTATTTGAGCAGGTAGACCCGCAAAAATATATTGCGTATCCCCCGGATACGTGATAAGATGGAATCCCATAGAGGAAGCGGCAAGCAGCCGCAGAAAGGAGCGCCAAAAATGCGCAGGAGCAACAGCAAGGAAACCCGTAGAGCCGTAGAGGCCTACGTACTCGAAGAGCTGGACAACCGCCGCGACAACTACGACGACCCCGACACCATGCGCCCCGTATCGTGGGCTTTTGGGATCATGCGCGATGAAATGCGCTATCAGTCGGACCAGACCGAAACCGGCTACCCCGTTCACGGCATCGGCTTCGCAAAGAAGTACCACGACGCAGGGCGTTATGGTTTCATCACGGCAGATACGCCCTACTGGGTCGCATACCTCGCAGTGTCTGCAGGTTGTTTCGATTGTGACTACTACGCACAGCGTAAGGCCGTAGCCGCATGGATGGATGAGACCCCCGAGGAGGCCGCGCGATATAGCAATGATGACGTATACAAGCGTTATCGTCACATGTTCGCACAGGCGTTTGAGCGCCTTTACAACCGCGAGACCACCCCGCACAAGGTAAGCACCGCCGACTTTATCGCGCTATTTGAAGAGCATAACCCCAATAGCCCAATGTTCGACCGCAAAACCATGCGCTTTTGGGGGATGACCCGTAAGGATGTAAGCGTCTACGCCTTCGAACTCGTTACCGACTACGCCGGCACCGTTCACGACTGCTATGTGGTCAGCTTGACCACGCGCCCCGATGGATACCGCCGCATCTATACGCATTACTTCGACCGCGTGACGCTCGAGGAAATCCACACCCCCGAGGAGGCCTAACCATGACGTATATCCGCGATCATGCCCGTTTTACCATCCTTGACGACATGCCCGCCGACGTCTGGCAGGAGCCCGAGCATACGCCCTGCAATGGACTTTTGGGAATCACCAGCGACCCCGAAAAGTATCTGTGCATCATCGGCGAAGAGCCATGGGATTACTACGGCAGCTTTACCGCTTGCACCTTTACCCGCGCGCTTTATCAGTGTGTGCATATCGGAGTTAGCGCCGAGTATCTCGAATCGTGCGAACTTGCACCCGAGGACATCGCCCGCAAGATTCTAGCCTTTTATCTGCGCAACTGGGCAAACATGGAGGACGACGACGCCGCCGAGCTTTTGCGCGACGAGGCCGACCGGATAGCCCGAGGATAGCGCCCCCCGCCAGCACACACGCCGCCCGTGTGTGTTGGTAGATGGGCACTAGCCCACCAGACCAGAAGCGGCAAGCAGCCGCAGAGAGGAGCCCCCACCATGACCCGCCACGTTGATATCAGTCAATGGAGAGACCGCACAGAAGAGCCCGTGATAGTTTGTGTATACACCGGCTTTTGGGAGCTTTTGCCCGTAGCAGTCGACGACAGCCACGAGGCCGATCTATACGACGAACTCACCCGAGCAATCTTCGCCGCCCGCGCTTACATGACGTTTGAGGAAGTGTGCGAGGAGTACGCCGACGACTACACCCCCGAGCAGATCGAAGAGCTTTACAGCCGCGGCGACTGGAGCGCCGAGAAGGCAGGTTTGCCCGGCCAGTATTACGCCCAAGGATGCAACGACGACGGAAGCGACCCGATCATCTATATCACAGAAGAGACTTTTGCAGGCACCCACCGCGAGACCCTCGAGGACGAGACGCCCTATCTTGACCCCGAGGACGTAGCGCGCATATATCGCGAGATCCTCGAGGCCCGGAAAGAGTACGACTGCTAACCCCGTCAACCCGCTACGGAGGCGAGCTATACGCCCGCCTCATTAGCGCGCTTATGGGAAGCACGCACGGAAGCGGCATCAGCCGCAGGAAGGACGAAAGACCATGAGAGAGACCGAGTACACCCACGATGGCCAGCCGCTAGCGCAGGCCATGCGCAGCCTACGCCACGAGCGCCCCGCGACCCTCGCAGGCCTCACCATGTGCATTACTGGCATCGTGCCCGGCATGGTAGGGAGTCAGGCAGAGCAGGCCGCATGCCTCGCAGGAGCGGCCAAGACCACGAAGAACGTTAGCAGCCGCACCGGCTTACTCGTCATTGGTGACAACGCAGGCCGCGACAAGATCAACCGCGCCGAGCGTTACCAGACCCCGACGATAACCGCCCGCGAGTTTCTTGCACTCATCTAGCAGGGAGGCCCGACCATGACGCGACGCCACTACCCCGCCCGACACTGGTATGCCATTTGCTACCCCTACCGCGACGCCCTCAGCGAATGCGACACCCTCGCACAGTTCGACAGCCTCGAAGAGCGTAACGACTTTTGCGAGCGCTTTCCCAAGTGGGAGCCCGTCACCCTCGCAAGCGTCCGCCACCGTTTCAACCCGCGAGCGTTTTACACCGACGACGCCCACGAGCTAAACGGAATCAGGACCAGCCGCGACCAGATCGTTTTCTATATCTACCAGAGGCCCAACTATCAGCTTTAGACAAGACAAGGAGATAGAACAATGAAACGCACCTATACCCCCAGCCTCGAGGAGCTCGACCGCCAGCACGGAGAGCGCTATTACACCGTGACCACCGGCACGCCCGGCCACAAGAGCGACAGCGCCACGGCATACGGCACGCTCGAGGACCTTGTAAGCACCGCAGACGCCTACATTTTCAGTGCCTACGGAGAGGCCGCCGACCTTGACCGCTACAGCTTGCGCATCAGCTACGCCGGCCGCGAGCTCGTCAAGATCGCCCACGTTGGAGACGGACCCGACAGCGCGCAGGTTATGCCGCAGCCGGCAGGCGATACGTACGAAGTGCGCGAAATCGACGCACTGGCAGAGTACGACGACCCCGACGACCCCGACGAGATGCCCTCATGGGTTTGGAATACGAGTTACCGACTCGGAACCTTCACCACCACCGGAGACCCCGCGCGAGCCCTTCGCGACTATCTCAGGCGCCACCACGGAGTCACATTCTATCGAGGCCGCACCGTGACAGAGTACGACGGAGACGTCTTCGAAATCGTAGACCGCGCGACCCGTGAACCCCTCTTTGCAGCGATCCCGGAGGCCTAGAGATGATAATCATTATCTTTTTGGCCCTCCTCATCTTTGCGCCCGAGCTCCTTTTACTGTATCTGCTAGCCCTTTACGTTTGTAGGTGGATCGAGGTACTCAGAGACGACGACAGGTGACACGACGCACACCACAGGCCCGCACGAAGCTAGCCCCGCCCCCACAGGTGGGGTTAGCTTTTACCCGTTGCGCCTCGAGACCGTCAGCCGCCGACAGGAGCCCCCGACACCGAACCCCGCCGACAGCCGCCCCCGGCCCGATCTCGACAGGTATGCCGCCGACAGGATCCACCCCGCCAGCCGCCACCGCCGACAGGAGCCCGACCCCGGCCCGCGACCGACAGCCGCCCCGCCCGGCCCCCGTATCTCAGCCGCCCCGACCCCGGCCCGACCCCCGCCCGGCCTCCCGGCTACGATCCCGCCTCGTTTTACGGAATCGAATTATTCGAAAAATCCGGGCATTTTCCTAATTGGATCGTTTTTTCAGCCGAGCCGAAAAATCGCTATAATAGCGCGCGATATACCGGGGGAAAGTTTTTTCAGCCGCCTCGAATTTTCGCTATAATGCCGCGCGACGCACCGGGGAAGTTTTTCCAGCCACCGCAAAAATCCGCCATAATGACGTGCGTGCTCCCAAAGGTTCCGTTTTTCCAGCCGCCGCGAATTTTCGCCATAATGGCATGCGTGCTCCCAGAAGGGTCGTTTTTTCAGCCGTTCGCAAATTTCGCCATAATGACGTGCGTGCTCCCGGGAAATAGTTGCGTACCCTATGGATACGTGGTACACTTGTCCTACGAAGTCGCAGCCCAGCAACAGAAAGGAAGAACCATGACCAGATGGGTTGACTACGAGCCATATGCGGACCGCTCGGTGGCGGAGTTCCGCGCGAAGCGTGAGATGTGCGGCCTTTCGGCCTTTGACGTAGCGAAGGCATTAGGCGTGGCCGTGAACACCGTGAAGCGTTGGGAGAACCCGAACTACTTCCCGCCATCGCCCGAGGCATGGAGGTACATCGACAAGGAGTACGAACGCCATTGCGACGCCGTTGAGGATGCCTTGCAGGACATCATCTCGAACAGCAGCAAGGGCAAGGCGGTCGCGATCACGTGGAGCCGCAACGGCATGTACGGCAAGAGCAACCAGCAGGTCGGCATGGCGAACGCGGTCTCGCAGGCCGTCGCGGAGTCCCTCATGACGCTCGGCTACGAGGTCACGTTCAGGTGGGAGGACCCGGAGGCCGAGAAGACGCAGCGCGAGGTCACCAGCAGCTTCTACCGCAAGATTGAGGACGAGAGCCTCGGGTAATTTTTTTTCTGACGGCGAGCGCGGCGGGAGGCGATTTTTTCTCAGTCCTGCGAGCCACCGAGGCGATTTTTTAACAGAGGCGCGAGCCACCGAGGCGATTTTTTCTTTTCAACATTCCCGCACAAACGATTTTCATTTTCAACAGAAAAGCCCCGCCACCCATTTTCATTTTGGATGGCGGGGCTGATTCTGATTTCTAGTCCAACTCGATTTCGCGCAGGATTTTCAACACATCCTCGGTCTTGTAGCGGTGCATTTTTCCATCGACGTCGAGGACGATTTCCTTGAAGCCATTTGCCTTGCGCTCGATTTCGTCCAGCATGGTCATGTCGATGACGAGCGACATTGGCGGGATTTCGATGGTGTTGCCGGAGAAGGTCATTAGCTTGCCTGCCATTTTCTTCTCGGTCATTTTCCTTCCTCGTACTCTGGTATCTCGGCCCAAGCCCTGATTCTGTTGCTCACCATGAACCCGCCCCTGTTGTTCGGGATGTGGAAGGACGTTAATCCGTTGTAGCACCTCAGCGTGCTTATCCTACCAACGTACAGCCCGCCGCCATTTCCGAGCAGAAGGTAGCGGGCGTCGGGATTTTCAGGTTGCTCGTCCGCCATCGCGTGCCACTTGAACTCAGCCATTCTCGTTCCTCGCTATCGCCGCATTGGCCCACATGACCGCTTCCTCTATCTTGGTCATTGCCAGCGACTTCTCGCGACTCTCGGGACACGAGCCGTTCACCTCGAGCGCAAAAAGCATTGCCTTCGCTCGGATTTCCTCATAGCGTTTCGGCTGGTCATCCTTTGGCGCATGGTACGTGAGCCTGTTGGCAATCTCTTCTATTGTCATTTCGTGTCTTCCTCCGCCAACTCTTGGCAACGCTTTATGCACGATGTCATTTCCTGCACGGTCATGTACTCGTATTCAATTCCTTTCCACTTATCCACGAAGTCATAGCGCAGTTTGACGGCTCTATCCTCAAACAGGTAGATATACGTATCCATATCCGTCATGAACTCTTCTCTTACCCACTTCTCAGGGTTCTTCGTAGGAACCCACCTCTCAGGAACTCCGCTTAATTGTTTAACACGCTTATACCCCAGAGCTTTCAAGCCCTTTTTACCACCCATGTCAGGCGACCACAGCTTAGACATCGGATTCCTCCTTACCAAAGTCCACCCCGCAACTCGTGCGAATACGCAAGTCCTTCCCGCAGTACGGGCAGAAGCAGATTCTCTCGTTGTGCTCGAAGTTGCCTGTGAGCGTGTGGCCTATCAATGTGAGCATCGGTGGCTCTGTCCACACCTCGTTGCGCGTCGTGTTCTCGGGACACTTGTGCTGACTCACTGGTCCATCACCGCCCTCAGCACGTCGAACGCCTCCTCAGCCGTGATGTTGCCGGTCGTTATGAACGTGAGCTCGCGCATCGCTCCGAGCGTCCCCGGTATGCCGTCGAGCGGCTCGCTGAACTCAGCCTCGAAGGGCTCGCCGTTCAGCGTGACTCCGAGATAGGTGGTCTTCCTCGTCTTGAAGTCCTGAACCTCGTAGGGCATCTCCTGCTCGTCAAGCAGCGCGCGGAACAGGTCTGAGTGGGTCATTTCACTCCACCTCCGCGAGCGTGTGGCCTACGAACGCCACGATCGCGTCCCTCAGTGCGGATTCTGCGCTGCACAGGTTGTCGCGCAGCAGGCAGATGTTCGCCTTGCTCATCTCGTCGTTGTTGTTGACGACATATCCGCTGTTGCATACCAGCATGTAGGCGTTCACCAGCTTCTCGGCAACGACTGCCGCAGTCGGATCTCCGGTCATATCGTCTCCCTCAACACGCTCTTGACCCATGCCACCAGCAGACCGGAGTTGCCGGTCTCGTTCCATGCAATGTTGTCACTCGTTGCGACAAGGCCGCAGTAGTAGTTGCTGCCGTAACTGTCCTCGGTGTGCATCGCCATCGCGCACCTGTCGGCCACGCACGTGTCGTTGCGAATCGGGCAGTACAGCTCGTTGTCGTCGATGGTGATGTGGTAGTGGTCGGTGTCCCTCTCGGTGGTCTTCATATCGCCAGTCTCCCCTGCTCGGGTCCGTCGCTCCTCGTGTTGAACAACCTTATGGCCTCGTCCTCGCTGTGCGCGATGCTCGGGCCGGTGGCCTTGCAGCTCTTGCAGCGCACGAAGTAGGTCTGCTCGCGGTACCAGTAGGCGGTCTCGAGCTGCTCCTTGCCGCAGTACGGGCAGTAGCCTTCGACTCTCATCACCACACCTGCGTCCATGAGATGAGATACGGCCCGTCCTCCGGCTCCTTGCGCATGACCTGCCGGTACACATCTGTCGCAAGGTCGGCCAACTTGTCCATCTCGTCCAAGAAGCCGTCTATCAGCATCTCGTGGTCGAACATCGGCACGCCCACAATCTGCGTGTCTCCGCACCAAGCGTTCTCGACGCCGCACAGGTCCTCGACGTAGGTGTGCTTGCCGAGCAACCTCGACGCCTCGTGCGCAAGGTCCATCAGCTCAAGCCACTCCGCTTCCCAACGTTCCTCGAAGTCTGGTATGTCATCCTGCTCGACGCGCCAGCCGACCGTCAGCTTGGACTCATATTCAACGCTCATTTGTCACCCCACAGCTTTATGCTCAACGTGCCGTTCTCTAGGTCGACGCCGTGCTCCTTGAGCTTGTCGAGCTTTTCCTTCATTTCTTGGTATTCCTCGACAATCTGCTGCAGCTCCCATATGTCACCGTCATAGAAGCAGTTGCGCTTGCCGTAACGCGAGAGGCCCATTTCGACGTTGCCGTCCTCGTCTAGGAAAAAGTCGACCGCCTCTATGCGACCCGTCTTTTTCATGTTTCTGTACTCGTAGACGTGAGCGTAGACACTCCAGCGAGTGCCGTCGTCAAACGCCTCGTGATCGTCCATCTCGTGCGTGTCCCACGAGCTCCCGCACCACGCCTTTATGCACATCTGGTAGAACGGCGACTCCACGAACTCGGCGAACGTGTACTCCTTCGACCAGTCGGTAAGCCTCTTGGGGCAGTAGCACCCATCATCGCGCAGCTTGGTAACCTGCTCACGCTGCATGCACACGGTCACGATGTCCCTGTAGCTGCTAGGAACTACGCGCAACATCATGCCCGTGATATCGCCGTCGTGGTAGTCGCGGCTGCTCAGGACATTCGGCATGAGGTCCTTGTACTCGATGTTGCCGCCAGTCCGCATTGTCGTCTCGTACATCAGCCGCAGGTCGCGTATGTTCTGCGGTCTCGGTTCGTCCATAACCTCACCCCTTAGTCGTTGTCAACTACGACCGTGGCACCGCTGATGATGCGGTCAACCGGCGTCGCGCCGTCGAACACCACCACGTCAACGCGCTCTGCGTATGACTCGCCACCGACGTACTGCACGTCAATCTTGCCGTGCCACTGTCCTATCTGCTCGCCCGTCGAGCTGTACGCCGTGACGGTGCGCATGACTCCGCAGTTGTCCTCTGACTCCTGCCTCAACTGTTCGCGTGCAATGTCGCTGTTGGTGCAGCCGGAGAGCGCCGCCACTAAGAGCGCCGCGATGACTAGCCTTTTCACTTGTTGTCTCCCCAAAGATTGACGGCCCCCGTAGGAGCCGTCGTGGTTGCTAAAGCCTGCGTCCGCAATTCGGACAGTAAAGAACGGGAATCACCGCTGCGATTGAAAAGCAGCCGTCCCTCTCAAGCCACACCGTTATCTCGTTGTCGTACAGCAGGACGGCATGCACCTGTTCGTTGTCCACGATTGGCTCGTTGCGGTAGGCGTCCTCCGTGCCGTGGTACCTGCAGCACTCGCATGCCATCTTCGTCACCCCACCATCGGCAGGTTCTCGTCCATCCATGCCAGCGCCTTTCGCTTGCGGTAGAACACCCCGTCGACGGTCAGCCTCAGCTCGCCGGCAATCTCCCAAGACAGGAGCCCGTCGATGTAGAACATCTCCAAGATATCGGCCTCGGTCGCTCCGAGCCTATCGCGCACCGTCTGTATCGCAGCCAGTGCCTCGCCGACCGTCCGCTCGCAATGCTCCCGCTGCTCCACAAGCCGTGGTACTACCGTCAGCTCCATGATCGCGGCGGCCTCCGTTGGGTTCGTGAGCGTCGTGGTGTGCGTCTTGACGCCGCTCTCGGTCCAGTCTCGCCCACCGTTGCCGATACGGAACGTCAGGACCTCAATCTGCTTCGCGGAGCTGCGCGCCGTGCTGAGGAACTCCTGCCAGCCCATCTAGTGCATCCCGCTCGACCCGAAGCCGCCCTCGCCGCGCTCCGTCTCGGAAAGCTCCTCGACCTCGACACACTCGCACGTCTCATAGCGCTTGATGATGATTTGTGCGACACGCTCGCCACGCTCGACAACCGCCATGTCATGGTTCGGCTCGTAGTGCGCCGTGTAGCCGTTCGCGTCCTTGACCCATTTGAGCGCCGACGCGATGTTATGCAGAGGCAGCATGATTTCACCGCGATAACCGCTGTCGATGGTCCCCGGTGCGTTTGCGATGGTGATGCCACGCTTCGACGCCATGCCGCTGCGAGGGACCACAGAACCGTAGTATCCGTCCGGTATCTCCATCCAGACGCCAGTACCGACCATGACCGTACCACCCGGTGCAATCTCGACCGTCTGTCGCGTGGTCAGGTCCATGCCTGCGTCACCGGGCTTCGCATGTCTTGGCAGCGGCGCGCCGTCAGTGAGCCTTACGTTGATGTTCATGCCAATTCCAATCTGCTTGTCAGTCGTCGCCAGAAGCGAAAATCGCCATCGCAATCGCGCCGAAGGTCGCGCCGACCATGAGCGCCACGATCATGCTAGCCATCGTCCACCTCCACTTCTGCAAGTTTGCGCAGATGCCTTTCAAGCAGCTTGGCAAACCGCTCGCTGTCCTCTGAATCGAATGTAAATTTCTGACCATCGAAAATGACGCTCGCCTTCGGAACCGGGCAGATGGAGCCTTCTTCGGCTGAACGAATGTAACTTTCTGATACCACTCCGCCATCGCTTACTACTCCCAGCTCGCGCATGCGCTTCCATACCTCGACGCTGTAGTCAAGCTCTTCCTTAGACGTATGTGGTTCGTCAGGCACGACGCACGAGAAATCCCACATATACAGCACCAGCTCTCTCAGCTTGGCGTTCTCGTGCTGCAAACGGCGTACCTGTTCGATTGCATCCTTCGCGTTGACCAGCAGCTCGCCTTCAATGTTCGCTGCCTCAATTGGCTCAGGCAACTCGTAGTCATAGTCAGGAGAAGTCCAGTCAACGGGTGGATACAGCCACATGTCATAGTCACAGCCAAAATGCCAGTCGCTCACCCGTCCACCTCGATTCCCAGCTCGGCTGCTTCGCACAGCAAATCGTCCAAATCGTTGAACGTCCCGCCAAGGTTGTAGAAGGCGCGTGCCATTTCACATGCCTCCCTTGCCAGCTCCCGCAGCTTTGCGTTCTCTCGCTCGTGCGCCTCAGCCACTTTGTTGATGTACGGGATGGCATCCTCGTCGTTCGTCGCGTGCTGCCAGCGAAACTCGCGTAGCTGCTCGATGGCGTATACGAAGCTCTCAGGGTCAGCTTGGCCGCCGATGCGTTGCGGATCACACGCTTTCGCAAGTTCCTCCCGCAACTTGGCGTTCTCGTCCATTTCTGCTATCAGCTCGGCAGAGTGCCACTTGTCCATCTTGTCAAACTCATCCCGCAGCTTGGCGTTCTCGGCGTTGGCCCGCTGCAAGTCGTCGCGGAGCTGACAGATGGTGTCGGCGGCGTAGCGCAGGGCCTTCACCGCCGTGGGGTAGCCATAGCGGCTCTCGATATCGTCTGCCAGCTCGCGCAGCTCGTCAACTTGGGCGCTCAGCATGCTCATACGTCCACCTCCTGCACGATGCGCCTCCCGCAGTTGGGGCAATAATTCAGAGGGTCATCGAAAAACTCGTAACCGCAATTTGAGCAGACGTCGTAATATTCGGTAGCCTCGCCATTAAACTCGCTAATGGTCATGACGTGGCACGTCTCCGTTCGTTCACTGTTCGTGCAGTTGGACGACCCCAGCGTGGCGGCGATGGCCTGCTCGGGGGTGAGGTAGCTGCGAATGTAGACGTGTATCATGCCATCTGTCCGCTGGACATAGAGCACGTCGATTGGGTCGGTGACAATCGTTTCAGTCGGCAATCCACCACGCCACTCCACCCCGCGCTCGTCCAGCAGACGGCGCAGCTCGTCGGTCGCGGTCATCGCGGCACCATCTTTTCGAACGTTGTCAGCATTTCGTTCACCGCCTGCTTCAGCTCGTCCGCGGAGGTCCGCGTCCTGTCCATCTCGCTGCGAATGTAGTCGACAATGAACTGGTCGTACTCGTCGCACTCGATGGCATCGCGCAGAATCTCCGCGTCGTTGTACAGCAGCGCGGCCACGCGCAGCACCTCCAGCGCAGCCCGCTCCATGTCGCTCATTCGCACATCACTCCCAACTGCTCGCAATTCCTCGGTCACAGCCGTATCAGCCTCCTTCCGCATCCGGGGCAATGGCGGAACGGAACGCTGCCATGCGGCCCGTCCATGTAACCCTCGTAGTCGGTGCCGCACTCGCTGCAATAGGCAGCGTCTCTGGCGTATTCGAGCGGTATCTCGTGGGCCTCCTCCATCGCGCTCTCGAAGACCTCGTGCTGCAAGTCGGCAATGATCTTGTCGCGCAGCCAGTCGCACCTCTCGGGCGTGCTCTCCTCGTCGTCTATGCAGCCCCTCGCGCGCACGACGTAGCTCACGGTGACCTCGCTCTGCATCGTCAGGTCGTTGTGTCTCCATTCGACCCCTGCGGCGTCCTTGAACTTGGGGATGCTCATTACTCCTCCTTACGCTCGCCCCACTTGCAGAAGCCGTCAGGCTCGACCTTGACTCCATCTGCCCAGAAGTGGCACACGTCGCTAACGTCGGTCGCTATAACCCACTCATGGTCGGAGTAGTGTTTGCAGTCCCTACACCGCACGACTTGCTTCAGCAGCTTGGCGTTTTCGCGCTCCAAGTCTTTCGGCTTGAATTGCGTCACGGGATAATCGGGCAGGTCAATACCAGCGGCAAGCCGCTCCCACTTGGCAATCTCTTCCCGCAGCTTGGCGTTCTCGGCCTTGAGACGTTGCTGGCTGTCGTCCGAATCACTGGAACAATTCCAGTCAATCGGGTTTCCTCCATAGGTCGTATCTGGTAGATGTACGCCATTCCTGTTTATCACCAATCCACCTCCACTCCCAGCTCGCGTGCTCGTGCAAGCGCTTGCATTAGATGGTCGTAGCTGATGGGCGTAGGCGCATACGGATGCTGCACCGCGCAGCTCTCGTCCATGCGGTAGTACATCCAGCGCACCAGCTCCCGCAGCTTGGCGTTGTCCTTGTCCAGCGCATCGATGCTTACCTGCATCAGGCGCTCGCGCTCGCACTGGTCTATGTACTCTTGGTCGGTCAGCACATGTAGGATGTCGCCCTGCTTGAGCCAGTGAATCTGCTCCCGCAGCTTGGCGTTCTCGGCGTCCATCTCCCGTTTGGGTACGAACTCGCACGACCCGCCCTCGTTGACCACTATCCTCGTCGGCATCCTCGGCGCGTCGATGTACAAGGTGCCGTCGTGCGTCCACCAGTGCGGCAGGCGTGGCGTCCCCAGCGTCGCGTCGATGGCCTGCTCGGGGGTGCCACACCAAATGTGAACACTCAGCCGCCCGCTCGTCAGCTCGTCAGCACTTGCACGATATCCGTGCTCATCCTTAAGCCAAAGCGTCAATTCGGTACCGTCGTAATGCTTCACCCCGCGCTCGTCTAGCATCTTGCGCAGCTCATCTGTCGCACTCATGCCTACCACCTCCACCAGAGGTGCTCGATGGGCCAGTCGCGCGTCACGCCCCACCAGTCGGGATCGGCTAGCTCTTGGTACCAGTTACGCAGGCACTTCAGCGCGCCGTCGAGGCTCCCCCACCCGTTCGGCGGGTTGTACTGCAGGTAGCGCTCGCGGTGCTCAGTCAGCTCGCGCATGCCGTGCTCAATCTTGGGCAGCACCTCAGCCATCGGATACCAGACGCCCTGCTTGTAGTTCCAGTCCATGCAGGCGACGAACATTTCGCGCAGGTTGTAGGTCGGGCTGTCATACTCGGGAGCGCCGACGACCACCATGCTATCCCCGCTCAGGTCGGGGTACCTGCTCTCGACTCCGTAGCGTATGTCATAGCTCATGCCTCAACCTCTTCCTACAGCTCTCACACACCCACACCACCTGCCCGATATACAGCTCCTCGCGATACAACGTTCGTGGCTCATTGGGCCATTGGTATGGGCTTCCGTGTATGCCCTGCCCGCTCGGCGCTCCAATTCCGCACATGTCGCAGATGAGATGCACGTGGCGGGAGTTGCTCAAGCGCACGCCCATCTACTCACCCGCCAGCCGCAGTTTGGCAGCGGTGGCGGCGACGTAGCTATCGGCAACTGGAACGCCCAGCCCATACGCGAACTCCCGCAGCACGTCCTCGACGGTCGGGTCGTGGTGTCGCTTGGTGCTCGCGTTCGTCCACTCGCAGCTATCGTCGTACATGTAGTAGACGGTACCGTTCAGCCCGATGCCCACGACCTCGAACGGCTCGTCGCTCCCGTCCGGCCACTCAAGCACGTCTCCGATGCGCACCGGCTTGCCGTCCGCGTCCTTGGGTAGCTCGGTGTAGCGCTCTGTCAGCTCTCTAGCAGGCATCGTCACAAACTCGGTGCCATAAAGGACGGCATTGGTGAGTTTTCTGGTTAAGGCCGCGTCGTGCTCCGCGTCTATGCGGTCGGCGATTTCCATAAGCGTTTGGTATGAGCGGTTTAACGTCAGCTTGTATCCGCGTGCGTACTTTCTCAACTCGTCAGTGATGCTCATTGCTGCTCCTTCCCATCATCTGCCAAACGCAACTTGACGGCATACTCTTCACGCAGCTTCGCCAGCATCGTCTGCTTTGCGGCGTCCGTCTCAGCCTCGTTGCTTGTGCGTATACACGCCTGCCCATAGCTAAAGAGCAGGTCATCGACGGTCGGCTCGTGGTAGTGGCGGAAGAAGCAATCAAGCGCAGTCGGTGCCTGCTCCCCTTCGAGTTGTACTCCCCAATGAAGTGCTCCGCCCCATTTCTTTGGGTACTCCGAAAGCATTAACGCAATCACATGGCCGCGTGCCTTCCCGCGCTCCATCATGTCTCCAACTCGGATGTACTCACCATCCGTGTCCTTCGGCAGCTCCACCCAGCCGTCGCGGTCCAGTTCCCGGCGCAGCGACTCGTTCTCGCGCTCGAGGTTCACGTGGATTGCGTCGATGGCGTCGCACATCTGATACAGCCAGTCCCTTGCCGCAGGCCACGGGTCCCATGAGACCGTCGCGTACTCCCGCAGCTCGCCCGTGATGGGCGCGTTGTCACTCATGTGTCTGTCTCCTTTCGTCATGCATGCTCCTGTGTGGCGCTCAGATGCCCCCAGAAGCCCCGCAAACGCGCACAGTGGGCAATTAGTCCATCGTGCGCGCCGCGTGGCTTGTGGCGGCTTATGCGTCGCCCATGATCTCGTCCACCGCCTGTATGCGCTCGCCTATCCATCGCATGACCGGGACGGCCATGCTGTTGCCGATGGCCTTGTATCGCGGCCCGTCCGGGCACTCCTCCGCCAGCTTGCCCCGGTACGGCACGAGCGTGTGGTCGTCGGGCATGCCCTGGAGCCGCTCGCACTCCATGGGCGTCAGGCGGCGCACCACGTAGCCGGATGGCTCTGGCTGGAACAGCGTCTGGTCGTTGCCTGTTGCCAATGTTCCACTGACTCCCTCCTGTACCAACGCGCCCTTGCCCCCCCCTGCGCAGCCGGCGCGCATGCGGACGGCGTAGGCAATCGCCTCTGGCCCTGTCGTATCGATGGTGTGGGCAAGCTCGTCAGAAACGCCACACCCGTTCGCAGTGGTCTGCGCTGTCCTCACGGCTATGGCTGGCGGCTTCTCCGTCACGAGGGTTGGTGTGCTGCCGTCGTCATATGCTGGCATGCTTCGAGCTGCCCCCCCCGCGCTGTACTTGAAGGCTATCGGTCTGCTCAATGATCAGCCGCCCTCCCCTGACGCTCTGGTTGTCGATGAACTGCTTGTCCCCGTCTGTCGCGCAGAGTGCTGGGAAGACGTCCTCGCCGTTGCTAGTATGGGCGCGTCCTTGCCATTGTGCGCCGTCAGCGTTGGCGTCAGCCCCCCCCTCGCCGATTTCTGCGTGACTGTGCGTATGTGCCATGACGATGGGCTGGATGTTGACCCCTTCTCCAGTGCCGCTCGGGAGCGTCGGCCCGCAGGCGTCTTGGCCGTAGATGCGCTTGCTCTGCACGTCCCACGGCGTCAGGCACTCCGCCACATACGTCTGCTGTTTCATCCCCGGCTGCGCCGACAAGGCCCCAGATATGGTGCCATCGCCCTGTATGCGCACCTCGTCACGGGTGTTCTGGGCGAAGGCTAGACACTCCCCTGCGCCCGCAGGGCGGCTTCGAGCATCGGCGGCAAGGGCTTTCCTCTTTTCACGGCTCGACGTAGTATTCCCTGGCACGCTTTCGGGCTCAAAGAGTACCGCCGCAGCCGCTCCGCCCCCCCCTCCAGCACGTCCGACAAGAAAGACACGGCGGCGTCGCTGGGCCACTCCGAAGAATTGAGCGTCCAGAACTCGCCATGCAAGCCCATACCCGAGGTCATCCATCTCCCGGAGGAGGGTGCCAAAGGCTCGCCCTCGGTCCTGCGACAATACGCCGGGGACGTTTTCCCAAAGGAACCATCGGGGCTCAATCTCAGCAACAGCTCGGACGTACTCGAGCATGAGCTGGCCGCGCGCATCCATGAGTCCCTCGCGCTTTCCTGCGACGCTGAACGCCTGACAGGGGCTTCCTCCGACCACAAGGTCAACTGCTCCACGGTATGGCCTCCAGTCCACTTTCGTAACGTCCCCGAGGTTCGGCACCTCGGGCCATCGGTGCGCCAGAACGGCGCTCGGGAACGGTTCGATCTCGGCAAAGGCTACCGGCTCCCATCCGAGCGGCTCCCATGCGAGCGTCGCGGCCTCGACCCCGCTGAAAAGGCTGACGTACCTCACGCCTCCTCCCACTCGTCGCACTCGGCGCAGTCCATCCAGCGCGCCGCTCGCTCCGCCGCCTCGTCGGGCAGCGTGTCTGCGTACGAATCAACGCCGAAGCACAGCCGCCCCATCACCCGCAGGCACGCCCCGCTGTGCGCGCAGCGGCGCATTATGTCCACGGGCTTGTACTCAGCCTCCGGCTCGGGACGCAGACTCGGGTCGTTGTAGGTCGCATATCCGGTGTCTTCCATGTCGCTCACTCCCCCCTGTCGTCGCTCATGCCCACCTGCACGTACGGGGACATGCGCTCGATTGCGACGCCGCCGGTATCGGTCCACGCCACCAGCCACGCCTGCCCGGTCTCGGTGTCGGTCACCACTTCGGCGTACCCGTGCCGGCCCATGTGGAGCGCTTCGGTCTCATAGCGGCTCCCGCTCGCCTCCGCCACGGACGTGCTCCCGCAGCCGTACGTGGCCGCGCAGAGCGCGATGGCGGCGCAGGCGGCGATGGTCGTCGGCTTCACTACTGCCTCCATTGGACCTCCTCAACCTCGAACGCGCCGTTGTTGCCAAGGAAGGCCGCGACCTCGTTGATGCGCTCGCCCTCTGACAGCGCCTTGTCCTCGTCGTCGTAGAGCCCGTAGAACCTAGGCTTGCCGTTCACCATCGACCACAACAGATAGGCAGGACCGTGACCGACCTGCGTTGGCTCAGGCGTAATCTCCTCGATGGGATCGTTGGGATAGCCACACACGGCAACCGGCTCGTCCTCCGGCTCCTCGACTGGCTTGCGCTCGACCATGCACATGAAGTCGTGCTCCGCGTCCAGCTCCTCGCACCACTTCTGCCATTGCTCGATGGCGCACTTGGCGTTCGCCGCCGTGAACGACTTCGACTTCACCCTGCCTCCGACGACATGGGTGCCGTCCCAGCGGTTCGGGGCGAGCGTGCTCGTTAGTCGTCCGTTCTTCTTGTCTCCGGCCACCACCTTCTCTGACTTGTGACGCATCCCCTCCTCGACCGCCTTCCTCTCGTCTCGGATGATCTTCCCGACGCCGCCGACACTCAGCCCCATCGACTCTGCTATGTCCTTCGTGCTCTCCCCAAGCGTGTATCGGTTGTAAATCGACCGCCTGACTTCAGGCGGAATCGCCTTCCCCCTTGGCACTTTCTCTTCCTCCATCAACTGAAGGCGGCGGACCGTTGAAGACCCGCCGCCGACGTACTCGATTGTGTAATAAGGACTTACCACGGCCTCACCCCCACTCGTCCGTAGCGGTGTTCATATAGGCCTCTATCACGTCCCTCGCCTCTTTCCACCCGTGGCAGCAGACGGCCTCGTACCCCAGCTCGTTGAGCCATCCGAGCCACCTCTTCTGCGCTTCGCTCAGGCGCCCGCCGCTTGCGCGCTTCATCTCTATGAACAGGCCGTGCTTGCCGCCCATCGGGATGGGCAGCATCAGGTCCGGCACGCCCGAGCGGACGCCGAGCTGCGTGTCGTGGTGGTGGTTCTCGTTCGGCACGTGGAACAGGAGCTGCCCCCATGGGTGCCTGCGCGCCCACTGGACGAGCTGCCTCTGCTCCCAATCCTCGGTGCGGTCAGTTACGTTTCGTCGGTTCATAAACTTCCAATTCCCAAGACACCAGACAGAACAGGGGACGGGGAGGGGGGCATCAAGCCCCTCCCCTCCCGTACCCGTTCGTCTGTTGGATTGGACGTGAGTTATCAGTTTGAGTTACTCCCCTATTAGGGGGTTTCGTAACTCATAACTCATAGCTTGTCTGAGACCCCTTCGGGAGCCATGTGTCGTTCTTCTTGACGCCCCCCGCCTTGGTTCTCTTGGGGACGTAACTGCGCCCGCCAATGACGATCTCCTCGGTGCCGTCGATGGTCACCACGCTCGTCTTCCCGTGGTCTGGGTCGAGTATCGTAGCGGCCATCAGCATTTCGCTCTTGGACACGTTGGACTTCATGGTTGACTCGCTGAACCCGGTCACGGCCATAAGGTCGTCTGTCGCGATGGCGTTGTCGCCGAGCACGTCGGTCTCCATGGCGAACTGCGTCTCGAGTGCGGTCACTTTGTCGACCTTGCGCCGCTGGCCCTTGCCCACGCCCTGCTCTCCCCTGTCGCTCGTCGACGCGAGGATTTTCCCCTCGTCTGGGAGGTGCAGCGGCCAGTCGAACCACACGTCGAAGTCTGGCGGCGTCGGGAACTCGCGCAGCGTCGAGGAGACGCGCCAGCCGGTCGGCGTGACCGTGCCGCTCCTCGCCTGCCGGTACGTCGCAACCTTGCCCTCGTCAACCTTCAGCTCGCTCATGGCTAGGATGGCGTCAGGGTCTCGGCTGAACACCCCCGAGCCGCTCGCTCGGTCTGCGGCGTTGCTGTACTTGCCAGCGGCGCCCTTCGAGAAGTGGTGGCTGTAGACCATCGCGCAGCCGCACTCGGTCGCTATGGAGTCGAACAGGTTGCAGAACAGCGCCATGTCGCTCGCAGCGTTCTCGTCTCCCGTGATGACCTTGTAAATCGGGTCGATAATCATGGCCTTGAGTCCACGGTCCTTATAGCGCCTTATGAGCGTCGGTGCAAGCCGGTCGAGCGGCACCGAGCGCCCGCGCAGGTTGAGCACCAGCACGTCGTTCTCGTGGCCGCTGCATCCCATCGCTCCGTATATGTCTCGGAATCGGTGCTTGCAGCTCACGGCGTCAAGCTCCAAGTTGACGTAGAGGACCTTGCCGCACTCGACCCTCCTGCCAAGCCACGGCCTGCCCTCCGCTATGCAGACTGCTAGCTCCTGCAGAAGGAAGCTCTTGCCGGCCTTCGATGGCGCCGCTATGAGCATCTTGTGGCCCTCGCGCAGAAGGCCCTCAATCAGCTCTGGTGCCAAGTCGGGCAGGTTGCTGAGGTCTCCGAGCGGCTCCTCCTCGGGAAGCGTGTCGTTCTCTTCCTCGACCCACTCGCGCCACTCGTCCCACGATCGCTTGCCCATGTCGCGCGCCACGATGCGCTGCCACTGGCCGTCGCGCTTGACGCCCGGCATGCGGCTGTAGCGGCTCGGGTTCTTGTTGGCCTCGTCAACGTGCAGGCCGTTCTTCGAGCAGAACGCGTAGAGGAAGGTGACGCGCTCGCGGTACTCGTTGATGTTGAGCGCGTCAACCTTGACTATGGCATGAAGGCTGTGATGCCCGCTGTGCACGAGGAACCGAATCGGCAGCTCCAGCTTGCGGTAGATAGCGTATTGCGTCTCGATGTCATCCTCGTCGGACTCTATGAGCGCGTTGGCGAACCGCGTCACGTTGGAGTTGCCGTCCCCGTGGCCGTCAAGCGGGTTTATGCGGATGTAGCAGCCGTCGTCGCCCACGACGCCGAACGCCTCGCGCACCGCCTGTTCGCGAAGGTCTGCGACGCCCGCCCGCTTCATGGGTCCCTGCTCGATGTCCTGCATCACGGCACCTGCGGTGAAGCTGTGCGCGTTGACGGTGGGCACGAGACGGTCATCCTTGCTGGTGAACTCGCCGTTGAAGCCGATGTACTCCTCCGGCTCGAACATGCCCTTGAGGTACGCCAGCGCGTCGGCCTTCGGGTCGTAGGTGCCCGCGTCGAACTCGGGCAGGTTCTCGCGCTCGGTGGACTTGTCCACGAACACGTAGTCCTTGGTGGGCGCAACGTCGGCTATCATCTGCCCGAGCACCAACTCGTCCCCGTAGTCGTCGGACCATCCGCCGAGTCGCGCGAGGTGGTCGATGGTGCCGCCCGTGGCAGGCTGGCCCGCGTTGAGCTCGTTGAAGCTCTTCCACTTGCGCTCGCAGACGCCCTCGGCGTACTTCGGCGAGCTGCGGCTCCACTCGTCCCAGACCTCCCAGCCGTAGCCCTCGTGTCGCAAAGCCATGCCGACGAGAAGCCACTGGTCATAGGGATCCGCCGAGATGTAGGAGAGCTTGTCAATCAGCGCATCCATTGAAGCCTCTCATTCAGCTTGTTCAGCTCCAACGCTATGACTGAGAGCTGCGCCGCGATCATGTCCAGACGCTCCTCTAGGCCGTTCTGCGGTGGGTTTGAGCCGCTACAGAAGCGGTCGGCGTCGGTGCGAGGGTCGGTGTCAGGCATTGGTAGTCACCCTTTCGATGGCGGCAAGCACTTCTTTCGGCATTAGGCGTCGCGCTCCGCCTTCAGCTCTTCCAAGACCTCGCGCCATGCCTTCTTGCGACTGCCACGCATCGCCATGAGCAGGGCGGCTTCGTCAATGACCTCTTCCTTGTGGCGCTCCATCCACTTGTCCATGTAATTATCGACGTACCTGTGCCAGTCAATCCCCGACTTGTTGCGCGAACTGTAGCCGTACGCGGTCGGGAGCGCATCACGCAGGCCCTCCTTGACCGCCTTGTCTACGAGCTTGGCAACCTCGCTCTCGCCGATGTTGGCGACCTGCGCCTCGATGGGCGAGGTGTCGAAGGAGAACGGAATCGTAACGTTGTGAATCATGCTCGCTCCTTATGCCGGCACGTAGGTTGCCGGATTGATGTTGTACGGCACGCGCCAGCGGTTCTGAGCGAGAATCCCCATCATCTGCGAAGCCTGCTCGAACGTCCAAAGCCCCACGTTCTTGAAGCCCCTCTGCTCAAGCTGGCGCATCTGTTTGGCGGTTGCCAACCCTGCGTCCCTTCGCCTGAAAATCGCGTCGATGACCTTGCTCGCCTGACCCTTGCACATGCCCGTCGTGTCGATGCCGGCGTTCTCTATGAGCCTTATCTGCTTGTCGGTCGCAGGCTGCGTCTCCCATGGAAACTCGGGAACGTAGTCGAGTAGCGCCTGCTCGTTCACGTCCACGAAGAACGTCAGCGGGTCAACCAGCCGAGCCTTGCGCTTGGCGTTGGCCTTGATCGCGTCCGCCAGTGCGTTGCGCCGCTGCTCCTCCACGTCGGTGAGAGCGTCGAACAACTCAAGCTCTTCCTCGACCGCACGCTCCGACACCTTCTCGGCGTCCTCGTCGTTGCCTGTGATGAGCGACGCGGGACGGCATAGGTCGTGACGGGTCGAGAGCCATAGGAAGTCGAGAATCAGGCAGTCCTTCTTGCCCGGCGCCAGCCTCGTGCCCCTGCCGACCATCTGGCTGTAGAGGCTCCTCACCTTTGTCGGCCTGAGCACCACCACGCAATCGACGTCTGGGCAGTCCCAGCCTTCCGTCAGCAGCATCGCGTTGCACATGACCGCGCCCCTGCCGGCGTTGGCGAACCATTCCAGCTTCTCCTTGCGGTCAGGACTCGCGCCGTCAACCTCGCATGCGTCGAAGCCGTAGCTTCTCAGCATCTCGGCGAACTCCTGCGCCATCCTCACCAGCGGGAGGAACACGACGGTCTTCCTGTCCATCGCGTACTCTGCCATCGACTTGGCAATCTCGGGAAGGTAGGGCTCGAGCGCCTCAACCAGCCCGGTGACCTCGAAGTCCCCCACTCTCGTCTTGACCTTCGTGAGGTCGATGTCAATGGGGACCGTCCTTGCCACTATCGGCGAGAGGTATCCGTCCTGCACGGCGCTTCTCAGCCCGTACTCGTAGGCGATGCCCTCGAACACCTTGCCAAGCCCCTTGCGATCCGGCGTCGCGGTAAGCCCGAGCACCTTCGCGTCAGGATACTGCGCGAGCACCTTCTGGTAGCTGTCTGACACGGCATGGTGGGCCTCGTCCACGATCAGGGTTCTGAACCCGTCGTATCGCGGCCTGTTGACGAGCGTCTGGACGCTGCCCACCGTTATGGGACGCAGGTCCGTCTCCGGCCCCTTAATCTTGCCTGCATCCCCGAACGTTGCCCTAGCCTGCTCTATCAGCTCGTCGCGGTGCG
>Ga0326513_10000997_pt1 | contig 23247 bp, 24 predicted proteins | sample 2_2465_0518_D_FD_203654 | JGI IMG/M metagenome (GOLD analysis project Ga0326513, IMG submission 203654) | Bovine rumen microbial communities from UC Davis, California, United States - 2_2465_0518 | ecosystem: Host-associated > Mammals > Digestive system > Stomach > Rumen | place: USA... | reverse complement strand
ACGTTCCCGACGGTCTGGGACACTCTTGTCGTACAGACAATGCCGGTAGAAATCGGAACTTGCCTTAAGATATGCCAGTTGGAGTTTCGTGCTACCAAAATCGCTAAGGCTCTTTTGGCAGACGAAACGAACTGGCAATGCTCGCGGGCTCTCATTGGGGAGGCGTTCGCAGGCTCACACCTATTAAAAAGGAAGTAAAATATGAATGATAATAATTGTATATCGGATGTGTTTCAAGGCTCGCTGCTCGTAGAGGAGGCGAGACCGGAAAAGGGCTTCTTCATCAAGTCGAAGGAGCGGTGTTTTTCATTGAAGGATAACAAGTGGCACAGTAAGTTCTCTTGGGAACCCGTGGTGGTCAGCGACCTGTGGGTGGATGAGACAGACGGGAAGTGCCAGATGCACTTCAGTGTACTGATGGCTGACACCACCAGATTTCAAGTGGACCAGCCCATCAGCCGCCAACGATTCAACCTGTTTGTCGGCTACAAGCTGGATGCCCATCGCGTGGACCTGATTGAGAAGGTGCTGCACGGGAATAAGTCGGGGCTGTGCATCAGGAAGTGGATTGCCACGGAACTGCTGCACATGAAGGTGACAAAAAGACTGCTGGAAGAACTTCGTGCTGGTGCGAAAAAATGCGGACAGAGTCTGTCGCAGTACTGCATCAGTCTGCTGAGCGGAAAGCATCCCCGTGCGGCATTCAGCGAAGAAGAACTGGAACTGCTACGGAACCTGAAGAAAGAGCGTTCCGACGTGCAACTGATGTTCAATGCCATGATTGCTGAATTGGCTAGTCTTCCGGATGCGGAACGAATGAGGGTGGTCATTAACGATAAGAGTTATGACTGGTGGCGCGAGCATCTTATCACCGCTCTGGAGTTCTTCGACCTGATGAGGGACCGGATTATATCTAATGCAGATTAGCGTATGGTGATCAAGATGGAGACGATAGGCGGGGCGCATGCCGCCAACGCCATCAGCTATGTGCTTGACAAGGAGAAGGCGAGGAAGGAGAACAAACCTGTCTTTCTTGCAGCCAACAACATCGAGCTGAACCCGCTGACAGGCAAGCCGTATTCGCCTGTGGAGGTGCTGATGGATATGCAACTGAAGCTGGCCGCATCCAAGCATAGAACAGAAAAACCCTTCTGGCGCATTGAGCTATGCCCGCCAAGGGAAGAGTGCCGTGACTGGACGATGGAGCAGTGGGACAGGTTCTGCAGGGACTGTGTGAAGGTGCTCGACTCCACGGACTATAAACAGGAGGTAGTGAGGGACAAGGACGGCTATCCTGTGATTGACAAGCGGACGGGACGACCCAAAGTGAAGGTGAGCGGCAAGCGCACGATGCTGGCCAAAAGCCAGTATATCGCAACCGTCCACTTCGACACGGGCAAGCCGCATGTACACATTGTAGCCAACCGCCTGACGATGGACGGACTGATGCAGGACACGCACAAGTGCAAGGAGCGTGCGAAGATGGCTGCGGACATCATTGCCGAGCGGTACGGCTGGGTGAAGGCCGAGGAGCGGACGAACCACCGGATGGAGCGGATTCACGATGCTGCGATGTACGTGCTGAAGGGAATGGACGCGTGGGACATCGAGACCTACTTTGCTGAAATGCGGAGGAACGGCTTCGAGGTGGAGCCGACCTACGATAGTCAGGGCGTGTGCCGAGGCTACTCCATCGGCGAGAAACTGTATGACCTTGACGGTAATTACTCCAGCACCGTCATGTACAAAGCATCGGCCAAGAAATTCGGACATGGGCGTGACCTGACGGTTTCGAAGCTCTATGGTACTTGGCAGAAACTTCATCCTGAGATGGAAGCTGTGAGGGCTGAAAGTTACAGATGGCAGCAGTCGAGCCAGCCGAGTACGGCGATGCCTCCGAGGGCTACGGTTTCATCACAGACGGAGGATGATGAGGAATATCTGAGACTACTGAAGGTCAAGGAGGAGGCACTGAGGATGTCCGGTAGTAACCAGCAAGAAACAAGCTTTGTAACATCAGCGCCTCATAAGCAGACAGAAGCAGAACAGGAGCGCAACAGTGCCATCTACTATGCCGTCAAGTCCATCAGGGATCTTGTCAAGACTCCTTTCCGTGACGAGTTCTATCCGTACGATCTGGAGAATCTTCTGCCGGAAGGTATCGTCGCAAAGGCCATCGATATGGGACAGGAGGCTGGCTCGTCGTTCAGTGAGAGTAATCTAAAGAAAGCTGCTGATGCCCTCATGGAGATGGTGGAGTGCAGTGCCGAGCGTGCTACTGTGGCAATGGATGGATTGCTTGGTGTCATCCAAGAAATCGCCCTGCCGGAAACCCAGCCGTCTCTTGGCGGAGGTCAGTCAAACAATGACCTGCCCAAGAAGAAAGACGATGAATGGATGTGGTGGAAGAAGAACGGATTTATACGTAATCAACGAAATAGAGGAGTTAAGAGATGAAAATAATGATTAAACTAATGTCTTTTATTATGGGACGAGATTACCGAAAGCAGCTTCCCTCTGGCAACAGCCAGCAGCAGGGAGACAACAACGGGGTACGGCAAACAGGAAGCCCCCGAAAGCAGGAGAAGCCGGATGTCAACCTGCAAGTGATTAACAATCGTACGGCCGACAAAGGGCGCATGGTGCTCTATGATCCGAAGGAATACGAGCGCCGCGTGAAGGCCGTTTTGGAAGGCAACATCCTCGAGAGCACCATCCGCGAGACTGCCGACATGCTCGGTCAGCAGCAAAATCTGCTGAGGGGTATTTCCCTTGATGCGATGCGGAACAACAGCAACAAGCTCGTCAATCAGGATATGAGCATTGAGCCGTTGGAGGAATCGAACAGGAATGCCGAGAACACTCTCCGCGTGGTGGCTGGTAACATCTACGGTTCCGACCTCATGAAGCGTTACGTCGAGGAGATGACGAAGAAAGACCGTGAGAAGTGGCAACTGTCAGAGGTCGACAAGGCGATGATGACGGGTGGAGACAAGGCCTGCGCGTACATCGAGAAGAAGGCCGATGGCCATCTCTCCCGACTGGCTTCGCGCATGGAGTGGTTCCCCGTCAAGTACCATCTGGTGGACAAGGTGGCGCTGGTCGTGTTCACCGTCCTCGGCTATTACACCGGGAAGCACCATTTGGACGACGATCTGGTCTTCCTTTGGTTGTTGGCAGGCATGCCCGTCCTCATCGTGTCGGTGATTTGGGGCATCAATGAACTGATGGCTTGGATGAACGGGAAATAGCAATTAGCAGAATCAACGTTCATAGACCACAGCCTGTACAAAAGACATCTGCTCTAATCGGGGCAGATGTCTTTGATTATTGCATGGATTTATCTAATGGTGGATTCGCGTGAAAATTGGAAGTAACTGATATTCAGGCTGTTTTATTGTGATGTGGATTCGCGTGAAAATAAGAATCATCCATAATAGGGTATATAAGAAGAATATCTTTTAGACTCCGTTTCAGGATCTTTCATCTTTATGAGGCCGCTTTCCTGAGTATCAGCAAGAATACGTGATGCCATAACGGCTTGGTTCTTGTTTAAATTGAAACGTTCACGTACAATTTGATTGTTAATGGCCAGCCCATCTTCATACAACAGACAGGCATGTTGATAGCAAACGGCAATACGCTCTTCTCTGGTCATTTCGCTGATCTTTTTCTTGGGGAATAGCGTTATCCTTGTGTAGTCATCACCACTTTGAGCTTTGTATGCAGGTAGTTTCATCTGACTGATAGCATCCGTTGCCCGGTCTATTCCACTGCCTCGCCTTTCACACATATCCATCTGAAGCATCATCTGAGCCATTGACTCATTACGAGAATGTGGTGGCAGGTCTATCAGTCGGTTTACATCGTTCAATGATGATCCAGGATTTGTGAATGTTAGTCGGTTCGTAAAAATCTCTATGGTCAACGGCATACCTTTTACAGCAGTATCTTGGTGAACCATCATATTGGCCGTGAGTTCCCTGATAGCTACGATGGGGTATGAGGGTATCGCCTCCCGTTGTATCTCGATACTCTCAGTGCTCGTGTTCTTGCTGACGAAGTCAACTAAGTCCTTAAATCCTATAGCATAGCCCGTTTGACAGATGTATTCCAAAAACAAAATACGATTGTTTGTGCCTTGATACCGCCTTACTATTACTTCCTTTCCTTTGAGTGTCGGGAAATCTTTCAGCTGTTTTGCAAAAAGAATGGCACCGAGATTCAAGATGTCATACAAGTCATCCCTCTCAGTTATCAGCCCGTATTCTTCCATCAGTTTCATCATCTGTTGCCTATCCGACGGAATATTCCTGCCCAATAGTTCAAACATCTTTGGGCAATCCAGAAGGTTTTCCACTTCTTCCTGACTTACACCGCTTTTGGCTACTCTGTCCTCAAACGAGAGTCCATGTGATTGGGCAATTAGCTCGTGCACTTGCTCTTTCGACATTTTGACGGTATGACCAGCAGAACGGATATAAGCCTTATAAATGTCCTTGCCACAAAGATAGATGGGTTTATTGGTCTGCTCAGCTATACGGATAAACAGAATAGCATGTCCTTGATAATCAACAACAGCATGCTCCAACTGCACAGACCATGCCAGATTATTCTTGGCGATATTCCCCAGTTTGTTGGTAATCTCCTCTATTTCTTCTTTCGATAAGGATGCAAATGTCGTATCGTTATTCACACCAAAGGCGAGGAATCCGCCATTAGCCGTATTCGAAAAGGCACAAATATGCTGTGCCAGTCTGTCTGACTTGTCTGAAAGTGGGTGGGCAAATGCCCAAGTCAGAAGTCTTGTACTATAAGCCCTCCCCCTTTGTTGTCATTGTGTCGAAATAGTGTCTGATGCTGCCAATTCTTTAAACTCCTTTAAACAATGGCTTTCATTACTATTTTCAGAGAACAAAAAACGACGAAGTCTTCCTTTTTGCCATACGTGGCAAGAATGGTCTTGATTTTTGCTGCGAGGATACGAAAAATCGGTGGAAAAGTTGTACCTTTGCACCTGATTTTATAATTGTTTATGAAATATAGGGTGAAAGCATGGCAATAGAACAGGCAATATTCCGTAGGACAGAATTGCTGCTGGGCGATGAGCTTATGGAGCGACTCAGTAGTAAAAGTGTGATTATCTTCGGCGTGGGCGGCGTAGGCTCGTGGTGCGCCGAGAGCCTGATTCGTTCAGGTATCCGTCACCTCACAATTGTCGATTCCGACCGTGTGTGCATCACCAACATCAACCGTCAGTTAATGGCGACCACGAAAACCGTAGGTCATGTGAAGGTGGATGCCCTCAAAGAGCGCCTGCTGAGCATCAACCCCTCAGCAGAGATCACCGCCCTGCAACAGATTTTTACCGCTGAGACCGCTGAGAGTTTCAACCTCGCCAGCTACGACTACGTCATTGATGCCATCGACTCGCTGAAGGATAAGCTACTGCTCATTCAGATGGCTTGCGAGACAAAGGTCAAGTTTTTCTCATCGATGGGTGCTGCTCTAAAGATAGATCCCACGCGCATTCAGGTGGCTGAGTTCTGGAAAGTTCAGGGCGACCCGCTGGCTCGTGCCTTGCGCAAACGATTCAAGCAAACGAAGCAGTTCCCGAAGCGGAAGTTTCTCTGCGTATTCTCAGATGAACTGTTGCAGAACAAAGGCCACAACGCCACCTGCGGTACAGAGCAATGCATGTGTCCCAAAGCCAAGAACGGTCCTGGCGATCCCAAGCTTCTGAACCATGAGTGGTGCTCGTCGAAGGCTCAGATTAACGGCACGATGGCCCACATCACCGCCATGTTCGGCTTTATGCTGGCTGGTCTGGTCATCAAGGATACTGTAGAATGAATGATAGTTTGTCCATTTCTTGGTTTTGTTTGTCCATATCGATGCTAAATTCTTTTGTTTTCTAAAAAATGTGTTCCTTTGCAGCCGAAATGACGCAACAGACAAAACCCATATTGACCATCACTGGTTCTGACCCCACAGGCGGCTCAGGTATTCAGGCCGACATCAAGACCATCACGGCACTTGGCGGCTATGCCGTATCTGCCATCACCAGTGTCACTGTACAGACCACCCTCGGTATACAGCAGTTTCACGACCTGCCTGCACAAGTGGTAGCAGGACAGATGGAAGCTGTGATGAACGATGTGCAGCCAGAGACGGTGAAGGTTGGCCTGATGCGTACCGTTGAGACCGTCAAGGCAGTGGTCAATGCACTAGTTAAGTACCGTCCAAGCAATATCGTCTATGCACCGCTGTCGCAGTCGAGTCAAGGCGAGCCTCTGATTCCTGACGATGTGGAACAGGCCATCAACCGACTGCTATTGCCCGTATGTACGCTGGTTCTTACCGATCGTTTCAAAAGTCACGGTGACATCAACCTCTATGCCAGTGCTGTGGCTTACTACCTGAACGAGGGTGATAATGCTGACGATGCCCAGCGGAAGGCACGTCAGTTCCTGAATGTTCAGACGGCTCATTCAGAAAGGCTTCGCTCTCGTGGCTTCGAACTTTTTGATGAGTTCCGTCAGATGGTAGAAACGCATTTCCGCGAGAGCAGTGTGGTAAGTTTCTACGCCGACCGTCTGAATGTGAGCACGAGCTATCTGGCTCAAGTCACAAAGCGTGTTAGCGGTCAGGCTCCTAAGGCATTCATCGACGATCGGATTATCAGTGAGGCCCGACGCCTGCTAACCAGCACGTCGCTCACGGTTCAGGAGATTTCTTATCAGTTGGGGTTTACAAGTCAGGCGCATTTCACCAAGTATTTCAAGAAATTGACGGGACTCACGCCGAGTGACTTCCGCAGTAATCAGTAAACAGTTATAAGGTAAAAAGAAATGGAACACAACAGACAAGAACTAAACCGCAATTTGGCCCAGATGCTGAAGGGTGGTGTGATTATGGACGTAACAACTCCTGAACAGGCCCGCATCGCTGAAGAGGCTGGTGCCTGTGCCGTGATGGCGCTTGAACGTATTCCTGCCGACATCCGTGCGGCTGGAGGCGTATCGCGCATGAGTGACCCTAAGATGATTCGTGGCATTCAGGAGGCCGTGAGCATCCCCGTGATGGCAAAATGCCGCATCGGCCACATCGCCGAGGCTCAAATATTGCAAGCCATCGAGATCGACTATATTGACGAAAGCGAAGTGCTCTCTCCCGCCGACAATATCTACCATATCGACAAGACAAAGTTCGACGTGCCCTTCGTGTGTGGTGCTAAGAACCTGGGCGAGGCTTTGCGCCGTATTGCTGAGGGTGCTACGATGATTCGCACCAAGGGTGAGCCTGGCACAGGTGATGTGGTGCAGGCCGTGAGTCACATGCGACTGATGCAGAGCGAAATCCGCCGACTGGTCAGCATGAGCGAGGACGAGCTTTTCGAGGCAGCCAAGCAGTTGCAGGCGCCTTACGAACTGGTGAAGTTTGTGCATGAGAACGGCAAACTGCCTGTGGTCAACTTCGCCGCTGGTGGTGTGGCTACACCTGCCGATGCTGCGCTGATGATGCAACTGGGTGCCGAGGGTGTGTTTGTGGGTAGCGGCATCTTCAAGAGTGGCAACCCCCGCAAGCGTGCTGCCGCCATCGTGAAGGCCGTCACCAACTATCAGGATGCCAAGATGCTGGCAGAACTCTCCGAGGATCTGGGCGAAGCAATGGTGGGCATCAACGAACATGAAATTGAACTTTTGATGGCCGAACGCGGCAAGTAAAAATGAGAATAGCCGTTTTAGCATTACAGGGAGCATTTGCCGAGCACGAGCAAATGCTCCACCGTTTAGGCGTAGAGTCCTTTGAGGTGCGCCAGTTGGCTGATTGGAATCAGCCGAAAGATGGACTCATCATCCCTGGTGGCGAATCGACTACCCAAGGCAAACTCCTGCGCGACTTAGGTCTCTTCGAGCCTATCCGTCAGGCCATCATCGATGGGCTCCCCGTCTTTGGCACCTGTGCTGGTTTGATACTCCTATCGCCCCTACATCTGGGCACGATGGACATCGATGTGCAGCGCAACGCCTACGGTCGTCAGTTGGGCAGTTTCCACACCATTGCCCCCGTCAAGGGTATTGGCGACGACATCCCCATGACCTTCATTCGTGCACCATATATCAACAATGTATTGTCGCCTGATGGTGAAGTTCTGGCCGAGGTCGATGGCCATATCGTTGCAGCCCGTCAGGGTCGGCAACTCGTCACTGCATTTCATCCCGAACTGGATAATGACACGCGAATACACCAGTTTTTTCTTTCAATGGGATAGAAATACCATCATTATGTGATACTGAATATGAAGAATTATTCGTACCTTTGCAGCCAAATTAGAAAGCAGAGATTATGAACTTCATATTTATATCGCCACATTTCCCGCATACCTACTGGAACTTCTGCCAGCGGCTGAAGCAGAACGGGGTGACGGTGCTGGGCATTGCCGATGCACCGTATGAGAGTCTGCCGCAAGAGCTGAAGGAGTCGCTGACGGAGTACTACCGCGTGGACTCGCTGGAGAACTACGAGGAGGTGTACCGCGCCGTGGCCTACTTCGCATTTCATTACGGACATATCGACTGGATTGAGTCGAACAACGAATACTGGCTGGCGCAGGACGCCAGGTTGCGCACGGATTTCAACGTTGACACCGGCATCCGTACCGACCACATCAGCGCCATCAAGGAGAAGTCGGAGATGAAACGCTACTATGCCAAGGGCTGCATACCGACAGCCCGCCAGGTGCGTGCCGACGAAGGGGTGGAGGCAGCTGTCAGGTTTGCCGGCCAGACGGGCTACCCCCTCATAGCGAAACCCGACATTGGCGTGGGAGCAAGCGGTACGCACAAGATAGAGAACGAGGAGCAGCTACGGGCGTTCTTTGTCACCGTAGCAGGCTATGGTCACTATGTCATCGAGGAGTTCATCACGGGCGAGATATGCAGCTACGACGCTGTCATTGGCCGTGAGGGTGAACCCATCTTCGAGTCGATGACCGTCTGGCCACCATCTATCATGGATATCGTCAACAAGAAGCTCGACCTGTCCTATTATGTCGATAAGGAGATGCCCGAGTCACTACGCGAACTGGGACGACGCACGGTAAAGGCCTTCGGTGTGTGGAACCGCTTCGTGCATCTGGAGTTCTTCCGACTCGACAGCGACCGCGAGGGTCTGGGTAAGCAGGGCGACTTTGTGGCACTGGAAGTGAATATGCGTCCTGCCGGCGGCTATACGCCCGACATGATCAACTATGCCCACTCGACCGATGTCTATAAGATATGGGCCGACATGGTGGCCTTCGGCAAGAGCCATACCGCCATCGGACAGCAGCACTACTGCGCCTTTGCCAGCCGTCGCGACATCTACCAGTACGTCCATTCGCACGACGAGGTATTGAAACGCTACGGCGACCGCATTGTGATGTGCGAGCGCATGCCGGAACTGTTCTCAGCCGCCATGGGACAGCAGATGTACACGGTGCGTCTGGAAAGCATGGAGGAGGTAAATGAATTTGTTGAATATGTACACTTGAAGAAATGAATATCAATTACGTGAAAAAATACTCTAACGCCCTCGGGCGTGACATGGAATACAAGACCTACGGCGACAAGGGACATCCCGTGCTCGTCTTTCCGTCGCAGGACGGACGATTCTACGACTATCAGGACTTCGACATGGTAGGCGTGCTCTCCAGCTACATCGACCGTGGACAGATACGCCTGATCTGCGTCGATAGCATCGACCGCGAGACGTGGTCGGACATCAATGGCGACCATCACCGTCGCATCGAACTGCACGAGCGGTGGTACCACTACATCGTCGATGAACTGATACCAGAGGTGCGCCACTTTAGCAACGAGACCTTCATCGTCACGGGCTGCTCGATGGGTGGCTTCCACGCAGGCAACTTCTTCTTCCGCCGTCCCGACCTCTTCGACACGCTGCTGGCCCTGAGCGGACTCTACTATGCAGGCTATTTCTTCCCCAACTATCACGACCAGCTCATCTACGACAACTCGCCCTACGACTTCCTGCGTCAGATGCCCGCCGACCATCCCTACTGGGACATCTACCGCCACCGCCGCATCATCCTATGTGTGGGACAGGGGGCATGGGAAGACGAACTCCTCGACAGTACTCGTCAGATGGATGCCCTGCTCAAGGAGAAAAACGTTCCTGCTTGGATTGACTACTGGGGCTACGACTCCGCCCACGACTGGGCCTGGTGGCGCAAGCAAATCGTCTATTTCATCGACAAACTGCTCGCACCTGACGCGGATTACGTGATTTAGGGATTAAATATATAGTTTGCCACTATGATACAATTTCACCATGTGTTGCCGCTTCAGATACGTTTCAACGACGTTGATAAGTTCGGTCACGTGAACAATACTGTTTATTTTCAGTTCTACGACACAGCAAAGACGGACTATATCGCTTCCGTATGCAAAGGCGTTGACTGGGAACGATTGGCTATCGTAGTAGTGAAGATTGATGCCGAGTTTGTAGCCCAGATAAAGGCAAACGACCATATTGCCGGTCGTACACGAGTAGTAAAAATCGGCAACAAGAGTTTCCATTTGGAGCAGGATGTTATTGATGTTGATACTCAGGAAGTAAAAAGCCGATGTTTTTCCATTATGGTACTCTACGACTTGGAACATCAGCAGACCATCCCGATTCCTGACGAATGGCGTCAAGCCATTAGCATCTATGATGGGCTGGAATAACTATTGAAAACGATGATTCAGTGAGATTCCACATCTGAATCATAGAATGATGGAGCGATATTGGAATCAAAGGTTGAATAACAGGACAAAATGAGTAAAAAATCACATGGAATAGGTATGCGAAATACCTATTCTATGCGATACCATATATGACGGATTATTCGTAACTTTGCAGACGGAGAAATTGCGCATATAAATGAACTATATACTGGCAGATAATCAGGAATTGACGTGCATTGCTTTACAGAGTTTGCTGAAGGATGACGAACAAAATACAGTGTTCCACGCAACAGATAAGGCAGGGTTGATGGAGTTGCTCCGTGAGCATGAGGATGCAGTAGTCATCCTCGACTATACGCTGTTCGACTTCATCGACGAGGAACAATTGCTCATTGTGAGCGAGCGGTTTGCAATGACAACATGGGTACTTCTTAGCGATGAACTGACGGAGCAATTCCTTAGCAAGGTTGTCTATTCGTCACATGTCTTTAGTGTCGTTTTTAAGGACGAGCCTGTGAAAGTTCTTCGCGATGCGCTTCATTCTATCTCCGACGGTCGCCGCTACCTCAGCCAGCGTGCAACAGAAAAGATTATCGCCCACCAACAAGAGGAAGTGAAAACGACTGTGCTTACCTCCACAGAGATGGCCATTTTGAGAGCCGTCGCACAGGGAAAGACCACAAAGGAAATCGCTGCCGAGCGTTTCTCCAGTATTCACACCATTAATACACACCGCAAGAACATTTTTCACAAACTGGGTGTCAACACAGCACACGAAGCAGTGAAATACGCAATTAGAGCGGGATGGGTTGATCCGAGTGAGTTTTATATTTAGACCAGCGCCTGCATAATATCCTCCAGCAGGTCTTCGCCGGCTTCGAGACCGATGCTGAGGCGGATGGTGGTATCTAGGACGGACATCTCAGCGCATTGTTCGGGGGTGAAAAGACCGAAGATGGTCGAGGCGGGATGAATGGCCAACGACTTGCGATCGAAGAGATTCGTGGCGCGACGGATAATCTGAAGTTTGTCGATGAACGCCCAGGCTGCTTCCTTCGATTCGAGGTCGATGGTAAAGACGGCACCAGGTAATGGCCCGAATTGCTTCTCAGACAACTCATGGAAAGGATTATCCTTCAGACCCGTATAATTCACGCGTTTGATTTCCGGTAGCGCCTGACATTGCTTGGCGAGCCACAGCGTGGTCTCTGCCTGACGACGGAAACGGATGTCGAGTGTGTCGAGACCCAGCGTTTCCATATAAGCGGCCTGCGGTGTCATCAGCGAACCGAGATTCGTCACCAGTTCTGTCTTTACACGAGCCGTAAATGCCAGTTTCTTGCCAACACGCTTGGTGCGGGCTTGTAGGACGGGCGACGGGTGTTGCGACCAGTCATAGTGTCCGTAGTCGATGAGCAGACCACCAAGACCCGTACCTCCTCCAGAGATGTACTTTGTGCTGCTGACTACCTCGATATCGACTCCGAACTCATTCGCGTGGTAGTTGGTGAATGGTACGATGGTGGTATCGGCAATCAGAGGCACGCCCTTTTTATGGGCAATCTCCGACAGCGCCTTGATGTCGGCCACGAACAACTGCGGATTGGTAATAATCTCGAAGAACAAGGCTGCGGTCTTGTTGTCAATCTGCGCCTCCACTTCCTCGGGTTTCGTGAAATCGACGAATCGCGGCTCCACACCAAAACTGCCCAACGTATCGCGTATCAGCGAGACGCTGTTGCCAAACAAGTGCTTCGAGGCCACGATGTTCAGGCCTGCCGCACTTACCGCTGTCAGGGCATAGTGGATAGCCGCCATACCCGTATTCAGCGCCGTCACACTCTGTGCGCCTGTTATCTGCCTGACGCGCTCCTCTAAATAAGTGACCGTGGGGTTGGCGATACGGGCATACGACGGTGCCATCGAGCGACCGCAGAAGGCATCGCTCATCGCCTTGGCATCGGGGAACTCGAATGCCGCCGTGTAATACACCGGCATCGAGAGGGCCCCGTATGCGTCAGGTTTCTGATACTTTGTGGTTAATACTTTCGTTTCGTATTGCATGAATTCAATTCATAGATGTTTTCTCGTTATGACAGAAGAAGAAAACTCCTTCTGTCATAACAGTTAGAAAACAATCATCTGCTTGCAATAATTTTCTTAATCGCAATCACGAGTTTATCCACATCCTCGCGGGTGTTGTAGAGGGCGAAGGTGGGACGGACGCTCATCTCGTAGCCGAGGGCTCGGAGGGCGGGCTGAGCGCAGTGGTGACCAGCACGCACCGCGATGCCCTCCTTATCTAATAACGTACCTGTTTCGGGAACGGGGATGCCGTCGAGCACGAAGCTCACGACGCTGACGCGGTTCTTGGGATTGCCAATGAGCGTGAGGCCTGGAATCTGAGCGAGTTGCTCACGGGCATACTCGGTGAGTTTGTGCTCATGCGCCTCGATGTTGCGGATGCCGAGATGACTCACATAGTCGAGGGCTGCACCCAGTCCGATGGCATCGGCCACGTTGGGCGTACCAGCCTCGAAGCGTGCAGGCGGCACATTGTACTCCGTACGCTCGATGGTCACATCCTTAATCATGTTGCCACCACCCTGCCAGGGCTGCATCTTGTCGAGCAGGTCCTTACGACCATACACCACACCGATGCCGTTGGGGCCGTAGATCTTATGACCAGAGAAGACAAAGAAGTCGGCGCCTAACTGCTGCACATCCACAGGCGTGTGAGCGATGGACTGTGCACCGTCAATCAGCACGGGGATGTTGTGCGAGTGGGCGATGTCGATGATACGCTTCACATCGTTGATAGTGCCGAACGTGTTGTTCACATGCCCCACGCTGACAAAGCGGGTGCGAGGCGTGATGATACGCTCGAACTCAGAGAGAATCAGATCGCCGTTCTTGTCCGTGGGGATAGCCTTCAGCGTAGCACCCTTCTCGTGGGCCACCTGCTGCCAAGGTACGATGTTGGCGTGATGGTCAAGCTCTGAGACGATGACTTCATCACCTGGCGTCAGGTATTGCCGTCCGTAGGTCTGTGCCACAAGGTTGATACCCTCGGTAGTGCCGCGAACGAAGATGATCTCCTCGCTGGTGGCGGCGTTGATGAAACGCTGCACCTTTTCGCGGGCCTCCTCGTAGGCATCCGTAGCACGGGCTGCCAATGTGTGAGCACCGCGGTGGATGTTCGAGTTGTAGGTCTTGTAATAGTGGCTGATCTTGTCGATGACCTGAATGGGCTTCTGCGTTGTGGCACCGTTGTCGAGCCATACGAGGTCGTGGCCGTTCACCTGCTGATTCAGCACGGGGAAGTCCTTCTTGATTTCCTCCGAGTTCAGCGTGTCCACCTCCTCGTAGTTCAGCTCGCGCAACTTCTTTGTCTCAGGAATTCCGATGCCGAAGCCGTTATCCTGAGGCACGAGAGCCGCCGCACCTGCACCCTCCCCAGAATGGGCTGGATTGGGCTGCGCGAGATCAGCGTCACCGATGTACGGCAGGTCAGCATAGCCGTTTCCACCAGCCAGCAGTTGTTTGAATCCCGCCTCCAGTTCCTCGAGGTGGAGCGTCTCATCAGGCAGCACACTCTGATGAACTTCTCCAGCCTCTTCGGGACTGAATCTTTTGGCGGCTTCCTGAAGCAGCGCAAAGCCTGGATCCTCGATGCCGTAACCGTTAATATTCTGAATATCTATCATTATTTCTCTACTAGATTCCTATGCTGATAATCGTGATAGTAGCCTACCTCCACATTCTCCAACACTGCGATGGCATCGTCGGTGAGGGCAGCTAACGAGAAGTACTTGGTGAGCAAGTAAGAAGCCACACCGAACTTGTCGAGACCCATCAGACGGGCTGACAGCGACGGAGCAATCTCGCCGGGGATACCGCTCTGATGCAATCCAATCACACCCTGGTTCTGCTCGCCAGTACGCACAAGGATAATCTTCGTCGTTCCTACGCCACGACCAGTCAGGTACTGACCTTCCACCTCTACCTTGTCCGAAGGAATCAGGGGCACGCCGCGCCACAAAATGACCTTCGTTCCAAACAGGTCGGTGGTCACAGGGGGTACACCACGCCATGTACACTCACGCTCAAAGGCGGCGATGGCACGTGGATGAGCCACGAAGAATGCAGGCTCCTTCCATACCAATGACAGCAGTTCGTCGAGATCATCGGGAGTCGGTGTGCCATAGCGTGCCGAGATGCGATAGGCGGGATTAACAGCGGCCAGCAAGCCGAACTGTTGATTATTGATGAGTTCCCACTCCTGACGCTCCTTGATGCTCTCAATGGAGAGACGCAACTGCTCCTCCAACTGGTTGTAGGGGTTGTTATAGAGGTCGCTAACGCGGGTATGCACACGGACAACCGTCTGCAGCGTGTTGAGACTATACTCCGTGGGATTTTCCTCGTAGTCGATGTAGGTTTCAGGAATGATATTGTCCTCCTCGTGACCACTCACCAGGTCGATGTGCTTCTCGCCGTGGTCGTTCACCGTAGCCTTCAGGCGCAACTGCTTGTCAACGGCCTTGTTGAAGGTCTCACGGAAGTCGGGCACCTCCTTGATAAACTTTTCCAGTTCCTTCAGCTTCAGACCGAGGAACACCGTCGGTGTCACGGCACGGACACTGACAGTCGACTCTGCATCGTCCAGCAGGTCGGCCTCGCCAAAGAATTCGCCGTCACCCAGCAGGGCAATACGCAGTTCCTCGCCGTGAGGACCCTTGCTGATGACCTCAGCCTGTCCGCTGGCTATGATGAAGAACTTCTGCTTGTCTTTACCTTCTTCCACAAAGAGTTTGCCCAATTCCACCTCAACGGTCTCGAAGCTACGTGCCAGACGGTTCACGATCTCGTCGTCGAACTCTGAGAACAGAGGAATGGCCTTCAGGCTTTTTGCCGAGAACGACGGTACACCGTCAAGATATTGAATAGGCAGTCGCTCGCTCTTGCGTAGCTCAACCTTTGTGCGGTTCACGCGGAAGGTACCGCCTGACACCTGTACCCAGGGCAACAGTTTCAGGAGGAGTCTCGGTGTGATACTGCCCATCTGCGGGGCGGTCTTGGTGGTGGTCGCCAGTCTTCTGGCGGTAGCAGTGGTCACACTGCGCTGAAGATTTGATTCTGCCATAGTTGTTTTACTTTTAAATGTTAAACTTTATCATGATTACTTTTTGATAGTCACTCGGTGAGTTGTTCCCTCTACGTATTCAACCGAGAGAACGTTATATCCCTGTTCCTTCGCGTTACGTGGAACATTGTCGAGAGGCTCGCCTTCTGCGAGTAGCACTTCCAAGATGTCGCCCTCGTTGAGCTTCGAGAGCTCGATTTTCGTCTTCACAAAGGTCATCGGGCAGTGTTCCTTCGTGATGTCCAATACTTTTGTTGCCATAATTGTCGGTTTAAATAATTATGAATTATGCATTAGATGAACAGCGTTTGTCCACCATCGGATAGTTTCAGGAACGATGCCACGCCAAGCACATCCTTTACCTCAGGAATGAAGTCCTCCTTCTTCAGGCCCAGCACGTGCATTGCCATCTCGCAGGCGTACATATTAATACCTAATGCCTTGGCGGCCTCTACCAGTTCTTCCAGTGTTGCCACGTTGTTCTTCTTCATCAGATAGCGGAAGATCTTCGGTCCTGCGCCAAGGAAGTTGAATCGCGTGGTAGGTGTCACTTTCAAGCCGCCCATCATGAATCCGAAGATCTTGGTGAGCCAGTTGCCGCCTGTGAACGAACGTCCTTGCTTCTGCTTGATGGCGTCGAGTCCCCAGAACGTGAAGAAGATGTTGACCTCATAACCTACTGCTGCCGCGCCCGTACCTAATGTAAATACTGCCGTCAGCTTGTCGAAATCGCCACTGAAGGCGATGATGCTCAGTTTCTTCTGCTCTGCCATAATCGTCATCCTTCGTGGTTAAACAGTTGTGTACTCAGGTATCGTTCACCCGTATCGGGCAACAGCACAACGATGTTCTTCCCTTCATTCTCAGGGCGACGTGCCAGTTTGATGGCAGCGGCGGCAGCAGCACCGCTGGAGACACCCGTCAGGATGCCGTCGCGCAGGGCCAGCAGCCGTCCTATGGCAAAGGCCTCGTCGTCCTTGATGCGCAGCAGTTCGTCATAGACATTCGTATCGAGCACTTTCGGTTGGAATCCTGCACCGATACCCTGAATCTTATGCGGTCCCGGACGCTCGCCCGAGAGTACTGACGACGTGTAAGGCTCTACACCCACAATCTTCACTTTGGGGTTATGCTGCTTTAGCGTCTGACCCACGCCTGTAATCGTACCACCCGTACCGATGCCGGCTACGAAGAAGTCCACTTTCCCGTCTGTGTCACGGATGATTTCCTCGGCAGTTGTCCGGCGGTGAACCTCTGGGTTGGCAGGGTTCTCAAATTGTTGCGGGATATAGGCGTTGCCAATTTCCTCTGCCAGTTCCTTTGCCTTGCGGATAGATCCGGCCATGCCCTCGTGTGCGGGCGTTAATACTAAGGTGGCACCCAGCGACTTCAGCAGCATGCGCCGCTCTACCGACATAGCATCGGGCATCGTCAGGATCAGCCGATAGCCTCGGATGGCGGCGATATAGGCCAGTCCGATACCCGTGTTTCCGCTCGTCGGCTCGATAATCGTCGTTTTCGCATCTATCAGTCCTTTGCGCTCAGCCCGTTCTATCATAGCCAGTGCTGTGCGGTCCTTCACAGAGCGTAGCGGGTTCAAGTACTCCAGCTTCGCTATTACGCGAGCATTCAGTTTCAGTTCAGCCTCCGTTCCCGAAAGCTCCACCAGCGGCGTGTTGCCGATTAAGTCTATCAGACTCTTTGCAATCTGTCCCATAAGAATCAATATTTTTTTGTCGGTTTAAAACTTTGGGTGCAAAGTTAGCGGGTTTTTCCCATTCTCACAATAACTATATTATGGCATTTTGCATACCTAATAATAGGTATATGAATTACCTACCATTTGGGATTGCAGCATTCGTGAAAACAGCGTAACTTTGCACCGTGATTTTAAACCGACAGAATTATGGCAAAGATTTATGTAAATGGAGACGCGCAGGAAGTGAATCTGCCGCTCAACGTAAGCGAACTGATTAAGCAGAGTGACGTACAGCAGCCGGATATGGTCAGCGTGCAGGTGAACGAGGAGTTTGCCGAGCGCGAGGACTGGGAAACAATCCAGCTGAAAGAGGGCGACAAAGTGGATTTCTTATACTTCATGGGAGGAGGCACTTTTAAGTGAAAAGTGAAGAGTGAAAAGTGAAAAATTTGCTACCGCTTAAAGTGAAGAGTTATGATAGATTTTTCTGAAGAACAGATACAGCGATACTCGCGACATATCTTGTTGCAGGATGTGGGCGTCGAGGGACAAGAGAAGATAATGAACGCACGCGTGCTCGTGGTGGGTGCCGGTGGCTTGGGGGCTCCCGTGAGCCTCTATCTGGCGGCAGCTGGCATCGGACGCATCGGCATCGTGGATGCGGATGTGGTGGATCTGAGCAACTTGCAGCGACAGGTCATCCACTTTACCAAGGACGTGGGTGTGCCAAAAGTAAAGAGTGCCGAGGAGAAGATCAAGGCCATCAACCCCGATGTGCAGGTGGATACCTACTACGAGTTCCTCGACTCGTCGAATGCGCTGGACATCATTAAGGAATACGACTTCATTGTGGACGGTACCGACAACTTCCCCGTGAAGTTCCTCATCAATGATGCTTGCGTGATGGCAGGCAAACCGTTCTCGCATGGTGGCATTCTGCGCTTCAACGGACAGACCTTTACCCATCTGCCAGGCACAGCCTGTTATCGTTGCTTCTTTAAGGAGCCGCCTCCCGTTGGAGCCGTACCAACCTGTTCGCAGGCAGGCGTACTGGGTGCCATTGCAGGTATGCTGGGTACCATTCAGGCTGCCGAGACACTGAAGTACTTTACGGGTATCGGCGAGTTGCTGACCAACCGTCTGCTGACCTTCGATGCCAAGACCATGCAGTTCCGTACCATCAACGTGAAGCAGCGTCCGTCGTGTGCCATCTGTGGCGAACATCCCACCATCGACCATCTGATTGATTACGAACAGCCCGCATGCGACCTCAAACAGCATTAAAATGAAGATTCCACAGAACATCATAGATGAACTGATAGCCCAGGCTGAGAAGGATGCACCGGATGAGTCGTGCGGTTATCTCTTGGGGACGGACGACAACGTTACCGAGAACTACTGGATGGAGAACATTGACCACTCGTCGGAGCATTTCTCCTTTGCACCGAAGGACCAGTTTGCCGCCCTGCGCTATGCCCGCGAGCACGGCCTGAAGATCCTCGCCAACTGGCACTCGCACCCAGCATCCCCCTCGCGCCCTTCACAGGAAGACCTGCGTCTGGCCAACGACCCTACCATCCGCTACGCCATCCTCTCGCTGCTCGACGGAGAACCGAAACTCAACTCCTTCAAGATTCTGAACAGCGAGGTGGTGGATAAAGAGATACACCTCTAAACCGGTTTACCCGCGATGCGTCCACCAGGACATTTGTCGGTTAAAGTTCCTGTGCGCGGCGCATCGCTTTCTCAGACAAATTATCAATAAAATATAAGTATTATGGCAAAGATTGCAAAACAGCTGACAGAGCTCATCGGCAAAACTCCACTTCTTGAGCTCAACAAATACTCACAGGAAAAGGGTCTTGAGACCCCAGTGATAGCCAAAGTAGAGTTTTTCAATCCCGGCGGCAGCGTGAAGGACCGTATCGCACTGGCGATGATTGAGGATGCCGAGCAGAAGGGCATCCTGAAGCCCGGTGCCACCATCATCGAGCCCACCAGCGGAAATACAGGCGTGGGACTGGCACTGGTATCAGCCGTCAAGGGCTACCGTCTTATCCTTACCATGCCCGAGACCATGAGCGTGGAGCGTCGTAACCTCGTGAAGGCCTACGGTGCCGAGGTGCGCCTCACCTCTGGCAAGGACGGCATGCCAGGTGCCATCCGCGCTGCCGAGGAACTACGCAACAGCATCCCCGGAGCCGTCATCCTGCAGCAGTTCGAAAACGCAGCCAACCCCGCCAAGCACTATGCCACCACGGGTCCTGAAATCTGGGCTGACACCGACGGCAAGGTTGACATCTTCGTCGCAGGTGTAGGCACCGGCGGCACCATCAGCGGTGCAGGCAAGTACCTGAAGGAGCAGAACCCCAACGTGAAGATCATCGCCGTGGAGCCAAAGTCCTCACCGGTCTTAAACGGCGGCCAGAGCGGTCCTCACAAGATTCAGGGCATCGGTGCCGGCTTCGTGCCCAAGACCTACGATGCCGACGTCATCGACGAGGTGTTCGATGTTGAGAACGATTCCGCCATCCGTGCAGGTCGCGAGGTGGCCCAGTCAGAAGGTCTGCTGGTAGGCATCTCTTCAGGCGCCGCCCTCTATGCCGCCATCGAGGTCGCCAAGCGTCCTGAGAACAAGGGCAAGAAGATTGTGGTGCTGCTGCCCGACACTGGCGAGCGCTACCTCTCCACCGTGCTCTACGCCTTCGACGAGTATCCTCTCTAACAGCCATCAACCATCAAAATATATAAATAGCCATTTGGAGGGTGTATCACAATGATACGCCCTCTTTTCGTATATAGCCATAAATGGGTATAGACATCGCAAAGGTTTGCCATGCAGAATACTCTCCTTATGGGATTGTGGGTGTCGGCAGGAATTGCGACCTTTGCAGCCAGAAAATCAAACAGGTAATTATGTATATCATTCCAGAGAGTCTGACAGCAGACATTCAGTACAATCAACGGCTCATAGAGCAGTTTAAACAGGGTGAAATAAGTGGCGCACAGTTGAAGTCGAACCGTGTGCCAATGGGTATCTACGAACAGCGAGAGGACGGTCACTATATGCTGCGCATCCGCTGTACGGGCGGACTCATTACGCCTCGACAGCTGCGGCGTGTGGCGGAAGTCGGTGCAAAGGTGAACTGCTCGCATATCCATATTACAACCCGTCAGGAGGTACAAATTCACAATGTTAATATAGATGATGCCACACCAGCCCTTCTGTTATTAAAAGAGGAAGGTCTGGCCACGCAGGGCGGTGGTGGAAATACCGTTCGCAACATGCTGGTCAACGAATGGGGCGGCATCAGCGACCGTCAGACGTTCGACCCTTATCCATACGCCATCGGGCTGACGACGCGACTGATTGCTGAGAAGGATTCCTGGTCGATGCCCCGCAAGTTGAAGATAGCGTTCGACATGAATGAGGAGGATGCCAACTTCTCGTTAGTGGCTGATTTAGGTCTGATTCCTGTCATTCAGGACGGTAAACGTGGTTTTAAGGTGTTTTTGGGCGGTTCGGTGGCCAGCAATCCCCACAAGGGCTGGCAGGTGTTCGACTTCCTGCCAGAGAAGGACCTGTTCCGTGCCGCCAAGGCTGCCAAGAACTTCTTTAACCTGAATGGCAACAGAAAAAACAGGCATAAGGCGCGCATACGTTACATCTTTTATAAGAACGGCGAGGAGGAAACCAAGCGACTGTACTTCGAGGAATATAACAAACTCGCCCAAGATGCGTCGCTCGACTTCGAGCCTGCCGTGCTGCCATTCGAATATAAGACGCCGTCGTTTGCGCCGGTCAAAGATGATAGCGATGATTTCATCAAGTGGAAAGAGCGTTACGCTAAGCATCAGACCATCGGCGAGGGGGTTTCTGTCGTCATCCCCTTCCTACATGGAAATGCCTCACCTGAGGTGTTTGGAAAGATAGCCGATTTCCTGGAGCCATTCGGCAACGACGTCATCCGCTTCACGCCCCGCCAGAACATGCAGCTCCGTAACATCCCCGAGGCGTATCTGCCTAATGTCTATCAGTTCTTCCGTGGGCTGGGCCTGACGCTTGACCTCCCTGTCATCCTCAACAACCTGACCTCTTGCACAGGTGCCGACACTTGCCGTCTGGGCATCTGTCTGCCCAAGGGTCTGGTCAAGGGTATTCGCCGCAAACTGGAGAAGAGCGGGCTGGATCTTGACCAGCTGCCCGACCTGAAGATCAATATCAATGGCTGCTCAAATTCCTGCGCACAGAATGCCTGGTCTGACCTGGGCTTCAGTGGACGCATCGGCCGAGTGGAAGACCATCCCTATCCCGCCTATACTGTCTGGGCACGCGTCAACGGAAAGACGGAACTGGCAGAGTCTTTAGGCTATTTGGCAGCCAAGGACATCCCGTCGTTCGTTGTTGACTACTTAGGGCACTACCTACAGGTGAAAGACCAGTATGAGAGCTACGACGCGTTTGTGCGCACCGAGGGCACGAAGGTCATCAAGGAGACCATCGCCCGGTATAAGGAGGTGCCGTCGTTCGACGAGGACAAGAACTATTTCTTTGACTGGGGAGCCGACGAGGTGTTCTCGCTGACCAGTCACGGTCAGGCAGAATGTTCGGCAGGTCTGTTCGACATCATTGAACTTGACCAGGCAACCATCAAGGAGAAACAGGCAGCGTTGACTCAGCCTGGTGCCGATGAAGAGAAACTGTTGCGCGACATCGTCTTCTCGGCTTCGCGGATGCTGCTTGTTACTCGCGGTGCCGATCCGAGGACTGACGACGACGTGTATGCCAACTTTGAAGAACTGTTTATCGGTGCAGGCATCGTGACGGCTGATTTCAAGGCTGTTGTGGAGAAAGCCCGTCACGGCGAACCGTTGTCGCAAGACAAAAAGCAGGTAGAGGCTCTGGCTGCCAAGGTTAATGAGCTGTATGCCAACATGGATGATTCCTTGCAGTTTAAGACGGTAACAGCAGCAGCCCCGCAGCCTGCCGAGCAGTCCCAGACAGAGGGCAGTAGCAGTCAGGCTGATGTGAAGAGAGACTTCAGGGGAGTGGCTTGCCCGATGAATTTCGTCAAGACGAAGATAGCGCTGACGGGCTTGCAGAGCGGACAACTGCTGGAAATCCTGCTGGACGACGGACAGCCTATTCAGAACGTCCCGGGAAGCGTCAGGCAAGAGGGTCACGAAGTGCTCTCTACGGAGAAAGTCGGCAACTACTGGAAAGTACTGATTAAAAAGGTAAAAAAGTAAAAAGGTATAAAGGTAAGAAATAGAATGGAGTTCCTGCCCATCAACATACGCATCAGCGACGCACGAATCCTCATTGTCGGCGGTGGCCGGGTGGCTACGCACAAGGCATCGATACTCAGTCGGTACACGGAGCGCGTCACTGTCGTTGCCCCAGAGGTGAGCGACGGCATCAAGGCCCTGCCGTTCCGTTGGGAGGAACGTGACTTTACGGAAACCGACCTGGACGGCGTGACGCTGTTGTTCGTATGTACGGGCGACCACCCACTGAACCACTATATTCATTCGCTGGCCCGACAGCGTGGCATACTTACGAGCGTATGCGACTCACCCGCAGAATGTGACTTCACCTCACCCGCCATCTATCGTGACGGCAATCTGACGGTGAGCGTTGCGTCAGACGGGAAGGATGTCCGTCGAAG
>Ga0326513_10000996_pt1 | contig 23274 bp, 15 predicted proteins | sample 2_2465_0518_D_FD_203654 | JGI IMG/M metagenome (GOLD analysis project Ga0326513, IMG submission 203654) | Bovine rumen microbial communities from UC Davis, California, United States - 2_2465_0518 | ecosystem: Host-associated > Mammals > Digestive system > Stomach > Rumen | place: USA... | reverse complement strand
ATTAAAAAACTAATATCGCCAGTTCCAACGATTATATTTTCATTGTTTATATTTTTTACAACAGTACAAGTAAAAGCAATAGTTTTATGTGAATTACTTAATTTAGATAATTTAATATCATTAACTGTATTATTATTGAAAGTACAATTAAAATCACGTTTTATATCTACATGAGTAGACCATAACATACTATTAGTTTTTACTTCCCAATAATAGTCGTAATTTACATTTGGTTCTATTGAATCCACTTTACACGTTAAATTAAATCCTTCTTCTGTATGAGTAACAACATTTCTTTGTATATTAGAAACTATTGTAATATTAATATTTTTTTTACTATTACATAAATTAAAAATTTTTTCATGTGTAATTATTGCTGTAGATCCTACCATCCTATAAGAAACTACTTTAAAATAATTTTTATAAGCAGTTAAATGTTTATCTTCAGTGAAATCAAAATTATTTGAAGATGCTTTCCAACTGCCATCATTATTTTGAGCGTTAAGACATCTCCATCCATTCCCGCCTAATTCATGCCATTTTTTATTATTAGGGCTATTTACAGAAGTATCTCTTTCAAACCAATAAAAACTATTGGCATCTGCATTCATAATTTCACCTTTTTCAACGACTTCCGCTTGAACAGGTAAAGATGCGGGATTGGTTTTTTCTAATAATATTTCTCCTTTTGGAGTAATAGTATTAATACCATAAAAAGTATTAGAATAATCAACAATATTAGCTGCATAAATTCCTATATTCTTAACGAATATGTCTAATTGATCATTTGTTACTGATGCTTCATTTACTATTATATTATCTAACTGGTCAACAAAATTTTGAGAAAAAATTTCTATTCTTTGAATTTTGATAAAATCATTAGGTTTAGGCACTACATAATATTTAATTTGAGGTGTAAATAAATTATAAAATTCACCAATTATACCATGATTAAGATCTAAAAATGCAACAGAAGAATAAGTAGTATTTTCATCTCCACATAGCATAGTAAGTCTTAATCCATAATTACCTTGAGTAATTTTTTCTTTAAAATCAGTTTGAAACGTACCTTCTAACCAAAGATATTCAGAGTTATCAATATATTGTTTAATAACTTTGTTATTTAATAATTGAACAACATCATAGGGATTATCATCAGTATAAATAACTTTACCATACCTGGTAGGCTCACTTGTTCCATTATCTTCATTATAATTATACTGAATACCAGAATAAATTGAATATCCATTATTATCTTGCATCTCTATGAAATTAGTACTAATTTTCCTATAAACAATACCCGCCTCAGTAGATTTATATTTACTAGTTTGTCCTACTGTACCTAATATAGTTTTATCCCTAGTCATATCATTACCAGGTATTAGAATATATACTCTATTACCTTTGCTATATTTAGTTTCTACATTACTGCTATAAGCATAAAAAGTATTATCTTGATATTTAACCTTATATTTACCGGTTGCTTCATCTACACAACTAATAATTGTTGCTTGTATTGTTTTGTCAAAACCTGCTTTGGATACTATGTTATTAGCAATAACTTCGATCGCATCGCAGATATTTTGCTCTATATTAGCCATAATATCCTCCTTGTAATCTCAATGAAATTATCTCTACTTATATATAGAATCAATAAATAAATTATTGCTTATAAATGACCAAAAAAAATATGGGAGGTTAAAACCTCCCATTATTTTTTATTTATAATTTATTCTCTGGCTTGCTATATTAACTAAATTATTAAATGCATCTTCTATTTCCCTACTATTTTGAACATTAGGGAATGAAGCATCTATATGAACATTTTGTTCTAATTCGCGGGCTCCCGCATCAAATAAAGCACTAGCTACACGATCTGAAATGTACGCCATCCGCTCACCTAAAATATTGATGCCAGACTCCATTACTTGAGTAAGTGCATCTGTACTTTGATTTATAATATCTACAAGATAACTAATAAATTCATTATTAGAAGAATTCATATCTCTAACCATTTTAACTGTATCTAAAATTTTAGAAGTATCTGAAGCATTAAGTACTAATTCTTTTTGATCAAGTAATGCTAACTTAGGATTAGATCCCCATTCTCCAGTATATCCTCCACTAGCAAATCTACTACCAAAAAGTTTTTCTCGTAATTTATAAGCCCACGAATCCTCTTTATAAGGATTGTCACCAATATTATATGTACTAGAACTTGTTTTATTGGGAGTAATTGCATTATTTACAACCGTAGGTGTACTTAATTGTTTAGCTCCAGCAGCTACACCACTAACTTTTTCTGCACTAAAATTTCTTCCTAAATTAGGAGCCGAAACTTCTTTTTTAGTTTGATTATTTGTCCAAGTTGTTCCAGTACTTCCATACATATTGTAGCTAAATGTAGATTTAGGAGCAGTGTAAGTGGGAGAATAAGGCGTACCGCCGCCCCCACTTCCCGCAGGTTCGCCAGTAGCAATATCTATTTCTGAGGATCCTGTAGTTTCAGTTTCATTTCTTTTAACTTCTTCTTGCATTTCTCTTACTTCAAGTAATCTCTTTAAATAATCATCTAAACCTTCCATAGCACTTGTAATAGCATCTTTAACTGAATACCAGGCATCTTCAATATCCATTACTCTATCTCTAAAATTACTTAAAGCCTGAGATCTTTCTACACATTCATCAACCTTATTAGATACTTCATCAATAGAATATCCAGTATATTCTATTGCTTGTTGAACATTAGACCAGGCAATACCAGAAGCTTCTTCACTGCGTTGAATAGCTTCATCATATTCTGCAATTAAACGCTGTAAAGTATCAAAATATTCTTGTTGAGCAGAAGTCATTTGTTCACTATTTATATTAACAGTATCTCTTAATAAGTCCCACCATTCAATAGAAGTTTCGTTACATTTAACAGCAGCATCTTGAATTAACTGATAATATTCTTGTGATGCAGTTAAAACTTCTAAGCCACTATTAATATTATGCTCTTTTAGTGTAGTAACTAATTCCTGTTGCTCTTCTGTCATATTTTGAAAGTTCGCATGATCTAAATTATCATAATTAATTAAAGCAGTTGCAGTTGCTTCTCCAATGTCTTGACGATATATACCTAATTCTGCAGATTTTTGCCCAATTAAATCTTGATAATATTGTGTAACTTCTGCAATTTTTGCAAGTTTTTGTTCATCAGAAAGTTCTTGATTAGCCCATATTTCATCAATTTCAGTTGCAGCATCTCTTACATATTGTATTAATTGTTCTTGTGTTTGCGCTAAGGCATTTTTAGTAGCTTCGTAGTAATCGTTACTTTTATCTGCTAAATTTTGTTCTTTATCATGAATGTCTTCGTCATTTGCAACAAATTGATAATTCCAGTTACCTTGTGAGTCTCGTTGTAGTCTCATTTGACTTTTATTATCTTGAGCCTCTTTTAAAGCAATTTCTGCTTGAGTAACTGCTAATTTCTTCTCTGCTATTTCAACACTATGTTCAGTTAATTTATTCATTTTTTCTAATTTATTTAATTCATCATCTCTTAATTTAGCTAATTGTTTTTGTATTTTTACATCGGTAGTATTGTCAATAGCTTCATTATATTTTCTTCTAATTTTATCTAATTGATAAATTCTTTCTGTTTCATCATAATAGCCTTCAGAAGCTTTTTTTGCTTTATCCCATTGTTCTGATAAAAGATCAATATCAAACCCTAAAGCACCTTTAAGATAATCTTTCGTGGCTTGTTTTACTTGTTTATCAAAAGCTTTATTTATAGTTTCAAGATAAGCCTCAATAGAACCTTGCAACTCTTTATTAGCCTCATTAATAGCATCTTTAATGGCTTTTACATCTTTATCATTTTCTTTAGCACCTTGAGCGATTAATTCATTATATTCTTGTTGCATTGTTTCAATCTGTTTTTTAAGAGTTGCCTGTTTAGCCAACTGTAAATTCATTTGTTGATTGTAAAGAGCTAAGAGTTCTTCATAACCTTGATCAGTATCTTGATGATTATGTAATAACTCTATAATTTTTTCATAATGATCTAAAGTATCATTTACGTCATCAAAATTACTAATTACTTCTTCCCAGGCTTCAATGGACTCATCAATAGCATCAATATAATCTTCCCAGGCCTGTTTATACAATTCATATAATTCATCAGCATCTTCTTTTAATTGCTCAACTAATTCTTTATATTTTGTAATAGCTTCAGATTCGCTTGCAAACATCGCACCTTCATGCCCGTAATCACCAGAATCTATTGCATCTTTAACTTTATTAACAGCATCTAAATCTACATTAATAGTACCTAAATCACCATCAATATAAGTATGTGCATTTTTAAGTGCGGTGTCAAACATTTCCATCCACTCTTCAGTAGATTTCCTTAATGTTTTGAAATTTTTATTAATCTTAGAAATAAAATCATTTACCATGCGCTGAGCTTCGCCTATGTCAAGTTTAACTTGTAACATGATTTCAAATTCTTTAAGATTATTAGCTATTATTTCATAATATATGTCATCGAGATTGTTTTCAGTATCCTGAATCTCTGTTAAAATACCTTGATAGTTAGAAACTAACTTTTTAAATTTCTCATACTCTTTTTCAACAGCTTCAAGCGTTTTCTTATCAGCATCAGATTGTGCGGATTTGTTATATTTTTCAATAGCCACATTATACCGATCAAGCATGGCCTGTGTTGATTGAGCATAATTAACAATATTACCACTGGCGGTATCGAAGCTCATACCATACTTAGCGAGATCTGCTTGCATCTCTTTCTGGTACTTCTTCTGTTCTTTAGCTAATTCTTGATATGCCTTTTTCTGATCCTGAAGGAGCTTGTTTTGATACCTAATGCTACCTACAAGCTCGCCACCCGCCATATGTTCTTGTTCTTTAGCCAAATCTGAAATTGCATCAGCTAAATCATCAATAACTTTTTGGAATGGATAGAAACGGTCAAACTCATCAGCATATTCTTTAAGGTCTTTGGTTTCTTTAGACTTCTTAGAACCTCCTCCACCTTTTGGAGAATATCCAAGAACTTTACCTACATTACCAGTATTAACTTGAGAACCAGCTTGTTTTAAAAGATTTATTTTCTTTTCAACAGCATCTAAATAATTCCCAATAGTTGCAGCATATTCGTCATTAGCTGCTTTTGCTGCAAGTGTAGCCCTAGCCTCGGCAAGTGCTGCATCTGCAGCTGAATAAGAAGCATCAGCAGATGCATACATCTGCATTTCTTCCATTAACTGTGAAGCAGTTAACTCACCTGTAACATATTTATTAATTAACTCTTGAGCTTGTAAAGCAATGGAAGCCGCCAATGAAGCATATTTAGCTTGTGTTACACCAACATAAGCTTCTTCATTCATTTTTATTCCATTTGCAGTAACTTCAAGAGTGGACATATAAGCATTATCAAGACTGATAAGAGATTGAACAGTATCCATTGTAAGATACCCCTCTTTGTTCCATTCGTCTTGCGCGCCTTTAATAGTTTTATATGCATCTTGAAGACTATCCATTTCTTTGTTTACTGCAAGGTACATTTGTTTAGCAGCTTGTAATTTATCTATTTGATAATCTATTTTTTCATTGTAATCTGCTATTTCTTCTTCTGTATGTTGTATTGCGATTTGATTTTCTCTAAATTGTTTCCCTTGTTTAACTAAATGTTCAAGATATTTTTTATTAGGTTTATCTCCAAGATTTATAATATCTAAAAGTTCCTTATTTTGAGTAACAAAGTTATCTAATTCAGGCCCTTCTTTTGTTAAAGCTTCATTATATTTATCTAAAAAGTCTACCATATCATCAAAAGTTTTAACATCAGTTTCAATGCCTGAATCTTTAACTTTATCAACATAGGTATTAATATTTTTATCTGCGCCTTCATGCTTTAATTGATCTTGCTGTTCTTTTAAAACAACTAATTCTTTTTCAGCTTCTTCTCTTGCTTTTTCTCTATGTTCAGCGTATTTGGCAGCCATTTCATCTACGCCTTGCATTATATTATATAATTGTTGAGATGTTTCTAAACCAGCAAATTGACCTTCATCATATCCATTAATTTTATCATTATAATTAAAGAATCCATGAATTTGTTCTGAATCAAACCCAGTATTTTTCTTTTTAGATAAATCTAAATCTTCGACAGCGGTAGAAAGAGTTATAATGCCTTCTTTCTGATTAAAAGCTTCTATTCTTTCTTTAAAATCACCGTTAAGAACTTTTTCTAAATCTTCAATAGAAGAAAAACGATCAATATTTATTGTAACATAATTTAATTGTTCATCTGTTAAATCATCAATTTTACTTTGTAATTCTTCTTTATCTTCTTCTGACATTTCTATTTCTGTTTTAACAGCAATAGAAAATGTAATTGCCTCTTTCGGCCTACGTGACTCTATTAATTCTAAAGCTTTATCTACTGCTTCTGCAGCTTCGGCGGGAACTGACTCAATACCTGCCATTAAATAATTTCTTAATAAGCCCTTAGTTAAGCCAGTTTGATCAATAGGTAGATTACCAATTAATTTATTAGCATCTAATTCAGATAATTTTCCACCTTCATGGAAATAATCTTTTAATCCTACATCTTTAAATTCTGTATGAGAAACGCCTTGCTTTTCTATAATTTGATCTTGTAAATAAAGCTGTTTTTCTAATCTATCATTTAAACTATCTTGTTTTAGTATTAAATCTCTTGCCCAATTATTTTGCTCTTCTAAAGATTTTATACCTTTATATTCAAAAAGATCGGTTTCAGCAGCAGATTGAACTAAATCTGATTTAATTTTTTCATATTGTTTTAATGTTTTAATCTCTGCTATACTTTTTTTCTTTGAAGATAAAATAGTTTTTTCAATACTATCAGAATAAGCAGCCCCCGCTTCTTTAAGTATTTCTGCGCTATCTTTTATTTGTCCATAAATTTCTTGTAAATTTTTAGCATTAGCAGAAGAACTCGAATTTATAAAATTAACAAACTTTTCTTGGTCAGTTGTTAATACTTTAATAAAGTCTTCCGTCTTTATATGACCAGTATCATCAACAACTAAACCAAACTGAGTTTGTAATTGTTTATTAAACTCTCTATTTTGGCCATTCCAATGACCCTTACCAATATCTACTGTCTCACCAAAATTATCAGTATATTTTTCTTTAATGGTTCGTAAATTTGCATAAACTGCATTTTGAGAAGCTTCCACTGTAGTTTTAGCTTGTTGCTTATAAACTTCATTCTGTTCCTGAGAAACTTCATCTAAAATTTCGCCAAAAGATTTAAAAGAAGATGCTAATGCTTTTATAGCTAAATCTGTTTGCCCTGCTTGAACAGCCATTTTAAACATTTCTGCTCTAGCATTTTCTTCTCCTAAATCACTTAATTGAGCATTTAATTCTGCATATTTAGTAGTTAAATCATCTATTGCTTGAGTTTCTTCTTTTATTGTTTGTAATTTTTCTTGCTCTTTTTTTGCTGTGTTTGTTGCTTCCTCTGCCACAGCTTTTAAATGATTTCGATAAGCTTTATATGCAATTACAGCTGCAGCAACAGCTGCTACAACCACTCCTAATACAACTCCCGCAGTACCAAGAGTGCCCACAATGCTTGTTAAACTACTTCCTATATTTTTTAATCCAGAAAAAATATTTTTAAAATTTAATTTACCTTGTAATTTTGCTTTTAATTGCTCTAATACTATCTGCTTTTCTGCTTCTGTTGTTTCTAGTTTTGATAAAGCAACTAAAGCAGTAAGAATACCAATTTGATCAGCTTCTAATCCTTTTTGAATTGCTATTAATGATAACTGTTTTGCTTCTTCCCCGGTTTGAGATATCTCTTCTCCGTTCTTAATTTTATTTAATAAAACTATTGCCTGCTCTTGAGTAACAATAGCTCCTTTTGCAGTAGCCTGTTGAGCCATTAGCCCTAATTGTTCTTGTAAATCTATAGTGGTGACTTTATTAAGTGTCGTTAATATTTCAACATTTTTAACTAAAGGATTAAAAGCATTTATAAGACCTTTAGCGCTGCTACCAAGCATTGTAATAGCCATTCCACCAGAAGTTAATACACTTAATAATTTATCTCCAAAACTAGCATTTTCATCACTTAAAGTTTTAAATACATTACTTAAAGAATTTAAAGCTGTTCCAAAAGTTGTAATAGAACGTGTTGCATCAGTAAAGGTTTTTCCAAAATCTGGCATTTGTAATTTTGGAATATTTATTTCATCTCGCTGACGTTGAACAATATTATTTTCAGTTTTATTAAGATTCCAATTTGCTGATTTTTGCTGATTATTTTTTACTATTGCATCATTATTTGCTTCTATCGATTTAGTAAGTTTATCAATAGATGTTTGTCTTTCTCGATCAGTTTTTGCTCCTCTTCTAATTGCTTGCTCCAAATTTTTTTGAGCATTTCCAGCATCGGTTGAAAGCTCAACAAATTTTGCCGTTATTTCATTATAAGCTTCTTGTGAATTCTCAGAAGTACGCAATATTTCAATTAACTCTAAAAATTCTTTTCTATAATTTTTTACACCTTCTGTACCACCTTGAAGAAAAAGATTTAAACTATTTAATTCATCAACCTGATCTATTAACCAATTTTTACCTGCCTCTAAACCAGAACTTTTAACAATATTATCGTATCTTTCTGTTAAATCATCTAATTGCGCAAAAGCAGCATTATATTCATGAACTTGTTGAACCATTTCAGGTGTAACAACAGTTGCCATAATTTGATTTTTTTCTGCTAATGTTGAAGCATTTTTTATTCTATTATTTTTTTCTTCAGCAGAAGTATAATTATCACCTAAATTTTCTCTTAAAGTTTGATTTAAAGCATTTCGAGAAATTTTTGCTTCTCTCTCAGCTAATTCTAATGCTTGCGTTTTAAGAACTAATTCTTTCCCTAACGTTTCAATTCTTTGCACTTCATATTGATCTATTAATTTTTCAGTTTCAGTACGTTCTATCCCTAAAGCATTAGCCTGTTTTTCTTTTTCTAAAATTGCTTGCGAGACAGCTGCTTGACTTTTTAAAGCATCAATAGAAGCCCCAGCCGTTAAGGTACCATCACTAGTCATATTCTCATATGCATTTTGTATCTGTTGTTTAAAATCAATTAATTCATTTTGAGCTTTTTTCGTACCAATTTGTAAATTATATACAAAATTATTAATTCCATTAGCAATATCTTTATTAAATAAATTTAAAAGTCCAACGGATAATAAAGGAAGTATTCCTTTTAAACCACCTAAACTTTTAACAACTTTATCAATTCCTTCAATAAAAGAACCTAATCCATTAGTTAATTTAATAAAAAATTTATCATCAAATAAACTTGAATAAATTGATTCCCAAGCAGCACGAACCCTTTTCTGTGCAGCCTCCCAGCTTTCAGCATAGATATCAGCTTGGGCTTGAAGCTCTCCATCAGAAGAACGAGCAATTTGTAAATTATCTTGTACCTTATCCCAATTATCCATTAATGCTACTAATTGGTTATATTGGCGGGTTCCCGCTACGGTCTGTGCAAGAGCTACTTGTTGTGCTTTACTAATCTGTCCCCATTTAGCACCCATGTCATCAAGGATACTATCCATATCTCTTAATTGACCATTGGCGTCAAGAACACTAACTCCAATTTTAGCTAAAGCTTGAGAATATTTATTTAAATCAACTCCATCTTCAAGAGTTTCACCTAATTTCAAACCTTCAATACGAGCAAATAATGTCTTAAAAGCAGTACCTACAGTATCTGCACTCTGCCTAGTTTGAGCCACAACTGTAGCTAAAGCTGATGTTGCATAGTCATAGCTCAATCCAACAGTATCAGCAACCGCCGCGAATTTTTCAAGACCAGCCGCAATTTCTGCAGAACTTGAAGCTGTAGCCGCACCTAATCCAGTAATAACATCTGCATAATGTTCAAGAGATTGGGAACCATCATCAAAGTTATTCCAGATAGCTGTCATGTATGAAGAAACCTCATCCACACTATCTCTTGTAACATTAGACATCTTAGCTACAACGTCAGTTCTTTCAGTAACTGCGTCACCTTCCAAACCTTGCTGATAGAAAATCAGCGCAGCATCTGTATATGCAGTTGTTGTTACACTTAATTCTTTTGCAGCTTTATTTGCTTCTTGAGCAAATTCCGCCATTTGATCAGTATTCTGCTTAGACACTATTCTAATATTATTTAATGACTCATTTAAATCTTGAGCATAATTATAAGCGCTACTAACAGAAGACATAAAACCATGAAGAATGGAAGAAGAAATCTGCCATTTTGCAGTATTTTTTAAAGTAGTTGCAAAATTAGAAAGTAATGTACTGGTTCTTTTTAAAGGCACTTCCGCAGACATAATAGATTGTGTTAATTGAGAAAATGCTTGAGAACCTTGAGGGCCTAAAGAAAGCAAAGAATTCCCCAATTCTTTAACTGTCATACCAGATTTTTGTAACTCACTTCTAAATTTTGTTAAATCTAAATTACCATTAGCCATGGTCGTATTTTTAAGTATGGCTTGAAGTTTAGTAGCATCTCTAACAGCTTTATTTATGTCAGAGGTAAAAGCCATATCTTTTATTGCTTTACCAGAAGTGATACCTGAAAGAGTATTTTGTAATTGTTGAAGTTTCTTTTCAACATCAGACATATCACCTTTAAATTGTAAGTCAACACGAACTTGTTGATTATTAGCCATTTTTCTTCTCCTTTTCCTCGAAATATCTATAAAACGAAAAAATGGCTAGAGTGTAGCACTCTAGCCATTCCATTTTCACTCCTAATTATGTTAAAAATAACAACAGGAAAATGATAGTATTTAGCCCAATTTTTCCATTACTTCTTGAAGAAACTCGACATTTTCTTTGTTACCAATTTTCTTTTGAATTTCAGTAGCATCGAAGTCTAAGTCTTTATAATCTTTAGTAATATTCTCCATAATTCCATAGGCGGAATTGCGATATTTATAATACTGTTTGATTATTTCATCTGTTGAATCTACTAAATAATTATATTCATCTTCAGGTATTGCGGAAATCACTTCTGTAAAAATATGATTTTCTTCAAGTAAATCATAAAGTTTTACAGGTTCTTTCTTTTGAGCTTCAGTAAAATTAATGTTAGTATAATTATACATGATTTCAAGATATAAAAATACTTCCATTTTAATTGGATTAGCAAAGTTATTTGCATCTGCGGAGTTCTGTAAAACTCGCTCAATAATACCTAATTTATCCTCCACAGGAAGATATTGTTTTACCTCAATATCAACACCATTAATCTGAATAGTATTGATTTCGTTTTTCTTTACTAATTTTAATTTAGAAAAAGTAACTTTTGCCATTTGTTTTCTCTCCTTTTTTCTCTTATCTATATTATACCAAATTATTTGGGAGTTGTCAAGTTTTATTTCACACTTTTATTTAATATTTTTTTAACTTCTTTAATAACTTCTGTCATTTCTGCAGAAACAGTTTTATTGATGCCTCTTTCAAAACCTTGACTATGCTTTTGATATAATTCTTCTATTATTGCTTCTCTAGTATCTTTTGCTATTCTATCTTTATTTTGAATAATTTTATTTGCAGCATCAATTATTGGTTCTAAAGAAGGTAATCTAGCATAACCAGATTTCACAGCTCTTTGTAAATTATTTGTAACTACATCCTCTTCAAATAAAGTAGCTGCATTATCTACTTTAGCTACATAATCCGTAGCAAATATTTGAATAAGTTCATGACTATAATATTTAGGAGAGCCAATATTAATATCTTTAAATTGTGTTAAAATATGCTCATTCATTAATAAAGAAAGATATGCTTCTTTTAAATCACCATAGTTTGATACAATCATACCTGACCAACGAGCTCCCTCTTTCCATAAAAGATAACCGCCCTGTCTATTTCTTTTAGGTTTTTCCTTACCTTCTACCATAGCCTTTCTACTTTGCATCTGATATCGTCTTTCATAAAATGTTTCCAGTCTAGCTCTTGCGCCAGCATACGCGGCTCTAGCAATTTTTAATTTATCTTTTTCTTCTTCTTTTTCTAATTTATCTTCAATGCTTAAAGAATTACTAAGTTCATCTAAAACACTTTTATTAAATTTAATTCTTCCTATTAAATTATCTTTTGAAAATCCTTCAAAAACAGCTCTTTTTGCCATTTCTTGAAGAGGGATATCATATGAACTTAATCCTGTTCTTTTAGATTCATATATATATGTGCCTACTTTTGGATAAGAATCGCCATATAAAAATTTATTAAAATGTTCATCAAATTTAAATCCAGAAGAATAAATTTCTCTTAAAAGATTATTTCCTTCTTCTTTAATTTTTTTATCTTTTGAGATTATTTTTCCTTCTGAATTAACTAATTTTTGTAATTTTACTTTATTCATTTGATAAACTTTTATAAAATTTTGAGCTGATGAAATTAATTGTTTAATATTAGTAGAATTAAATATTTCTTCTTCTGTAGCTTTAGCCAAATAATTATTGGCAATAGAAGATAAATTTTTTAATTGATCTTTAGTAACTATATTTTCTTCTGCCAATAAAATTCCCCCTTAAAACAAAAATGCGGGAGACCAATTTCTTAGTCCCCCGCACTTCAAAAATCTTAAATCAAAGTAAATGTCTTGGTAGATGACTTAGTAGGATCAGTATCACAAGTTACTGTAATACTTAATAAACCAGTCATACCAGTAACATCTACACTAATAGAACTAGATGTTGCAGTAATTAAACCAGAGTCAACATTATTTCCATCTAATGTTACAGTAGGCGTATACGTTGTATTATTAGTAGTTATACTACCTGACACAGTATCACCAACTCTTGAAAGGTCAGTTAAATTAATAGTATAAACCTTTGCAACATTATAAGTAACAGTATCACTCTTAGTATTATCTTCAACAGAAGTTACAGTGATACTAATTACTCCGCCTTTACTTCTCATCTCCGCGGTAATTTCTGCGGAAACTGAGTTGTTAGTAGTAGTTACGGCTAAGTTTTCTCCAACCTCTCCGGTAGGTGTAAACGTACCAACCGCCGTAAAGGTTCCATTGGTAGTCACATCTGCCGTTACGGTATCTCCGCTCTCAGTGAGCGCTCCCGCACTCACTGAGTATGAGATCGGATTAATTATTCCCCCTGGTGTACCGGAGTTGTATGTACAATCTCTGTATCACTACCTGTGTCTCCACCAACGATAGCAATATCACAAAGAACTTTCTTCGTATGATCGAAGTAAGTATAAGCAGGCATTGCATCCATCTGGAAGTCAAATGTTGAAGGATCACCATTTGCTGCCATAGAGATAGTAAATGCAGAATTGATCTTAACCTTAGGATAAGTAAGAGTAGCTGCCATATCTTTACCATCTTCATTTCTGTAAAGCGTATCAGCTTCTACATAGAAGTATCCACCAAAGTTGCTAGGCTCAATTGTAATCTGAGTAGCACCACTCTTTAATACTACATAGAAATCAAGTTTAACAGTCTTACTCTTATAATCATCACCAGTGAAAGTGAATACTGCTGAATTATCTGAAGTAACTTCAGTTAAATCCTGAGCGTTCTTTGCAGGTGTAAGAGTAATAACTGAACTATCAACCCAATCAACAATACTTCCATTGTGATCAAGAACAGTTGCATAAATCTTAACCTTAGAATCTTGGCAAATAAATACAGAAGTTGTATTTACAGGAAGCCCTAATTCTGCAACAAGTTCATCAAGAGTTACAGTAGCTTTACCTGTAGCATCAATAGCTGCATCGATTGTTGTATGAACGTGGATAGGCTTTGTAGCTGTAGCATCAGCTATACCAGCGCTTGTAAGCATTGAAAGACCAAGAGGGCTCATAAGAGCATCAGTAACGTTAAATGTCATAGTCTTTTCACCTTCCCATGCGATGAGACGGTTATAACCACGACCACCCTGTGCATAAACAACTGTAGTAGCCTGTTCCATGCTAGAAGTCTGAGCTGTATCTATAACGAATACTGGCTGACCTGCTTTAATGGTCTTTGTACCAACTTTCATATCATTAAGAGCTTTGAATGTAACGTCACAAATCTCTCTAGAACCGAAACGTTGTACCATATGTTTTTTCCTCCTCTAATAAATTGCAATTTTTTAGATTAAGGATGTATATTTTCCATCCAGTTATCTACTTCGTCTAAATCGGTGGCTCCCGCCAATCGAGCCTTGATATTCATATCATAGGCTTCTTTCTTTTGAAATCTTTTGAATTCATCCATAATTTGAAAAATAGTATATTCCATTAAATCATTAATACTTTTAGATTCCCCGACCGCAAGAATTGAAACGTATTGACTATAAATAGCAACTTTTGTAGTCTCTTCGCCAGCCTTTTTGGCTTTTCTTTGTTTGGCCGCTTGTAATTTTGCAGCTATCTTCTCCGCTCTTCTACCTACTGGATTATAATTTTGTTCGCCTTCAAAGATTTCATTTAGACAAAACATTGACGATAATATGTCACGAAAAACTTCATAATTCAAATTATTTATTTTAGTTACTCCCGCCTTATCATTCAATAAAACAATTTCACTATTTGTATATTTAATTTGATTTGCCGGAAATAATAAAGATAAAAGAAGAGTTACATCATTCTTTTGTTCTATTTTTTCCGAACTACATATTATCGACATAATTATATCAAAATCAGTTTTATCTTCTAAACCTATTTTGTCCTCAGCTTTTAACATATTTTTAGTAAAAGTTAAAAACTTAGCCCCTTTTAAAAAACTTCGTTCACCAATCATACTGATTTCTTTTAACTTTGGTTGATGTATAATAGTTTGAGCTTCAATAAAAGGAATATTTTCTCCAGATAAAAGGAGTAACTCATTGTCCATAAGTTACTCCTTATTCATTCATTTCATTCGCTGTTGTTATGAAACTTTCAACAGTTTCATCATCAGGTAAGTAATCTTCATTACCGCGAACTATTCTGTATAACAAGACATAACCCGAAAAATTCTCCTTTAAAGTAGAAGCTTGTGCTCCTAAGAATTCCAATCTGCCCAAACCAGTTAAACGACTTTCATTTAAAATTGCGTCAATATAACCCATAATTTTTATAGGTCTTTGACGATAATTGCCTATATCCCAATAGTCAAGATGTGATAAAACGTCAATGCCCAAAATTGCATCTCTAAATTTATTATTTAATGTTGGTGAAAAAGAATCAAAACCAATATGAATATAGCTTTTAGCTTCTTCATTCTCACTTAATTCAAATTTAGGTCTAAGCCTAACATAATCTTGGGCAATTAACTCTTCAACATCCATTGAATTAATTTTCTGATTATATACAGGATTTTTATAATCTAAAATACAATCAGGAGTATTAATTACTAGCAATCTTTTTAGTCTATCAGAATAAGTTGGATCTTCAACAAAAAGACGATTTAATATTAACTCAATATCTTTTTCTACACCTAAAAAAGAATTTACTGTTAATTCCTCTTTCATCATTTTATTAAATTCTTCATCTGGTGTAGTAGGAATTAAATAACTTCTATCATAGGGTTTGGTATTAAATTTACTTCGCATCCTTTTATCTCCTTTATACCTACGCTACTGTCATAAGTATTTCTAAATCAATTCCGCCATAAGATAAAATAAACTTCTCATTAAATCTTACCATCTTGGGAATCTTTAACGTACATGACTCACTATCAGATCTAACTATCTGAACCTTTGATGAACTTACTTTAAATTCATCAGCAGGAACTGCATCACCAACAAGAGAATAGGTATATTCTTTATTATATTTAATAGTTTGCGGACCCTCGATATGTGTCTCTGTTATATCTGGACCTATAATCTCAGGTTCTTGCATAGCATCTTCCATTTCATTATCTGGATACTCTTCAAGATAAATTGTAATAACTCCTTCTTCAACTTCTTTATTATAAAGTTTATCTGGAGCCATTGTTATTCTATCTACGGCTGAGACCCTCCACCTATGCCCGCCAAACTTAACTATTTTTAATCTTTCAAAAAACGCTTTAGTTTCTTCATTATCAGTGATATAAAAATGAAGAACATAACTCATATCAGCTATTTCTAAGCCTTGTTGTTTGCCTAGTTCCAAATTCATTTGACTAGGTCCACGCATATAAATAGGATATAATTTATCATTAACCGGAATAAAATGATCACATCTTCTTGCACTTGCATGAAAATAAGCCTCTTCAGCTTGATCTTGCATATAGATCAACCAAATACTTCCTGAAGTATCTAATTCATCTTCCGCAACAGTAGAAGCATTATCTATAAGATTATTTCTATCCCAATAAAAATAATCACCATTTTTCCAATTATTTTCACCATAACTCTTTTCAATACTTAATTCCTTCATATCATAACTTTCTTTAAGTTTGTCTGGATTAAGCAAACAGCGGAAACGGCGACTCCAATCTACCTTAAGGTCTGCCCCAAGGCGTCTTATCCACTCCGCCTGATAAGAATTTTGAAGTGAAGCTTTAAAACTTAATAATTTTTGTTTTACATTTCTTTGATCTTGACGGTCATAATAACCAGATGTATTATAAATCTTAACTCGATTTAACATTTCCTCTAAAGTAGACATTTCTTCACCTCACTTAATATATTTAAACATTCAAAGATGGTTCTCCTAAAAGCAAAGAAATCATCTTCAGAGGTTAATCCTAATAAAGCTTCCATTTTACATAATAAAGAAAAGAAATCCACCGATTCAAGAAGTAATTCATCTAAACCCGCTAATTCGATAAGTAGGTTCCTGAGTGGACTTTGCCAATCCCCGCCCTCTTCTCGAATAGGTAATAATTTAAAAATTTGATTTGTTATTCTTTCTAAATCCGCAAGAACAACGTCTTTATTTACCACAATATCATATTTCAACTTAATCATTATATTCCCTCCTAAACAGTAGGAGCGTATAATGAACTCATAGTTGTAACAAATTTTCCATTTTCTATTTTTCTTCTCTTATATAATCTTTGTAAATGAAAACATTCTTGCTTCCGTTCATCCATCATAACTTTTAATTTAGCCATATGATTAGCTTGGGAAGTAAATTTAAAATCTGGCCCACTATATTTTTCTCTTGATAATTCTGTTGTTGCGATTTGTCTTTCAAACCACTCAACCATCATGGACACCGCCAAAATGTTTATTTCTTCATTAGAGAGTTCAGAATTAAAGTAGCCGCCAGTCCATTTGACTGCCGGCACTTCTAATCCATTACTTTCCGCACCTTGATATGTTCCGTGGTCATAAAAGCCAGTTTCATAATCAGTAATATTAACTCTAGGAAATTCAAATCTAGGAATTGCGCAAAGTAAAATATCTTGTAAGTCTCTAACAGTATCTAATTCTGTCATTTCAAGATACATGTCATCTGTCACTCTTGTAAAGAAAGCTTCGTAAATGGTTGTGAAAGACGTAGTTTTCTTTACGTCCATTTGTCACCTCTTACTTGCTTACTACTTTATATTTATCATCGGCTATTGGCGGAGCTGTTCTACGTCCAGTTACTATATTAACCTGGGGTTTGTCCCCTATAGGCACCCGCCTACCGCTTTGTTCCTGTTTAGTTTGTGTACTTTCTTTTTCTAAGGCTTCTTTTTCCGCCCTATTATTTCTAATGGCATTGTCAACATTAAAGCCATATTTATTAAATATCGCTTCCCGCTTTCTTACATCATTAAGCTCATACTTTACAGCATAATCCTTAATAATATCCCTGATACCTTCAGGAGCAAAATCTAATAAATCTAAAAACTGATCATATGAACCCTGAGTCATGATCTTTAAAACATCTTCAGCATTATAATTATACTCTGGTTCTACTTCTCCAATTAATTCTTCAACAGCTTCTCTATTTCTAATTTGTAAAAACTGTTTAAGTAATACAAGTCCACCAGGTGTATAACTTAAACTTCTTAATTCACTCATAGGAATTTTCTTTACTTCACCTACTGTAAAACTCCTATGAATTCCGCTATCTTCAAGAGTATAACCCGCAGATCCATCTGACCTATTCATAACTTCTACAATAAATTTGTCATCTAACATAATCCTTTTATCTCCTTTATAATAGCATTATAAGGGGGAAATTAATCCCCCTATAATGTCTATATTAAAAATTAATTAATCTGTGCGTAGTTAGCATCAATATCAGGAGTAGATGCATTATGACCAGTAAATGATTTACCAGTTTCAGTAGCATACTCTGTTGCAAGAGAAAGATCTCTATATACACAGATATCATTAGTAGCAAGAACTGCTACACCAAACTTCTTGTAAGTCTGAAGTTCTCTTGACCAATCTTTGTTCTCAGCCTCACGAACATGAGTCTGTCCCTCGAAAGCAATCTTAACAGGTTTCTTAGCACCTGAAGGGATGATGAATGCGAATGAAGGATCGATTACACGAACTGCATTGGATTCATCCATAAATGATTGATCCCAAATAACTACATTGCAAAGCTTGTAGTTAAGAAGACGTCCATTTGCCCATCTCTCGTCCTTCATCTTTTCAGATATCCATTGATTGTTAGGAAGCATCTTTGCAGCAAACTCATAAGTACAATATACAGTAGCATCGCCATAAGCACGTGCAACCGCAAGTAACTTATCAAAGTTCGTCTCTGACCAACCAGCATCTGCATGCTTGTTAGCTGCAGGAAGATCCTTAATCATAGCTATAAGAGCCTTCTGAATCTCAGCAAGGATAAACTCATCCATAGCCTCAGCGATTATAGAAGTAAGTTCTGCGAAGTCTACTCTACCATCAAGGAACTCTTCGAATCCGATCTGAGCAGCTCCACCAATAGCTGTCATGGTTACTGTTAACTCTCTACCGTCAAGCTTAAATACTTCGTAACGACCAGCTAAACCAACTCTGGTTACGAACTGTTTAGCACGCTGACGAGCAGAGTTTGTGATCTTCTGTACGAATACAGCCTTATCACCCTGTGCTACTGTCTTAAACTCAGCAACACTTCTGAACTGCTCCATAACTTTCTTAGGAAGCACGTCATCTATTGTCTCCTCAATTAATGAGAAGATTATATTCTTATTCTCTCTGTAAAGAGCATAAGAAGCTGTTAATTTATTAAGCTCTTCTCTAAGTGCGGCACTAGCCTGCTCTGGTGTAAAGGTTTCATTCTCATAAGAATAAGAAACAGGAGCGCCAGCATTAGCCTTATTGGCGATATGAGCTAATTGGATTAAACTTTCTTTAGTCATAACTTTTCTCCTTTCCTTATGCTACTCTCTGAACCTTAACAGCGAACTGTCCGTCAGCAAGAGTGTAAACCTTAACTATCTTAAATACAGGGCCATTCGCAGGATCTGCAGTACCAGAAACTACATCAAGGAATCCCTGTGCGTTAGGCTGGAGATCAGCACCAACAACTAAAGCAGTATCATCACCGATAACTACATCAGTCCTCTTAGTACCAGCAGCCTTAAGTGTGTTTGTCGTAAATATATCACCAATATTGGTCTTAATAACCCTAGGTGTTATAATTCCATAATTGTATTCGCTCTTAAGCATAGCGAAATCTTTGTAATAACGATCTCTCTCGTCATAAGTATGAACTTCATTGAAAACCATCATGTATTCGCCTTCAGCGGTAGCATCTACATCAACCTGACCTGCAGCATAGTTATACTTAACAAACTGACCATTCTCTAACTGAGTAATGGAAGCTGCTGCGGGAAGCTGTGCATAGATCTGACCAGTATTCTGTGCTGAAAGATGATTAGGTTCTACTTGACCGAAACCATTACGTTTTACATCAGCCATTTCTATATATCCTCCTTAAAAATTTAAGACCATTGTTCTTTCTTCTTAACTGCTCTCATAGCCTCTACCCACTCAGGAGCAGTTGCATTATCAATTCCAAGAGAGTTAACATTAAACGTAGTCATACCTTCTAAAGTATTATCATTTTTGTCGTTAGTGTCTAAATCAAAATTGACCTTTTTCCTAACACAAATTACAGATAATTTAGCTTCGATATCATCTAAGCTATATTTTTCTTTATTGGCAATAACATCTGCCTTGTCTTCATCAGAGAGCATATAGAAGCGATTAATTAACTCATCTTTCTTCTCATTGTCAATCTGATTCTTGAACTCAACAAGATTATTATACTGAGCTTCAAGTGCGTCATACTTTTCTTTAAGTGCGGCGAATTCTGATTCTAAGAGTTCGAATTTCTTCTTCTTCTTATCTTCGTCTTCTTCGTCATCTTCAGGTTTCTTTTCTCCGGAACCCGCATCTTCAGATTTTTCACCATCGTCAGTTTTCTTGTCTTCGTTCTCTTTAGTATTTTCCTCGTCGTCTTCTTTTTTCTTGAACTCAGTATCTTCTACTTCAGAAGTAGTTTCAACTGCGGGTTCATCGACAACAGGAGCTTCTGCTTGGCTTGCATCTTCGGTTGCTAACGTACTACCAGCCTGGAATTCCTCTGTAGTACCGGGATCTTCCGCCATAACAGGTGTTTTATTCTCATCCATACTTAGAGAACCTCCTTCATTAAAAGTGGTTAAAACTTGCTTAAGTTCGTTCATCATAGAATAAAGCGTAACTGCAAAATTACCATCTAAACTAAAATCAGAACTTAATTTAGGAGCAGTAATATCAGCTCCCTCAAAGCAAGGTTCGACTTCTTCTCCTAAAATACATAAATTCTCGAATAATGCGTCATTTATAATGAAAAAATCGATACCCTTATTGCTATCTGTTGACCAAAATCCCTTCATATTTTTTCCATCAAGTTTCATTGACTGGGGATTTCCTTCTTCTATAACCCGCTTACATTCTTCATACTGTTCGGTCCATAAATAACCTTCAGTCATAAGATATTCACGAGTTACTGTATTTCCAAAGTCATCTGTATCATCAAACTTTTGAAACCATATTTTACTATCTGGAGCAACAAAACCATAAGGTTTTGTCATATCTTTAAATTTAATTCCCTCACCATCAATAATTACTTGTTCACCATGATCTAAAAAATCTTCTTTAGAATCGCACCAATATCCAACAATAGGCACTCCTCTAAGACTTTCTGCCATTTTAGTTGCTACATCTTTTGTTATGCAAGAACGATTTCTATTCTGACCAACATAAAGAACTTTAATTTCACACTTAGAAATCTTAGGTGATATTGAAGTAATGTTTAAAAACTCTGGGGAATCAATCGTTGCTACACTTTTTCTACCCATTACCTTTCGACTCCTGATTCTGTATTGTTTTTTCCGTAGTTACTTTACCTTTTGACTCATTTGTAGGTCTTCCGCCGCCTTCACCGCTTGTAGGATTACCTTTTCCATTATTAATATTTTGTTTTCTAGTAAGAATGTCACCATTCATAGTAGAACTCATGAGCGGAGGTATAAATACGTTAATAAGATCAAGAATATCATTCTCAAAGTAAGCAGTAGCAAGAATACTACTCTGTGACTGCCCAAGAGCAATCTGCGGAAGCATCTTTGAAAATCCTAATTGCATTTGTTCTTTATACATCTTAGCTAACTCTTGATAATTATATTGAGTTGTTGGTAAGATTTGAACATTATAAGTAATCTTATTACGTTTATCAAATTTAGTTGCAATTTGATTTAAAAAGGTTTGGAATTGTAATATTAAATTATACAATGCCGCACCATCATTAATTATTGACTTTTCAAGAGCTACACTATTGTCTGAATTAAACAATTGTTGCGAGATACCACTTGAATTATATACCTGCCTTTCCCATCTTGCTAAATCATCAGTCTGGGCGGTAGATGCATTTGTATCAAGCATTGATTCAACACTAACATCCGCATAAGTTGTTAAAACATCCAATCCAAAAATATCTTGAAGCATTCTTTTTGCATTTGCATGTAAATCGGTAGCTTCATCTGGATCGAAGACTAAATCACCATTCTTATCAATAGGCATCTGTTGAATAAGAAGTTTCATTAATCTTTGAATAGTTCTTTTCTTATCCAAATCTTTTCCTTCATCCAAATCAATAAGATCTGGAATCATTGCAATAAACATAGGAAAATCTCTATTGTTAGCATTAAATTTAACTGTTTTCTCATGGTCTAAAATATACCATCCTTCACCGTCCCCAGGAAATTGAGGAAGCAATTTACGTTGTTTATATAACTTATATCCAATTTCAAACTCTTTAGGAAATAACTTTAACATTTTCTGTCTTAAAGTAGTTTCTCTAAAATGATCATCAAAAAAAGCCATATTAAACTCTACAACGGGATGGTCACCTATAGTCCATCTACTTCTGCAATATTTCGGAGGTAGCTCTTGCAAAGAAATAAAATCTGCATTTTCTATTTTATACCCATAGTAAACACCGTTGAGTAAAACTTGAAAAGCAATTTCTCCACATCTTTTTTTAACTCCTACACTGTCTAAAGCTCGAAGCACTTTCATTACTGCTTCAATAACTTTATCCTGTTTCATCTTTTCATCTTGAATATAAGGAGTTAAAAACCAATCATAACGATACATAAAAGCCATGTATCTTAAAATACGAGCATAAATACCATTCACAGCATAATAAAAATTAGAAATTTCTCTCATTTTATCTAAATCACCACGTTGAATAGCATCTACAACATATTCTTTATCCGCGAGTTTTTTATTAATTTTTTTATAGGTACCCAAATCCAAAACCACATCTTCTAAAACACTAGGTCCTAACTTAATTTTATTGAATCCCGCATTTATATGTTCGTATTCAGGTTGGACGGGAGCGGTACTTTCACACAGATTAAGATTTCTTTTTTCTCTTATTTGTGCTATTTCTTCCAATCTTTTACGCATTAGAAGTGTACCTCCTCTAAAACTTCTATATATATTATAGCATATTTTTTCAAGGATGTCAACCTCTAGTAGCCAGCAGCCCGCATAATATAATCATAATCAATTATTCCCTCATCCCAATAAGGGATAGCAATTAACTTATAACCATGTTGTTCACAATATAGTTTTTTCTGTCTATCATTATGCTGTTGTTTAAACAATCCGCTAGCACCACCAAATTTTGATTTTGGTTCATAATGTTGAATACCTTGATACTCTATTAAGAAATCAATTTCTCCCGAATCATCAAAAACGGCAAAATCAAATCTTAATGGTCTACCAGAACTAGCTACTAAGTCTGGAAAAGAATATTCTTCTT
>Ga0326513_10000995_pt1 | contig 23293 bp, 38 predicted proteins | sample 2_2465_0518_D_FD_203654 | JGI IMG/M metagenome (GOLD analysis project Ga0326513, IMG submission 203654) | Bovine rumen microbial communities from UC Davis, California, United States - 2_2465_0518 | ecosystem: Host-associated > Mammals > Digestive system > Stomach > Rumen | place: USA... | reverse complement strand
AGATGGATAATTACCAGTGGTGGTTTTTGTTGATTTAACCACCACAGGTTGTCTGTTTCACTTGTTGGAGAGCTTCGTGGTAAGGTCCATCAGCATGTTCAGACCAACAGCATCCATCGCATTACCGGCACCACCCTTATCAGAGCCACTCATCATAATTTCCGGGACAAGCGGGTGAGTGGATTTTGCAAGAGCTTCAGCCACACCAACCTTCGTCTTGTATTCCCATTCGGCACGTTCCTGCGGGGTCAAACCAGCGGCAACCTTTGCACGGTTGGCAGCAGCTTCAGCCTCACCTTCCGCCTTAATTCTCTTTGCCACTTCCAAAGCCTTCAGAGCTTCAAGTCGTGCCACTTCCTTTTCCTTTTCAGCCTGGAGAATTGCCACATCACGTTCCTTTTGTGCCTGGGTAACTTCCGCAATCTTTACCACTTCCTGGTCGGCCTTTGCCTGAGCAATTCGTGCCTTACCTTCCGCTTCAGCAGTCAATGCCTTCTGTTTTGCGGTTTCAGCGGCAGTTGCATTAGCGACGCGCTGCATTTCACGTTCCTTCACAATATCCAACTGCTTTTGTGCCTTTTCATCAAGCTTCACATTCTGAATATCAAATTGGAGAACCTTAATTCCATATCGGGTGAGGGCCGACTTCTTCGTCATTACTCGGTTGCCGTCCTTGTCCAGCTTGAGCTTCGTCACACGATATTCCTGAACTTCCGCACGCTTCACCACCTTGCCATTTTCATCGAGTTCATCTTCACCAGCCTTTTCCTTTAGAACCTCAATCGTGGTTGCATATTCACCATCAGTGAGCATATCTTCAGCGAGTCGGCGGAATTCAGCAATCTTTGTCACCTTAGCTTCTTCAGCAGTGAACAATGGAGCAGTCTTTCGTACAGCGGACAATACAGAATTTCGTACAAGTTCGTGCTTTAGCTTCTTATCAGAGCGCTGTTCACGATGGATTTTAATTAGGTCTTCACAATCAGTCGGCAACTGATACTTCAGATAACCACTAATTGAAGCGTTCGCATTTCGGGACAGCGTGACAGAAATATCATCTTCGTCACTATCGTCTCCTTCCCAACCTTCGCCACGGACCTTTTCAGTGGAACTGTTGAAGTAGAAGTCCTTCGTGCGGTCATACGAATAAATCTTCGCAAAACCCTTGAAGTAGAATCCGGAGTGGTCAATGCAACTCATAGAACCAGTCGGTGACTGCTTAACGAGAAGCTGCGTTTCATCATTGTAACCAATGATAGACTTTGCGAAAACCGCGAAAGCAATAAGCAGAACTGCGATAACGATTGTAGTAATCTTTGCCTTAGTACTCATATTTTATTTTTTCCTTTTTTGTTAATGTTTGTTGTTTTTTTTAGTTTCAATCCTTCAAACCAATTTTGAAGGACAGACAAAATGTATAAAAAAATTGGTGGCTTGTCAATGCAAACCACCAAAAAATATAGTAAATTAAAGTTTACAATTCGTTATTGTTTCAAAACTGACAGATTTATGGACTTCATACCATAATTTCGTTTTAAATTAGGGTCCACATAATCATTAAGATAGTCACAAACCGAGCGGATAAGGTCAATTTGTCTATCAGTAAACATAAATTTTTTATTAAGAACATCGTCACACCATTTATTTAATGGGTTTCCTAGTTCTTCCGAAGTAGCTGCCCAATCTGCACACATTTCATATAGATAAGTATCAGACATTTTGGTACAATCTATATGCTTAGAAGCATAATCACCTTCGCTCCAATATTCGCAGTGGTGCGGATTAGACTTTATATGCTCCATTACAACATCGTTAATTTGTTTTTTCTCGTCCTGTGTAAGTTCAGTTGGAGAATATCTAAGAGCTTGACGAACAAGGTTTTTGTATTTAAGTTTATCTTGGTCGTGTTTCATAACACGGGCAGTATCAATATCCTTAATAGGAATTTGTCCGCTTTCTACCAACAAACTATAAAAGTATTTTACTCTTTTTATATGGTCTTTAACTCGTTGTTCATATTTTGCAACGATATTTTTATCAAGACTTTCAACTAGAGTCAAATTATTTTCCTTAAGTATTATCAATGCTCTTGTGAAATTCATTTAAACAAACTCCCGAAAAACATAAAGAATGAAGACCAAAAAGGCTTTGTAGTTTTAATTTCTTTATCAAATGCAGGATCTTTACATACTTTAGGTTCTTCTTTGGCTTCAACTTTTGGTTCTTTCATTTGTTCTTTAACGCCTTCCATAAGTTTATCAGGCCAATCAAACTTGTCTTTACGAACACTTGTATGATAGTAAATTCCAGAGAAATTCTTTGCTTCAGCAGCATCTTTAAATAATTGGTCTGGATTTTCCTTGAATATTGGTAAAATATTATTTTGTTTGCAAAGATACTTAATGAGTTTAGCAACAGCTTTCTCTTGTATTGGAGTCATAGTGGCATAACAACTATAACCACGGTAATTACAAACTTTATAATATTCCTTTTCAGATGATGTACAGTATAAGTTTCCATAAGCATCCATCAAATCACCTGATGCTGCCATCTTCAAAGGACCATAATTGGATATTTCTATTCCTATGGTCTGTTTACTCATTACTGCATTCGTTCCAATAGTTCCTGAACCTAAATGATAGGACCAATAATTATCTGGAAACAAATTATAAATGTTACCTTGTCTATCTACAACATAATTGACAGAAACTTTCTGTCCATCTTTCGTTAAAGAACCAACATCACCTTTAATATTACCAACAGTAAAATGTAAACAAATTGCCTTCTTTTCAGTAATTGTTTGGTAATAGTAAGTATTATGCTTAGGACGGATCTGTTTGATAAAAATATTATCACCCAGATCTATCTTGTCAATAAGAAAATGTGTTACACCGTTACTGTCTAATAAATTATTAGCAAAGGTTGTTTCAACTGTATCAATCTTATTTGGTCTCATAAATACCCTCTAAAAGTATTTATGAGAATCTGTAAGATTTTGATTAAACGAAGTCGCTAGAAATACTTAGCTTCTTTGCTAATTCTTTATAGGACTTGTAATCCTGACGGATTTTATTGATGTACTGTTTGGCTTCCACAATGGAAGTACAAGTTACAAATCCATCAGTTTCATTCTGAATTTTGTAATCAAACTTTTCAGATTTAATATTACAAACATATCTGGAAATATCAATCCTGTTATATCCATAACGAGTAACAGTAATCGTTACTCCGCCAAGGTCAAAATGCTTGGTATCTTCAGACAATTTTCCGTAAGAGTTCATAAAAACCAGTCTCCTATCAAGCATTACCACTTCCCACTAAGGCGTTTGAAGAAATCTTCAACATCATCAGAACTTCCAATATCACAGTGACCACCTTGTAAACCCATTTCCTTAGCAAAATCCTGCCATTCAGTTTCAGTAAATGCTTTTGCTTCAGAACTATTTTGTTCTTGGGTTTCACCGATTAAGGAAGCCGCATATGCATCGGCCGCCGCTTCAAGTCTTTTTATCATATCTTGAAATTCTTTATTGTTACTATACATCATCGTTTATCCTTATGCGAAATCAGAATCTATATCGCATTCTTTAGCGAAGGCTTTCATTCTCTTTACTTGCCCTCTTAGTTTGTTTAAAAATCCTTTTGCTTCATCTACAGTATCAAAATATACTAATGAACCAACATTAAATTCAACATGAGTTCCTTTTTCATCATTGATAAATCTGGAAGTCAAGTCATTAATACCAATCTTATAATTAGAATATTTTATAATGCGGATAGTCATTCCTTCAATAGTAATTTTCTTACTTGAAGAAACAGGACCATAATCCACCCATTCAGCTCCCCAGTTAGCATAAGCAGTTGTTACTGTTCCTGTTGTTGCTGTTGTTGCATAACCTGTAACTGTAAGGTTATTACTTTGTACAAAATTTATTCCTGGTGCTCCACTTATTGCCATAACTTACCATTGATAATAATTTATATCGTCATCTTCTACTTGTTCTTCTTCACAAAATTTTTCCCATTCTTCATCAGTAAAATTTTGTTCAGTTTTCCAAGCTGGTTCTTGTTCTGCAGTGCCTTTATCATCGTAAGTATATTTTATTGCGTTTACAACACCAGCAGGTGTCCAAGGACTTCCTGATGTTAAATATCCGCAAGTTCTATGTATTCCGTGGGGCTGCACTAAAAGTTATATCTCCACCGGCACTGCAATCAAAATCGTCATAATAACTAGCTGTCATCTTTCTCTCCTGTTCTATAATCTCCATCAAAACATTCTAACCATTTATAACCTTGCATATTTTCAAATTCAACAGCATATCCTTGCGGTGCTGTCGGATAAATGTAATGTATCATAAGTTTATTATTTGCTTTGATACTGTGGTGTCCGTGTTTACATTCTGGGTGATAAATCATTCTGTGGTGAGTCGGACAAAAGGACAATTTCACATGCTGATTTAATCTAGGCCACAATTCACGCGGAATTATATGATGTAACTCAATTTCACTGCGTTCCTTTGTATGAAACTTACAACCAGGCCAATGACAAATATATTCAGTTGGCTTTTGTATGTAATCAGTAGTAATCGGAGTTAAATCCTTTTTCTCTTCTGTTTCTTCTTCTAAAAATTCGTCCATCAGTTCTTCCACAAAACAACGTGTTCAAGTAAATATTTTTGCCAAGCCCTGAAAGCACTTGGTTCGCTATTCTTCATATTCTTTTCCAATGAATACAGCACATCTGGGTCAAAGCTTGGAAGTCTATCAAAGGTCAATTCAGTAATACAACTTTCTATTTCTAACTTACAAGTATCATAATCCAAAGTTAATATAAGCGAAAATTTCAACTTATTTTTAGTGAAATCAATTTTCTGATGTATCTGTTCAGCATTCACTTCAGTATTATGTTCCAAAGCATAAAAGAAATCTGATTCCCAATAAGTATCACCAATTTCCCAGTCCGAATCGTCTTTACAATCCTTAATTTGTTCAAGAAATTCTTGAACTCTGTTTTCAAAAGTATCAGTACAAATTGTGTACTTTCTCTTTTTAATTTCTCTTTCTTTTTCTTTCTTTCGGTCTTCCAAATAAGTATCAAAAAGAAAATCCATACAAGTACGGAAATAATGCTTGAAATCTTCTAAGTCTCTGATGTAAGATGGACTAATTTCTTTTACTTTGTCTTGTTTAGAAAAATTGTGACCGCTGACAATTACCATCTGAACACGAGGAAATTCTTCATATCCCTTGTTTTCCATATAAACATAGAAAGTATATCCACTGTAATACAAACTGTTTACTTTAATATTGTTTGCGTCAGGCTTATTGAAAGACTTGTCAATGTATGGTTTAATAAGCGCTTTATATGCTTGTGATGAAGACAAATACTTTTCCATAGGATTTTCCAGATTACTGCTAAACACAGGATAGTGATTAGCAAGTATAGAAAACATCGTTTGCTTCAAAATTCTATTGTAAATGTATCTGCTCATAGTTACCAATATATAAAATTTTTATTGTTTTGTCAATACATCAGTCTTCTTTTGCTTTAATTTCTACATTTGGATATTCTGTATTAAATTCCTTTTTACAGTCTTCACAGATTGGAGTTATCCAACCATCTGTTTGAAACTGTGCTGGTTTTCCACAATATATACAGATGTTCCAACTATCTTTTTCAAGCATATCAAACTGTCTGTCAATATCATCAAGCCATCTTTTATTCTGCTCGTAAATAGGACAATTTGGAAAATGATAATAAATTCTCAATCTTCCATATTTTTCCTTTACTTCAATAATCTTCAAATACGGAAGTGAATTGTTATTTTCCAAAATTTTTCTTATTGCTTGGAAATGAACTAAAGCAATTTTCTTCCAACCATCTGGAATTAAATCAAGCCAAGTTTTATCATAAAGAATTTTATCTGTACCAAAATCATTCATTTGTAAAAATGGATATTCTTTTAGAAGTTGTTTATTCTTCTTTATGACTTTTCTTTGTTCCCAGTATTGTTTAATTTTTTCCTTTATCCCCATAAGGTTCTCTCACTAAACTTAACACTCTTTTATTTGCTTTGTCTTTTTTGAAATCATTATCCTGATAATCTTCATTATGGATTAACAAGTATTCAATCAAATAAATACCAACAGCTACACTTCTTGACCTTCCGCTTCGGCAGTGTATATACCAATTCTTTACTCCTGATTTATACATTTTGTCTATGAAGTTCTTTATTTCAAGTGCTGTTTTGTCAGTAATACCTAATGCTCTACCATACTGGGTATCAGTAAATTCTTCTTCTATATCGTCAAATTCAACATTCAAAACATTCCTTAAGTTCTGACCAAACCAATGTTCGTCAACTTCTCCTTTGAAATCTTCCAGATAGTTTTTCTTAATTTCTGGTTGGCAGCAAATAGAAATGAATGCTGTGTCCTTCAATGTTTCCACATTGGAGTCATTCCAGCCATTCATAAGCATTGTTTCATCAAAATCAGTATGTTTTAGAACATTTATCTTGTGCATATTTTTAAATATAGTAAATTTACTGAAAAAGTCAATACATTATTCTAAATCGTCTTTAAAAATAATTCCTTTACGAACTGTAGAACCAATCAATTTTTGAACGTAGTCTTCAGTCTGGCACATAATACGCTTAATTTCCTTTACATATCGGAACCAGCGTATAATGTTTTCAAATGAATATTCTGTATAAGTTTTAGTTGAACTAAGTCTTTTGAACTCATCATAATATCCAGATGTAGCTGTAACATTACAAATGATTGTAAATTCTTCTTTTTCGTTTTTCTGTCTCTGTTTCAGTGTCAAAGTAATGTGGTTTAAGTTTGTGTATTCACTGCACAAACAAATTTCATTATAACCACCCCAGGAATACTGGTCCTTCTTAAAAACAGTCGGCACATTAAATTTGAACTTTTTAATTTCTTCAATATGACTATTTAAATCCACAGCAATAGCGTCAATATTCATCTTCAATCTCCTTATAAGGTCTAAGTTTTTTCGCAAGTTTCTTCTTTTGTTTTACTTCATCGCGGCATTTACCTTCAATCTTACGAGAATAACGATTATTCATACCTTTTTTAACTACATCAGCAACAACTTTTTCCTTCAAAAATGTTTTACTTGTTTGGTAAACAGTTTTTACAACTTTATCTTTTTTGTTTAAGATTACAGTCAATGGAAGCAAATATGTAATTGCTTTAATATCGGCATTACTCATTTGGGCAAATTCTGACTCAGGAATTTCAGTAATATGCAAAATTACACCTTCGGGAGTTTCTTCGCCATATTTTAGTGCCATATTAATCTCAGAATATGAAATCTTGCGTTCTTTCATACGTTGCTGAGTGTGTTCTGTAATAGTATAGTGGTGATAGTTTCGGTCAAGAACTGCCGGCTCTGGGGCAGGTCTGTTAATCTTTAGGGGTTTTAATTCAATTTGAACCAGTTCCGCTTGTGGATATATCCAATTTATCAGTTTTTGAAACATTATCTCTCCATTTTACATAAGTTTGTAGTACTTCATTCGTTAAATCACTAACTGCACGATATTCAGCAGAAAGTGATAATCTATCCTTTCGCAAGGATAGATATTTCAGATAACCATAACATTCATTTATTCGGCGTTTATGCCATTCTTTCTCAAGTTCATACTGACTTTTATGCTCAGTTGTCCTGAGCATTTTATAGTTTTTAATGCGTTCAATAAATTTATTTACTTCGTCCAGCATTCTTTCTAATCTTTTCAAGCCAGTGATTATGTTTGAGAAGGTCCTTTTGTAGTTCAAACAAAGCTTTATTTTCGTGAACTACAACAGCCACAACTAATCCTACGCCCAATAACTTAAGCAATTTTTTCATTTTTTATCCTTTCTAATATTTTGTCAATAAGTTCATTATAGCCTTCAATGTCACCATTGTAAGTTTCATAAGTCATATCATTATCAGTCAACATTGTTTTTATGGTCTGGTCAATGATTTTAGCTTGTTCTTCAGTTTGATTTCTACCACTTGGATTATAAGGTTTTACTCTCTTAATAAAAGCATTTATTTTATTTGTAAACTTCTTATCTTCGTGAATACAAATCTTTTTAAGCATTTCATCGTCAGTATATTGTGAACCAAGCGCAATAGGTGAATCTGTAACAATCACATCTACCTTACCATAAACACGAGTCATTCTCCAAACTTGTTTACCAGTAATATAAATTTGACAGTTCAATTCTTCTTTCGCACCTTCCCAAGTTTTGTCTTTAGCATACTCAGTAACATATTCACAATTTATTCCTGCCATTTTAAGTTTGGCAAAAATATATGCTGCACCAGTGCTTTTTCCACTACCAGGTCCGACCATACAAATTAACTACTAATGTCTGCTGCATCCTTTCTCCATAACAAACTCAAGTTGGTTCATCAATAAATGTTCTTCCGACTGACCAACTCTTTTCAATCGGAAGTTATAATTTTTTGCTTCAGCAACAATCACATTAAGTATTCTACTGATAAATTCGTTGTACATATCAGGAATAAAATACTTAGTGTTCTTTAATGCACTTTCAATCTTCTTTAACGAAATAGGAAGGATTTTGTTTTCAAACATTATCCTTTCTAAGTTCGCACCCTTCTCGTTGGTAACTGCCAATACGTTCGCCTGGAATGATACTTGGCCTGTTTCCTCTATATTCAATTTGGTTTCTATTACTATCATCTATCCTTTCCTGCGTGGTCAAAGATATTACTTCCAAATGAATTTGGTCAAATATCTTTGCCTTCAACCGCACATTGGCAGCGGAAAGTTCTTCGTGTGTAAAGTCATTCTCCATTACAGCCGTAAAAACTTCCGTACCAACCTTAAATTTTAGTGTATGTATATACTTACTAAACATTACACCACCATCAAGCGGTCAATATACTTGCGAAGTTCCTTTTCGGACTTGCCAGTCTTGGTTGCGACTTCCTTGATGTGTTCCATCAGGTAGTCCTTCAATTCATCTGCTACCTTTTCTTCAGCAGAAAGTACAGAAGTGATATCTTCAAAATTAGGCATAGTTTTTCTCCTATATTATTGTTGTGTAGATAAATTATTGTCAGATGCAATTTCTGTAAACTTCGGAACATTCTTTAAATGTTTGCTATACAAATCTATGAAATTACAAAAATCCTGCAAATGATTAAAACAGTTTTCAATACCTTGTTGTAAATCTTCCTGTTTGGTTTCTTTCGTTTCCTCAAGGTTCCAGTAACTTATATTAGGATACATCCACCAGTTAATTTCAGTCAAAACATTCCATTCTTTGTTACAGTTCGGAGGTGAAATTACCATTAGAGCTTTTTTCCTACTGCCCAGCATGCAATTCACACCAAACACTTTAGTGTCTTCTTTCAATCCCAAATAAATACAAGTTTTCTTGAAATCTTCAGGAAATTCATCTACTGTGTATGAAAAGTTAAGCCAGCCATTAGAAATGTTATACCTTTTTTCCAAAAAGTCAATCATCTTTTGGATCTGACCATAAATTCCAACTTTAAAAACTTTCTTTGCCGTTTCCATCATACACTGTCCAGTGAGCTTTGAATTTCATCATATTCAATGTTTACAACCTTCACCATTTCTTCACGCTTTTTCAAATAAATGTTCATAAACATAAAGAACTTTTGAAGTTTCTTGTAACATTCATCTACATACTTACGATTCTTTTCTGGGTCATTTCTTTCAAGGTCCCAATAAGTTCGCCAATCACGGTCAACATCTTTGTAAAGCAAATCAGTCCAATCTTTATGCTCTTTACCGAACGAAATACAAGTTATATCGTGTCTATCCTTATTTTCACCAATAGCACAATTCACACCAAAGAATGGAGCATCTTTCGTATAACCAAACTGAATCAAAGCGTCAAACATTTGTTTTGGAAGTCGCTCAATGGAAATCCAACCACAAGTCCAAGCCCAACTTTTAATGTCAGTATTGGCTTCAATCAAAGTTTCAATTTTAGCAAGTTGTGAATAAACGCCCATATTAAATATCCTTTGTATTGATTTTATTGGGTGAAGTAAGTAAAACATTTTTTGATTTTTCCTTTGCCAGTTCAGCTTCAAGTTCAACAATCTTCGCTTTTAATTGTTCAATCTCAGTATCACGCAGGTCTGGTTTTGGCTGAATTGGATAATCCAAATATGGAGGCCAATCCTTAACTTTCGTCTCCTTCATTGTCTTTATCCTTTTCTTTCAATTCCTTTTCCAACTTCGGAAGCGTTACTCTGCAAAAGTTTATAATCAACGGAGCAAAATCCATTACGATTATATGAACAAATGAGTACAGCCACATAAAAATTGCCAGAATGGTTAAAGCACCCATAGCAATCGTATATTCGTTGCCTTCCTTGAACATACTAACTGTCTGCAATCCAAAGAAAGCAATCACAAATGACCAGACTATTATCCAAAATCTCATAGATTTATCTCCTTAGTAACAATATAGTAAATTGTTTTGATTTTTGCAAATGATTTTTTCAAACAGAGTTTATTTCAGTTCTTTACATTCTACTTATTGAAAACAACAGTCATTCTCACAGGAACCTTTTGCTGTAGATAACCGTCAATTTCACGATGAAGTTCAATGTTATAACCAAGTTCCTTCAAATCCTTTTTCAACTGATAAGAATCATAAAGGTTATGGTTAAGTTCAATGTAAACACGACTCATACCATTTTCATAACTTCTATGAATGGTATCAGAAATGTTTTCCAAATATGCAGTCACTCTGCGTTCACGCTTTTCTTCTTCAGTTTCAATGTGAACTGTTTTCTTAAGTTCATCAAAAGTGGTTGCGTAATCCTTAATAGAAGCCATTGTGATTTTCCTTATCGGTTGAATTTAACAGTAACATTGACAGGAATCTTTTCGCCCGTAGAAATATCCCAACTAATAATTTCAGCAGAATACCCGAGTTCCTTCAAATCCTTCACCAGCTGTTCACCACCATACAACTTATGGAAATCATAATCCAGTTCCAAATCGGCATAAGAAAATCCCAATTCAAAGTTACGGTGCAGGATAGCTGCATAATGGGTCAAATGTTCTTTCAGTCTACGTTCCTTGACTTCGGCATCCGTTTCAGTGGGTACCTTAGTTTTAAGTTCATCGCAAGACGGGATAATTTCTTTGATATTCACCATTTGTAACCTCCTGTTTACATCATAGTGGTGGTTAAACCATCAAGAACAATCGCACCAAAAAACACCAGCATACCAGCAATACCCTGGAGCCAGTAGTTTCTCTTTTCCTTCTTTTCTTTGGCACGGTAGTAAGCAGTCCAAGAATTGAAGCCTTTGGGGAAAATTTCGTTCATAGTTTAACCTCGTTGTTGTTTCGTTTTCTAAGTTTAATATAGAAAAACCACTGACTATTGTCAATGGTTTTTGGTAAATTTTATGTAAAATTAAGTTTACATTGTCCTAATTTTGGTCACAATTTCACTATACATTTTGTTATAATCTGGGTCAATATTGGGACTTTGATTTTTTGGACTACATTTGCAAGAACCATAAGCGTGTTTACATTTTGGGCAGAAAACATTACCATCTTTGGGAATAAATGCACGAACACGGTCTCTGCAATCCAAATAGAAAATGAAATTAATCGGGTCTTCCCAATCTCCACCAGCAAAAAACCAAATCATTTCAGTTCCGTCTGGGAAGGTTGTTGTACCATTAGTATCTTCTTCACAGTTTTCAAAATCAAATTTTACACTTGAAAGGTCCTGTAAAATTAAATTTTTGTCTTCATAAAAACAAGTTAACATTACAAACATATTCATAACAGCTTCATAATCTGAACTAGAAACTGTTGCTATGGTTGCATTGTTTTTCAGTATATCATCATCGTCTTCTTGAAGAATAAATTGCTGTGTAGCCTTTGCTTTCAAATAATCAAACATTCGTCTAACGATATCTGACCGAGTAGAACTTTTCTTCGCATAATGTGACATATAAATCTCCTATTTTATGGTACAAATATAATAAAAAGATTTTATCTGTCAATTAAATTTTTGTTTACATTATCTTTTGAACTGGACAAGAGAAAAACCACTCGCAAACTTTGTAAGCTTCATCTAATGATTGACAAACGAACTTAGTGAAACCATATTGATAGATATTTACAAGCCAATTCTTTTGATCTTCGGATTGATAAATTTTTATAGACTTATTTTTCAAATACCAGCACTTTAATTTCACTGGGTCTTGGTAAAAATCTACTTGCTGTTTTGCAGCCAGTTCATTCATTTTTCCAATAAAATCTTCAAATTCAACATCAAGTAATCTTTTCTCTTGTATGTGTTCCTTATACTTTTTGTCATAGGTCACAGTTTTCTTATTCATTAAATTACGAATTAAGTCAACATATTCCTGTGCTTTAGAAGGATCTTGTAGATTTATCACTGGAACTTTCCAATCAATATATCTTTTTCTTACACACAAACGGCGCCAATAATCCTGACCTGGTTCATAAAATCTTATACCACTTACACTATAATGATAACTTCCATCATCAACAGCATTACAATCATATAAAAATGCTGTTTTATAACTGGTTCCATTATCGTCTTTTGGTGATGAAATATCTGTGTAAAGAATTGCTTCACAAGTCCAAGTAGTTTTATCTATTTTATAAGACCAAGCATTTCCAGTCAATTCACACATCTTTTTGAGTGTTTCTTCAACTAATTTCATATTATATTTTGTTTTTGCCATACTACACATTTGCCCAAGATGGTTTTCCTACATAAGTTCTATCTAATTTCATATCATACCAGTCTTGAAAATAATCACGCAAGAATTTCTTCATAGCATCTGGTGTAACAGTATCATCTATTTTATGCCAGTTAGAAGTATCACCATCATAACTGTTCATATTTCGCCAAGACATTGTATACTTACCAGTCTTTAATTTACGAATAGTTACAAATGGATTACCCCAAGCCAATCTACCCCAAGAACCTTTTAATTTCACAGAAAAAACATAAGTCAAAGATGCTGAAGCTACATCTGGTTCAGTTTGTTCAAAAAATAAACCGTGCTGTTTTACTTCTTCACCCATTTCAAGGATAGCATAATCCAATTCACTTTCAATTGTTTGTACTTTATCCTTAATTGATTCTTTCTTGTGCTTCAAACTCATTCGGTCATTTGTGGCCTTAATTGCTTTAGAGAGTTCTTCAAAATATAGTTTCTTGAACTCTTCCATTTTGTCGTTGTTATAATCATACCTAAGAACAATACCGTCACGGCCCCATCTTGCCTTTCCAGGACTTTTAACACAGTAATTATTTGCAAAAATATCTTCTATATAATGACCAAAATTCTTATATCCTTCGTAACCAAGCACAGCACCTGTCTTTGTGTTTTTGATTACTAAGGCTAAATCATCTATTTTGGCTACATTCTTACTCATATACGGACAATATAACTCAATATTGTCATTACTCCAATAAGAACCAGAATTATTAAGACCTATTCCAAGACCTTTAAAAAATTCCTTTACTTCATTCATTTTAAAGTTAAAAAGTGTTTTCTTTTCAAGTTCCCTTCTTGTGTCCCAGTCACAAGAAGAAATATAAGACTCAATTGCCATTTTTATACTCCGATATGTTGTCTAAACTGAAAGTCCATTGTGGATTTATATCTTTGGGTATTTCATACCAAGGGCTGAAATATCCATCTAATAATTTCTTTACATCTTCAGGTGTAACATTTTCCTTTAAACTTCTGATTTTACTGTCAGATGTAGTTATCCACGAATTGTTCTTATAATAAAATTCCCAAGTATCATTCTTTGTTTTGCGAATAGTAAAAATTGCTCCACAAACATTTCCCATTCCTTGTACAAGTTTCTTAAACACATAAACTACAGAAACATTCTGTGTGTTTCCAGCACTTTTATCAAGTTCAATACCCTTGTCTTTGTGTTCTTCATAATAATCAAGGATAGCATAATCAATATCACTTTCTATTGCTTGGATTTTATCCTTGATTTCTTTTTTCTTATTTTGTTTGTCTACTTTAATTTTTATTTCATTTATGTAGCTTTTCAATTCTGCAAAGAAAAAGTCTTCCCAAGCTGCATAGTCAGTAAAATTACGGAGGTTATTCCAATTTCCACCCAAAAAATCTGTTTCTAACTTATCAATAATGTAAGAACCAAAAGTTACATAACCATTACAACTAAGAGACCCACGAGTTTTTATATTAGAGATTCTGATACACTCAATAGTGGATAAAGTAATTTCAGAATATTCAGGTGAAAGATTAATTAAAAGTGAAGGATTTTGGAATGAATGATACCCGTATTTATTTTTTTCAGAGGTGAAGCCGCATTCAGCCATTTTTTCAATGAACTTATCTTTGTCTATTTCCCACTTCCAAAGTTTAGATAAACTCCACTTTTCATTCCAACATTTATGAGTCCAAGAACTACATTTCATATTTTTTACCTTATGCTAAATTTGCAGTTAAATAAATGTACTGTACCTGTTGAGGAACATCTAACCAATTCTGGAAATAACTCTTGATAAAGTCCATTATATCATCTTTTGTCGCACCAGCTTTGAAATACTGCCAAGGTGTTAAATCACCAAAGCCTGAAGTCTTCAAATACTTTATCATATATCGGCCTGTATTCATTTTTCTTATTACAATTTTTGGACCGTGGAAGTTACAATATCCAGTCAAACGCTTTTCAACAGTCCATTCATAAGCTGCAATTGATGATTTATCTTGTCTAATTGATATACCCTTTTCTTTGTGGTCTTCAACATAATCAAGAATAGCAAAATCAACTTCATTTTCAATTTGCTGAACTTTCTTTTGTACAGTTTCCTTTTTGTTCTTTAAAATTATTCTATCTTGTGTTTCTTTGATAGCTGTTTCAAGTTCACTCAGGAAAATCTGTAACCATTCTTCCTTATTTTTGTCAGTATAATTGATGGCTTTACATCTTTCACCACCATAATCATCTGGATTAAGTTCACAATACTTTTTAATGAATAAATCAGTAATGTAAGAACCAAAATCTTGGAACCCACGATAACCCAGATTATACGAAGTCTTTTTATTGTAGAACAGATACCCAAACATTTCAACAAGGCTTAGTTTTGTTAAATAAGAATTCAAATCTAAGCGCATATATCTGAAGCCGATAATATCATTAGACCATTGACCGTAACCATCGTGCTTTAGACCAGCTCTTTCAAATACTGCTTTCAAATCTTGAGTTTCTACTTCCCAATTCCAGTAGAACTTTCTGCGTTCATCGTGACGCATTCTTTTATATAGTGAATCCATTATTTTACCTTTCCATAGTTCCATTTAAGATTAGGCTTTGAATACCACCAATTACAAACATCAAAAACTTCTTTAAATTCAGTAACTCTCCAAAAATAATCACGATTATAAGGAATGGAAACATCCCAACACTTCAACTTCGGTCTGTTTTTAAATGTAATTTCACCGAACGTATAAATGTCATTTGTTTTTACTAAAGAAATATTATTTGACTTATCTTGTTTGTTTACCTTTTCAGCAAGTTCGTTGAACATTCCAACTGTGTCTTCTTCATTGATTTCAAAAACTTTTTCTTGGACTTTTGATTTTTTAATCTTCAGTTCGTGGTCTTTTTTCACCTTTTCAGCATATGACTGAAGTTTAGTAAGGTATTCTTTCATATCCTCACATTTATCCTGGTCAGGCCAAGTCATTTTAAAATACTTTTTCGTGTCAGGCCAATACAATGAAGAATAACCTTCACCACTGGCATAATTCTCTTTCTTATTAAATGAAGTAGAGAAAGGTGTAGGAAGATAATAATTTTCTCCATCGTGTTCATACTGTTTTGTGTTATAGAAAGCAAATACTTCAACATATCCATATGCACTTTCCTTACACAGTGGTATATCAAATATGAAAGCTTGGTCTCCATATCGTTCATATTTAATAAGTTTAAATTCTTTGAGTAGTTTATTTAATTCATCTAAAGTATATCTTTTCATAATGAGTCAATATAGAAATTTGTATTTAACATTTCAATGGTGACTGATAAAAATGAGTTCCAGCGTATACTGCAAAAGCATACCGATTAAACAGTATGCTTTTGGATTTAGAGCACCTATCGGGAGTTGAACCCGAACCTCAACCTTGGCAAGGTCGCTTGCTACCGCTACAACATAGGTGCATTAATTTATTTATGACTGAATGAATTGTTTTGCTTTTTCAATCCATTCTTTAGGTGAATTGAACATTTCTTTCCAAGATATTCTTAATACTTGCCAGTCATTTTCAAGTAACTTTTCATCTTTTCTTTTATCCGATTGCGCTTGTATTGGATTTGTTTGGTGTTGCTGACCATCAATTTCAATACATTTCTTTTTTTCAACCCAAGCAAAATCTAAACGATATTGAAAAAAGCTGTAATTATATTCATAATTCTTATCTTCAAATTCATTTTCAATTACTTTAGTAAAAAATTCTTCAGGATAACTTTTCTTAGAAGAATGACAATTCATCCAACCTTTCCAAATTCCTTTACGATAACCTTCTAAAGCAACAAGTCTTTTCTGTTGCTTTTGTTCTTCATTAAATTTGTGTCCTTCTCTAGGAACACGATTGGGATTAAGTTTACAGTGTTTTTCGTGTAAAGTTAAACTGTTTTTAAATTTACAAGGTTTACCACAGTATTTACAATTCCCACCTAATGAAAACAAAGGAGTTTTCTTACAAGCACCGTGAATTTCTTTACGATGTTTATAAAAATCTTTTCTATTGTTGAACTGTTCACCACAAACAGTACATTTCCAATTCAAATGTTTATGAGGCATTTTCTCTAACTGTATCTTATTTCAATAAAGTATTTATATCAATTAGTTCTACATTTAAACAGATGAATCAAAACAAATTAACGGAAAGTGCAGGACTTGAACCTACAAGGGCCGAAGCCCGTCTCGTTAGCACCGAGGTCGCTTACCAATTAGCGTAACTTTCCTTATATTGCCCGTGATGGAGTCGGACCACCGTCACCTGAGTCAGAGTCAGGTATAATACCGTTATACCAACAGGCAAAAATAGTTCTCGGTGTAGGATTTGAACCTACGACTTCCAACTTGTAAGGATGGCACTCTGAACCAGCTGAGTTAACCGAGAATATTGCATAGATACCTCTCAAAACTATGCTTGACTGTATTTTCATTCCTCACATTCTTACTAATACAGTCGTTCGTGAGTATTAGAGTAGGTTTTTTCGTGGACCTAATGGGAATCGGACCCATCACAATTTCCGTGCTAGGGAAATTCGCCTCCAAGGAACATGTAAGCCCAAAATGTTTAGTCCAGCTGCCGAGATTTGAACCCGAACTAAAGGAACCACAATCCTTTGTGCTACCATTACACCACAGCGGGGATGATTTATAGAGCCCTATGCGGGATTTGAACCCGCAACAGATGAGTGGAAGTCACCTATGTTAGCCAGTTACACCAATAGGACTTAATTTGTTTACACCCCACTAAGGATTTGAACCTCAACCAACAGTTTTGGAGACTGTCATGCTGCCAATTACACCAGTGAGATTTAAATGGTCGCCGCCCACACAATCGTACTCGTCAGTCTATTTGTGTCTTATCCGAAGTCATTCTCTCTATATTGGAACTTATGTTAGTTTATATGTTATAAACATTTCATTCTGATAAGTTCGCAGATGAAAATGAAAAGAGCCGCGTCAAACTATGTTAAGCTCTCTGTTGGATTTGAACCAACGCGGGTATTTCTACCAACGGTTTTGCAGACCGTCCTATTCGGCCAGGCTCTAGGCAAGAGAGCGAAAGATTAACACAGAATTTTTTACGGCGACGTACCTCCATCTGTGTCAATCATAGTAGTCTCGGAAGGACTCGAACCTTCAATACCGGATTCGTAGTCCAGCGGTTTATCCAATTAGCCTACGAGACCATTTAGAAGAGGTGGTAGGATTTGAACCCACGTGCGGAATGGATACCGCCCACGGTTTTCAAGACCGGTCCAATAAGCCAGGCTCTGGCACACCTCCATAAAAGCGACTAAGTCATTCCCTGCTTATGCCCCGGCGTTGAGTTCTCACCAGCAGGTTCATTCCACATTAAATCTTCGTGCCTTGCGACAAGGATAACTCACCAAACCTCTCACACAGGTCTTATAACGGGCCGTTTGAACTATCAGCTGCAGTCGGACAGCGTGGAATTAAATGAAGTAGTTTTTCGTCCCGGTGGTAAGATTTGAACTTACAACTTCTTCCGTATGAAGGAAGCACTCTAACCAAATTGAGTTACACCGGATTAAACTTATAGGAGAATTGACAAACTCCTAGCCTTTAACATTTCATAGGAAATGAAAAGGAAGCCTTCGTCTTAGCAGTGTCAATTTTTTTAGTAGCGGTGCCCAGGAGTCGGACCTGGTATCTCTAGGTTATGGGCCTAGAATGGTATTTCCGTTCCACTCGCCCGCAGCAATTATAAAATTTTCTACCTTTCACCCAACCATCAGGTATAGGTTTATCTTTTTCGTGGATTTTGTTTTCTTTTAATACAGGATTAGTAATCCACATTTTACCATACATTGTATTTTTTACACCCAAATGACTTTCAGTTAATTTCTTTCGTGTTTCTAATGTATGTTTTTTACCATACATTCCATTATTTTTGCCTACACAAAATTCAGGGTGTAATTCTTTATGTTTTCTCATACCCTTTGAAACTTTCTCAAAATGATTTCTTCTGTATTCAGGGTCTTTTAAACATTTTTCCCAACATATTTTATATTGATTTACTTTATTGTTTTGCCCATTTTTATTACAAGCATACCAACTACCAGTACCACCTTCATTCAAGTTGTATGTATCTTTTCGTTCTACAAATTCTTTATTTACAAGTTCTCGTTCTTTATCATTCATATCTGTTTCATTATCAAATATGAATAGAATTTCTTTTTTAAAGTTTTCAATACCGATGCTTCTTTATTGAAGCTTTAAGCCATTCTGAAGAACCCATATAAGAATCATTTACATCAGTTGTTTGATGTTTACCTATGTAAATCATTCCATTTAAAAGATTTGTAATCTTATAAATCAAATAAAACATTTTTATCTCCTTTTACCTTTAATGTTGCTCTAACAACATTATATTTATAGAGGTTAGAAAGATTGAGAATTTCTTTCAGCTGGTTAGAGCCAGTTGTCCCTCATTGCTTTCTCAATTCCACCATCTGTTCGGTCTAACACCAAACATAACTTCTCCCGCTCCCTAAGCGAGTGTGTCTCCTGAGTACTAAGTTATCGGTGTAGCAGGATTCGGACCTGCGACCCCTTGCTTATAACAAAGCATCTTCTAATTGTTTTATTACATTTAATTTTGGTTTTATTCTGATAGTTTTAATTCCGCATTTTAATGCATCATTATCTTTATCATTATCCTTTTGTTTATCTTTGTGCCAGTAATCACCATCAACTTCTATAAATGTTTTTAGTGTAGGTAAATAAAAATCAACATATCTGTTAAAATTATCAGTAACAAAATGATAGTTATGTTCGTTTTCAATCTTATGTTCGTTTAACCAATCAAAAGTTAACTGTTCAGGATATGTCATTTTACTACGATTTCCAGCAAGTTTAACATTGGGATGTTTTTCTGGGTGTTCAGAATATAATCTTTTCTTGTTTTCGCTTACTTGTTTTCGTAATTCATCTGACCACATTGTAGATAAATGTTCTTTTGCTTTTTCAGATTTCTTCATTGAATTACTTATTGATTTACTGTAATTAGCAACTCTTAAATCTGTTTCTTTAGTTAATCCTTTATTCCAAGCACCTCGTTTGTGATTAAATTTAATCCACGAAGATTCTTGATGTTCAGGATTTTCTTTACATAATCTTTCATGGTTTCTTAATGAATTAGAATTTTTACAAAGTCTACCACAAAATTTACAAATACAATCTGTTTCCATATTATATTTATAATTTTAGGTAGAGCATTTGTTTGAATTTTATCTACCCAGCTGGATTTGAACCAGCAATATCTGCGCCCCAAACGCAGCGACTTACCAGATTAGCCAATGGGTAGTTAAATTCTTTAACCCAGTTCAACCAAAATTTCAAAATGCACTTAACATTCAAAGATGTAAGATTAGGCAAGTGCTCTACCAGACTGAGCTACACACCGGAGTGAAATAACAACTTATAAATCTTAGTTTCAACAAGTCATTTAACGATACATTTCCATACCGATATGGTTCAGGACCATACAACCTTATTTATAAAACCGGTGGGAAAAAAGTATATGGACTTACACGTGCTTACCTTATATCAGTTTTTCCCAACATCATTGAACACACCAACTTTCGCTTCGTCGGTATAGGAACCATTCCCTGCAACGGGGCTTGAACCCGCGACTACCTCCCTGTTCGGAGGTCACTCTACCACTGAGTTATACAACGAACTTTATCCCGTTCTTTGATGTTTTAGTACCCCACCAAGGACTTGAACCTTGAACTCGCTGATTAAGAGTCAGCTACTCTGCCAATTGAGTTAGTGAGGCATATTGAATTTCTAATAAGTTAATCACCTAGAATTTTAATTTATTAGAAATTCAGTTTTTATATCTCTAATATATTTAAGTTGACCCAAAGTATTGGAGTCTAACCAACAACTCTTTAATACATTAAAGCGATTTTACAATTTAATCTAACTTTGGCTCAAATATATTTTATTATCTCTAATTTATATGTAATCTCCACCACCTGGTGCAGATTACTGTTTTTCTCGCTTTTTGCTAAAAATTAGTTGAGTTATAAGCTCAATAATTAATAACCGAATCCCGTGAGAAAAATCTAGTTAAGGGTCTACTCGTGTGGTGATTAACACCAAAACTTATTTTTTATTCTTTCTATTTGCATTTTTACTTCCGTAATTATCAGTTTGTGTATGACAATTAGGACAAAGAATTTGCAAATTTTCTAAAGAATTATTTTTTCTATTTCCATCTATATGATGTAATTGTAAACTTATTGGTTTACCATTCCATTCAACTACACCACATTCTTCACATTTATATTCCTTATATCCAGTTTCTACCAGAACTTTTAAAACTTTACTGAATTTAAAAGTTTCAAGTTTATTTTCCAACACATATTTTATCCACAAATCCGGTTTAATTTTAGTTGCGTTTCCTTCTCTAACATAAGCATCCGGAAATTTGTGTATTGGGTCAGATTTATTCTTTTTTATTCTTTCATAATCATCTTCACAATTTAAAAGTTTAGCATATTTACCAACAAATTTAGTTATTGTACCAAGTTTTTCACAACATTCTTCTACTGTGTTTGATGATTTAAAAACTTCACGAATGTAATCTTCACCGAATCTATCAATCAGACTATCCATTTATTCCTCTCTTTTTATCTTTAAAGCCATTACCGTGGCAAAATATTTATATGGTTAGGTTATTTGAGAACATAACCAAATGGCGGTAACCATCTGTTCCATATAAAATAGTGGGCAGAATAGGATTTGAACCTATGATGTTTACCCGAAAGGGAACGGATTTACAGTCCGTCTGCTTCAACCGCTTGCATATCTACCCAAAAATTTAACGGTCACAGCGGAGCACGATTCCGCAATACCAGCGTGACAGGCTAGCGTTATAACCAATTTAACTATGCGACCATAAGTTGTGAATTTAATTTGTTATCCCAGTTTCACATCTGGTCTGATGGAATTGCACCATCGTTACTTTTAGTCGGCACACCTAGACTTGAACTAGGACAAGCAATGTCTCCGCCTTATCAGAGCGGCGTGTTAAACCAATTACACCATGTGCCGAATTTTGCCCCTCGTGAAATAAGGGGCAGCTCATAGTCGGGTCTATGAGCAGAACCAGCTTTCCCATACGGCTTTTGGCTTCAGGGGCCGGTTCATTGAGAACCAACTGCGTGAAAAATGCAGTTGCGACCTTGTCAAGGACCGTTGCTTGTTACATACAAGCTAATCGGTGAAGAGAGATTTGAACTCTCACTTATCAGATTCTAAGTCTGATGCCTCTGCCAGTTGGGCTACTCACCGCTACTCCAAATATTTTTAAATTTAGTTACATCAATATCTTCAAATTTATATTTTTCGTTAAAATCAGGTAAATTGAAAATATCAATTTTATCTAAATTATTAATTTCAGATTTTTCAATCATTTTTATTTTCAAATCTGGGTGTTCTTTCAATACTAAAAACATTTTGTATAAGTCTCTTTCTCGTCTAAATCCCTTAATTTCAAAATAAACATTTTGGTCAGGACAATAAAAATCAGGTGTATAAGTATGAGTTTTTAAATATTTAATTTTTATTCGTTCCCATTTAACATTTTTATTTGTTAAAAACTCAGCAAATTTCTTTTCCCAAGTGCCTTGAACTTTTATTCCATTTACAGTATACCATTTCACACCGTGATTTGGATTTTCCTCCAAATATTTTGTTCTAACATCTGATAAATGTTTCTTTTGAATATCAGTTAATTTATGACCAACATATTTTGCTTCACCACGTTCAACTTTTTCTTTAAAAGTTTTAGCAGATAATTTTCCTTTACCAGGTTGTATAACCCTTCCAAGTTTATCGTGTGGCAATTTATGTTTTTCTTCACAAATTTTCCAATGTTCAAATAAACATCTTCTTGATTTAAAAATACCATTACAATAAGAACAATTCCAATTTCTAGCTTTTTTCATATTATATGTATAAAAATCAAGACACAGATGTTTACCATTAAACTTTCCTTATTTTGTAGATGAAGGTAAATAAGAAACACTTGGTATTTTTCACATAACATCTACTCTGTGAGAGAAAGACTATCGTGGGCATAGTATAAGATCATTTACCTTGCATGGTCCGTGTACTACATAACACTTGCGTTTTACACTTCCTAAACAGTCATCAGATACTGGCTTGCCTTTTCGGAAGCAACTCGTTCTTACCACTAGCGAAACGCTTGTCAAACTTGCCACTTCACATTCATAACCTACTGTTATGCTAGGGCTAATCGCTGTTGAACTACTTTCTCATTTTGCCATTTTGACACGTACTATGGCGAAAAGCGTTAGTGGGGACGGGTGGAATTGAACCACCGACGCGAAGCTCTTCAGGCTTCCGCTCTACCAACTGAGCTACATCCCCATAATTTGTTTGTAATCGGGATAGCGGGATTTGAACC
>Ga0326513_10000994_pt1 | contig 23306 bp, 22 predicted proteins | sample 2_2465_0518_D_FD_203654 | JGI IMG/M metagenome (GOLD analysis project Ga0326513, IMG submission 203654) | Bovine rumen microbial communities from UC Davis, California, United States - 2_2465_0518 | ecosystem: Host-associated > Mammals > Digestive system > Stomach > Rumen | place: USA... | reverse complement strand
GGTGCATAGGTATGCTTTCTATTTTCATGTTAGTGGCAGGTTCGTTTGTGGATGGTGGTTTTGCAACGGCATTGATTCAAAAAAAGAGACCTACACAGGAGGACTATTCCACAATCTTTTTCTTTAATCTTGGTATGTCGCTATTAATGTATGGAGTATTATTCTTCAGTGCTCCAGCAATAGCCCGTTTCTATAGTATGCCACTGCTTTCATCTGTGTTGAGGGTACAAGGGTTAGTGCTCATTATTAATGCTTTATCTTTGATTCAAAGCAATCAGCTTCGAAAACAATTCAAGTTTAAAAAGCTTGCTATCGTAAATCTACTAACATCGATCATCTCCATTACAATTACAATTATTATGGCTTATAGGGGATTTGGTGTTTGGGCTTTGGTGGCAATGAATATACTTATGGCATTAATTCCAACAATTATTTATTGGATAACCAACAAATGGTATCCTTTGTGGGTGTTTTCAAAGGAGTCTTTTAAGGAATTGTTCAGCTTTGGCTTTTTCATGTTCTTGACATCAATAATTACAAGAATATGTAATAGTATTCAGGGCTTGCTCATAGGACGCTTCTACAATCCTGCGACGATGGGATATTACTCAAAGGCAAAAAGTACAGAAGAGTTGGCTTCCACAAGCCTTGCAAATGTTATTGACCAAGTTGCCTATCCGTTGTATGCCGAGTACCAAAATGACAGGTCAATGTTGATAAATGTGATTAAGAAAATCACACTATCCATAGCATACGTTTCGTTTCCGATGATGTTACTGCTCATTTTATTGGCTAAACCTATTTTTGTATTGTTGTATTCTCAGCGATGGTTGGATAGTGTGCCATATTTCCAAATATTGTGTATTGCTGGTATAGCCATCTGTTTGCAGGGGGTAAACTATCAGGCAATTGCTGCAATTGGAAAAAGCAAAGCGATGTTTAGTTGGACATTGATAAAACGGGCTATAGGATTGTCTTTGATTGTTGGTGGTTTGGCCGCTTACGGTATTAAAGGATTGTTGGTAGGTATGGTGATACAGTCTTGGTTGATTTACTTGATTAACGCTTATCAGGTGCATAAATACATAGGATATTCTTTTTCAAAACAACTGATGGATTTGGTTCCAACATTGGTTTTGTCAGTTGTTTCTTGGTTGGCAGCATACCTTATCGCCTTCATTCTTCTAGGGTGGAACATGTATGTTATTGCGGTTATACGATTTTTGGTATTTATTGCTGTTTATATGGGAGGTTCTTTGATTTTCAAGATCGAGAGCTTTAGACTTGTTAAAGAAACCATGCCAATAGTTCTTGCAAAATTCAAAAAAGGGGGATTGCAAAAACGTTGTGTGAAGTGATTTTCTAAATATATGGATGCAGTAAGTTTGTTTTTTGCCGGAGATTTTTGTTCCAAGCCAGCGACATCATTGATAAGTGTTTCTGAAGAACTGAAAAACAAAATCCAGTCATGCGATTTGAAAGTGGTTAATTTCGAAGTGCCACTGAAACCAGATGTCACTCTTCCACCTCAGCAATATCCGCGATTTTGGCAAAACGATGATGCCCCAGACTTCCTCCGAGAATTAGGTTTTAATCTTTTCTCAATTGCGAACAATCACGCTTTTGATTGGGGAGATGAGGGATTCAGAAAGACTAAATTGGCATTAGGTGACCAAACTTTTGGGGCTGGTACCTACGATGAGGCTTATAAAGTGAAAGTGTGTGAAGTCAAGGGTGTTAAAATTGGTTTCCTTGCGTTGTCTTACGCTGCATATACGGGTGTTTTCGATGATGTTTTACATCATGAAGGATTAGGTTGTGCTTACATCAATGATTTAAGAGTAAACCACGATATTATCGAGGCAAAGAAACATGTTGATTATCTTTTTGTTTTGCCACACGATGGTATTGAATACATTGATGTGCCGTTGCCAGAGGTAAAGGCTCGTTATCGTGATTTTATTGATTATGGGGCAGATGCAGTCATCGGTAGTCACCCTCATTGTCCGCAAGGATGGGAAGAATACAATGGAAAACCCATTTTCTATAGTCTAGGGAATTTCTTTTTCAATTGTAATGAAGATACAATTTATCGTGAAGGAACTCCTTTTTGGTATGAAGGTATGTGTGTTAAAATGGAATTGTGTAATTGGAAAATTAATTATGACATAATAAACACCCAAAATGTCGAGTACAAGGCTCTTGTGGTTGATCATAGGCCGTTTAGATATGAGCACAACCAACAGGTTTGTGCATATTTAAAAGACGAGGAAAAGTATTTAAAATATCTCTATGAGCAATGCAACAGGTTGACTTTTTGTCAAGAAATGCCGATTATTGAAAGAACTTTGCATCCGTCCTCATTGAAATTATATACAAAACAAGCAATATTGAATTGGTTAAAGATATTTAGAAAGCAAGAAGTCTCCAATGATTTTCCCTTAACAACCTTGCTTCGTAATGACACAAGAAGAAGCGTTTTAATGCGTGTGCTGAAAAACAAATAAAACTATATCACATGATTAGAATAGGTAAGCCATTTGTTTATGATGATGGCAAATACGCTTTTTTAAAAGCGAAAGTTGAAATCTCTGCTGATACATCAACTGCTTATTTGGCAGCATCAAAGGTAATCAAAAAGGTACATTGGCGCACTTCAGAAAACTATCCTCCGATTGAATGGAAAAATGATGATTCTGGTTTATGGTTTGCTGTACCTATTGAATACAAAGACTATCTTTGTGCTGAAAGAGGCGATGCCTTTTTAGTCGCCATGCTATGGTATGCCATGATAACGGGATCTGACATCGAATCAGTTGCACCATTGTCGGAAAAAATGGTGTTCCATATCACAAGGTATCTTATTCCGGCATTATGTACCGAAGAAAATGGCTATCGTAGAATCAAGGTTCTTGGCCCGACGACCGACCAACCTTATAAAAACATTGGAGGTGTTGGCACTGGTATGTCTTGTGGTGTTGATAGTTTCTATACAATGCATGAATACACGAGGGAAGACACTCCAAAGAAATACCGACTCACACACCTTTCTTATTTCAACATGGGTGCCATATTTCATCCCAATCGTGAAGAAAAGAAGGAATATACTCTGAAAGAGTTCTACGAAACTACTGATCGCATGTCAGAAGAAAAACGCGAGAATGCCCGTCAGGTGGCAGAGCAAGCTGGTATGCCATTGGTATATGTGAAGTCGAATTTGGATTCTGACTATTATAGAGGTGCTTATGGTCATACAGGAGTCTATCGCAATTGTGCCATGGCTCTCTCTTTGCAAGGGCTGTTCTCTGTTTATTACAACTCATCAGGGGGGTGGCCTGGTTATTTCGATTTGACACTCACTGAGGGCAGTCAGCACTACGAGGCATTGTTGTGTACTTGTTTAAGTACAGAGTCGCTTTCTTTTATTCTATCTGATTATGCTACACGAGCAGAAAAGACAATAACCATTGCTGACGACAATCTGGCTCAAAAAAATCTTGATGTTTGTTTTTGTTTCAACAGTTGTGGCAAATGCTCCAAGTGTATCAGGACTTTGGTTACATTGGATATTATTGGCAAGGTGGATCAATTTGGAGAGATATTCGATGTTGATGACTTCAAGAAACATAGAGCAGAGGCTTATTTTGAGATTCTGAAGACAAAGGATGGTGATGCAAAAGAAGATAATGCGGTTTTTGCTAAAGATTTATATAGGATGGCAATGGAAAAAGGCATTATACCTGAATCTTCATTCGACTTGTACAACAAGTATCTTTTAAGACAGAAAGTGTCAAAAGTTAAGGGTAGATTAAAACGTATTATTAAACGCTAGTAATATGAAATTGCTTTTTTGTGGGGATATTATGCCTGGAGGGGTTTTGCCTTATCAGGATAAGTTTGTCCAAAATGACATCCTTGACTATTTGAAGTCCTTCGATTTAAGGGTTGGTACATTGGAATGTGCTATTGGCAACAATATGCAATTCGACACTTCAAAAATGAATGCCGAAATGAATATTGTTTATGCCAGAAATGAAGATTTTTTTCGTGTAAAGGAATTGGGTATTGATATAGTTTCACTTGCCAATAATCATGTTTACGATTTGGGAGAGGCGGGGTTGATAAACACAATCAACTGTTTAAAACTTAACAACATCAGGTACGTTGGTGCTGGTATGAATTTAGAGGAGGCCTCAACACCATTGGTTATTCAAAAGGACGGTCTTTCTATAGCTATTCTTGCATGTTGCATCAGTGGATTGAAACCTGTTTGGGTTACGGCTGCAACACCGACAAGTTCAGGTATATGGCAGACAGATATAGAAACCATTTGTGATAAAATAAGTCAAATAAAAAATCAATATGATTATGTAATAGTAATGCCACATTGGGGGATAGAATTGTTGTTTTTTCCACATGAAGAGTATTATCTTTATGCAAAAAAAATGATAGATGCAGGCGCTGACTCTGTATTGGGAAGCCATACCCACAGAATTGGTCCATATTGGAAATACAAAGGGAAAACAATTTGCTATAGTATGGGTAATTTCTTATTTCCTGATTTCTGTATGCAAGTCCCAAAGCCACAGTTTTATCCGGAAAGTGTGGAGAAATACAAGTCGTTGGAAAGATGGTGGTTCTACCCCAAAGATTTTACTTCTCCGGTAGTATCAGTGTGGAGGGGCCGATACAGAATTGGATCTATGGTTTCGATGAATGTTAAAAAGAATAGAGTTGTAGCCAAACATCGTTTGTCAATGCTTACTCAAGACAACATACTTGGGTTGTATACAGGCTTAAACTCTAAGATTGTAAGCAGCCGTATGAAATTGTGGAAGTTCTTGTATTCTCATTTTAATTATCGCTTTGTTAATAGGCTTCTACAATCCAAATACAATATTATAGGTAATAAGTTAAATGGAATGACCGCGTTTAATATTCCTGTGAAACTTAAAAGCTGCAAGAACTATGTTTAGTATTAGGAATTTAAAAGGCTATTATCATAACGTAATGTACGAAAAACACATACGTGATAAAGAACGTAAAACCTTGTTGGAAGAGGCAAATTGCTATTTTAATGAGGGTGTTTCGCCAAAACAAGGAAACATTAATGATTATAAGAATGCGTTATATCACCATAGATTTTCTATTGGTGAATATAAGAAGTATAAATTAGCATCATTGACAAAAGAACAAAGGGATGATGTGATTTCATGCTTTGAAATGAATTCCATTTATCGCAAGTTTGTTCACGATAGTGTGCGAAAAGTTTTTGCTGATAAAGCCCGATGCTTGAAGGTATTTAATAAGTGGGTGCGTCGAAAATGGTGTTTGGTTCGGGAAACCTCATACGAGGCTTTTGTCAATCTTGTTACTTCGACAGATTGTATTGCTAAGCCTATGAATGGTGAGTGTGGTAGGGGTATATTCAAGATAAAGAAGGATGATAAGCAAGACCTTTTTTCATTGTATGAACAATGCGTGAAGAATGATATGTTGGTTGAGGAATGTGTATATGCATGTGATGAAATTGAGCAATTTCACCCAGCGTCATTAAATACAATTCGAGTTGTTACAATGTCGAATGGCACAGATAGTGTTATCGTTGGAGCTGCACTTAGAATAGGAGCTGGTGGAAGTATTATTGATAATGTTGCTGGTGGAGGAGTGTCAGTTCCAATTTGTATGAAAAAAGGGGAAATACAGGAGAACGCAATGGATGCAAATGGATGTGAATACGAAAAGCATCCTGATACGAATATTGTTTTTAAAGGTACAAGAATACCCAATTGGAACAAAGTGGAAGAGATGTGTAGAGAAGCATCTACAATTGTAAAAGATGCTGTTTTTACAGGATGGGATATATGTGTTCTTCCTTCGGGAGAGGTAGAATTGATTGAAGCGAATGCGATGCCTGATATTGGAGTTGTTCAGTTTGCTTCAAGTAATTCTAAGAAAAGTATTATTAAGAAAGCTGGCATGGATTTGTTGAATATGAATCTTTTAAAACTGACTTCAATTTGGAGCCGATCGTATAGAAAGCGTGAAAAATGATAATTATATGGCGTCAAATAATGATATAGAAGTTTTTAAATCTGGAATTGAGAAGAATCAATTCCCTAGGTATTTATATAAATATTGGAGTGTTGAAAGTGCCTTGCGTTTCTTGGGAAATCATAAAATAATGTTCTCCCAATACACCGCTTTCATCGACCCTTTTGAATGTGCCTCAAATGTTGATGGGAATAATCCTTTAAAAAAATGGAAAGCATTTTTGGCAAGTCAAGGTTTGCCTCTGTATAAAATCAATAAAATTCTGTCAAACATCAAGGCAAATAAAAAAGTTGCGGAAAAAATGGTGCAAGATAGTGTTAAGCAAACGCTTTTGGATTCAGGTATTTTCTGTATGACAGAAACACCTGATAATCTTCTGATGTGGGCGCATTATGCTGATGAGCATCGAGGTGTATGCTTGAAATTTGACTTGTTGAACGATTTGGACACATTCTATTTTCCAAAAAAGGTTGATTATAACCAAACCTATTTACAATACAATTATTTGCAAAACCCGTCCAAAGCATCCGAAGCGATTTGGCATAAGTCATCAGATTGGGCATACGAGAAAGAGTATAGGATTATCAAACCAACATACCACGGGTTAATGGATGTTAACCCAGATGCGCTTGTTGGTGTAGTAATTGGTTGCAGATGCGATAAAGTTGACGAACAAAAAATCAAAGATGCGATCGCAAACATCCCATATAAAAACGTGGTTTTGCAACACGCTTCATTGAATCATACAAAGTATTGTCTTGATATAAAATAACAAATATATATGGGCATACTATCAAACTATAGGAGAAAACGTGTTGAACAGAGTCTAATCAACGGTGTTAGGAAAAACACTCAAAAGATTAACAATGACAGAGACTTAACATCAGCACAAGAAAAAGAGATTAAACAATACTGGCATGATTTGCTAGGTATTGACATTCCCTTGGATTGGCACAGATATTTCTATAAAAGGACGGGGATTTATTCTGTGAAATACATTCCTACAAGTCTGTATTATACTGACATTATTGGCAGAATCAACCAAATGCAATTTGAGAGGGCTTATTCAGATAAAAATCTCACAGAATTGTTGTTAAAAGATGTGAAACAGCCAGAAACGGTGTTAAAAAACGTGAATGGCTATTTTTATCACGATGGGAAGAACATCAGCAAAGAAGAAGCTGTTCGTGTTTGTTATAACATGGATAACATCATTATCAAGCCATCATTAAAAAGTCATGGTGATGGGGTGAAAAAGTTTGCTTGTGTCGATGGAAAAATATCAGTTGATGGCAAAACCATGGAACAGCTGTTTGATATGTATGAAAAGGATTTTATCATTCAAAAAGTGGTGCATCAGCATAAAAAAATGAATGAACTGAATCCTTCATCAGTCAACACTATTCGGATACTGACTTATCATTCTGGCATGGAAGTGATTGTGCCATATACCGTTGTTCGTATTGGAAGGAAAGGTTGGGATATTGACAATGAAACGGCGGGTGGCATCAGCACAAAAATCAATACAGACGGTACTTTGTGCAAATATGCCTATGGCTCGCCAGGGAACGATATGATTGAAAAAACCGATATGGGTACCATTCTCGAAGGTTTTCAAGTTCCTTCTTTTGACAAGGCTGTCGCAAAGGTAAAACAACTTCATCTTTTGCTGCCACTTTTTGATTTGATAGGTTGGGACATTTGTATTGATGCTGTAGGTGATCCTGTACTTATTGAATGGAATGTTTGGCCAGAATTGAGTCAATCTGCCAACGGCCCCGCATTTGGCGATTATACGGAAAGAATCTTGAAAGAGATCTGGGGAAGAAAAAACACGCATCAATATTGAATATGATTACGATTGCTGCTGTAGGTGACATTATGCCTGGGGGGATTCTTGCAGGTGTTGACAATGGTTATGCTTCAAAGAAAGTTTTTGATTTCTTGAACAAAGCTGATTTACGGGTCGGTACATTGGAGACTGCAATTGGCGATGAACCAAGCTTTTATGAAGAAAAAATGAAGCGATTGGCCGATGTTATTTATGCTAAAGACCACGACTTGATTAAACTGAAGCAGATGGACATGGATATTGTCAGTTTGGCCAACAATCATTTTTTTGACCTTGGCCCAAAAGGAGCCGAACATACGATTCAGTTATTAGATGAAATGGGTATAAAGCATATTGGTGCCGGTAGAAATCTTGAAGAAGCACAAAGGCCAGTCGTTGAAACCATAAAAGGAAAGAAAGTGGCGTTTTTGGCTTTTTGCGACTGGCGGAATGAAACTGTTGGTTGGTGCCCTTTTGCCACAGATTATCAAGCAGGGGTGAATCCAATGTATGATGATTATGTGGTTTCTGAAATAAAGAAATATAAGGCACAAAGTGATTATGTTGTGGTTATGCCTCATTGGGGAATAGAGCATACATGGGTTACAACGCCACAGGTCTATCGTCTCACAAAAAAGATGCTGAAAGCAGGTGCTGATTTGATACTTGGGAGTCACCCTCATCGCGTACAACCCATTGTAAACTATAAATGTGCTTCGGTGGCGTATAGCATGGGAAATTTTTTGTTCCCAGACAGGTTAATAACAAAACCTCGTTCTACTTATTATCCTGAGGGAATGTTAGATGTTTCTTCGTTGCCTATAACAGAAGGATATCCATATGTCGAACATGTGACATTAAAAAAATGGAAACCTTTGGCAAGAGTTGGGATGATAGCCTTTGCAGTGCTGAATAATAATGTTCAGCTGTCATATTCGTTGACAAAGGAAATGGATACTGGAGCCGTATCATTATATAATGATAGTCATATAGATGTTTTGTTGAAACGGAGAAGCTTTCTTTTACGTTATTTACCCTATTCTATTGTGTTTTATGCCGAGAAATATGGGAAAGCATTTTTAAGAAGGTTGGGGATGAAGAATAAGTTTTAAGTGTTGTTACTTTTTAGCATATGGGATTAAACATATTATCAAAACAAAGGTTGATTTGCCTTTATGGTCGGCTTGTTTTACGACCCAAAGGGCTTGTCAATTTGTTAAAGAATAAGGAGTTGTACCGTCATCCTTCGTATTTTTCTGAAAAGGAAGGCCTTCACAAGTCGCCCTCAAAAATCTTTTGGGAGCAAGTACGCCAAATTATTAAATATGGTTGCGCTAATGCATTCTATTTTCCATACGGATGCGATGTGAAATCGCTAAGCGAGTGTGACGAATATATTAACTACTTGTTTTTCAGAAATAGAAGGGAGTCACTTAACTTTTCTAACAAAGTGAACTGCACCTGTATCCTTCGCGATAAGATCCTGTTTAATATCTTCGCAAACGGGATAGGGATTTCCACCCCAGAAAACGAGCTCTATACCGTCAATGGGCAGCTCTTCGATTTCAAAACCAAGAAGCAACTGACAGTTGATGAATTGTGCCAAAACAACCACGACCTTTTCTGTAAATTGGTTGATGGGGAATGTGGAAATGGTGTATTTCAATTGCACATCCAACAAGGGAAAGTTTTTATCAATGGGAGTCCATCGACACGAGAAGAGTTGGAAAAGCATTTTAGGCAAGGCCGATACATTGCACAAACTGTAATCAAGCAGCATCCCTTGATGAGCCAACTACATCCCCAATCCATCAATAGTATGAGATTGATTACGGTAAGAAGCTTAAAGGAAAAAAACATCCACGTGTTCCCGTCCATATTGCGTATTGGAACTGGCAATAGTATCGTTGACAACACTTCACAAGGCGGACTTGCTGTAGGTGTCGATTTGAAAACAGGGCGACTTAAACAATATGGCTTTTACAAGCCACAGTTCGGGTTGAAAGTTGACATCCATCCCGACAGCCATATTAGATTTGACCAGTTTGTCATTCCTCATTTTAAGGAAGCCATAAGCCAGGCTGTTTACTTCCATTCTATGTTGCCTGGATTGCACTCTGTGGGCTGGGATATAGCAATTGGCCAAAACGGTCCTGTCTTCATCGAAGGCAACGACAATTGGGAAATCAACGGCCCGCAAATATGCAATGGCGGGTTAATGCAAGAATTTAAAGAATTGTTTTACAAATAAAAGTATTATATATGAACACAGTTGGTCTACCGATTTCTCATAAAGAGAATGAAAAAAGAAGGGCTTTAGTGCCTGCAGATATCCAACGTATCAAGCATCCGGAACAAATCCATATAGAGCAAGGCTATGGTGAAGTTCTTGGATATACAGACGAGGATTATGCCCAGCGAGGCGTGAAAGTTGTTTCTCGTGATGAGGTTTTGCGGAAAGACATCATTTGCGATCCTAAAATTGGGGATGCCGAATATCTTGATGTGTTGAACAGGCAAACCATCTTCGGTTGGGTGCATGCCGTGCAGAATCGTGACATCACAGACAAAATCATCTGTCATAGACTTACATCTTATGCTTGGGAAGATATGTATGAGGATGGGCGCCATTCATTCTGGCGAAATAATGAAATTGCAGGCGAGGCAGCTGTGTTCCATGCATATATGTGCCACGGTGTTTTCCCGTATAATACCAAGGCTGCTGTATTGGGGCGAGGCAATATAGCCCGAGGCGCCATCAAGACTTTGAATTATATGGGGGCATCGGTAATTCAATATGACCGCAAAACCGAGAAACTGTTCCGCAAGGAAATAGGAAACTATGACGTGGTTGTAAACGGTATATTGTGGGATACGACCCGAAAAGACCATATAATCTACCGCGAAGACCTGAAACGAATGAAGAAAAACGCGCTCATTATTGATGTGTCGTGCGACAGGAATGGAGGTATTGAAACTAGCGTTCCTACAACCATTGAGCACCCCACCTATCAAGTGGATGGGATCACCCATTATGTGGTGGACCACACACCGTCGTTGTTTTGGAAAACTGCAACGGAGAGCTTGAGTGCTGAGTTTGTCAAGTATATTGATAATCTCATCGAAGACAAAGCGAATGAAAGTCCCGTACTTTCGGCCTGTCACAACTTCGAGATGGGAGTCATTTTGGATGATAGAATCAACAAATTTCAAGGAAGGTAAGTCTGATAAATCCTTAGTACAGATGAATAATTATTTTGATATAATGTTCAAGGCGTTATTGACAATCATTTCGCCCACTTTGAATTCAAGTTATTCTTACAAGAAGCGCTTTGGAAAAAAGTTGGATCTAAACAATCCAATTACCTCAAACGAGAAGATCTTGTGGCTGAAATTAAACACATATTCGACGGACCCCTTAGTTTTACAATGTGCCAACAAATATACAGTACGTGAATATGTGAAAAAGTGTGGATGCGAGGAAATCCTTAATCCTTTACTTGGTGTATATGATTCGCCAGATGAGATAGATTTTGATAAACTTCCCAACAAGTTTGCCCTAAAGTCGAATTACTACTTTTCGTATAATATCATTTGCAAGGACAAATCCTCCATGGATATTCCTGCTGCAAAAAAAGAAATGCGAAGATGGAATCGCAGCAAAATGCATCTTGTGACCTCTGAAATGCAATACGCGAACATGGAAAGAAAGATCTTGTGCGAACGATTTATTGAGACATCTGACGGACAAGCCCCTAATGATTATAAGATTTATTGTTGTAACGGGAAGCCAATGTATGCGATGGTCTGCATTGGCCGTGAAAAAGGACAAGTCCCTAAGTTCTATTATGTAGATAGGAACGGGGACGTTCAACGTTCTATGTCATACGATGGTCTAAAAGCACCTGAGGACTTTGTTTACGTAAAGCCAGAAGGATGGGATAAACTGTTCGAATATGCGGGAAAGCTTTCTGCGCCATTCCCCTTTGTTCGTGCCGACTTTTATCTTGACAATGGGAATGTGATATTTGGTGAATTGACGTTCACTCCGGGGGCAGGCCTTGATATAACTAAAGTTGAGAGTACGGATTTGCTGTTGGGGAATATGATTCAATTACCGACCAAATAAAGTTTTAAGAATAGCCAATCAATACAGTAATGATTAATAAATAACATGAGCCGATACAGAGGGAGTATGATGTAGTTCCATTTGAGGAGAGTATAGTCGAAGACGATTTGTTTATCGAGTCTATAAGGGAAGGAATCGAGTACTTTTTTTTCCGGTCTCGGATACCTTGTCGACAATCTCGGCGAATACCTTCAGCTCCACTTCCATCGCAGTGCTGGCAGCTCCACGGCAGGTGTCTGCCTCTGTGTAGAGCGGTACCCCGATCCAAGAGCTTGTTATCAGGGAGCAGTACCGGTGCTCGATGGGGTTAAACTTGGAATGGTACGGAGGGTAGTGCATAACAAGGATTCTCCTCCTGATGCGGTCGGCGAAGCACATGAAATTCTGCTTAACGATGCGGTGGAGGCAGGAGTTGGAGCCTCCGCTGTCATAGAGAATCACAAGTATCCGTGCATCGGGTTTGAGTGATTCAAGGTGGCTGTTCCAAACAAGTTCGATGTTGTCGCAGACAAACTCGGAGGTGTCGTGGCTGGTTCCTATATAGAGATAGCAGATGTTGTGGTAGATGTTGTAGATGCAGTGCAGAATAATCATGCCGCCGGAGAAGGTCTCGAAGCCATGGTTGTAGACCTAGTGCGAAGATGTGCAGTAAACTCGTCCGTCGCGTTTGAAGTTTCCGGACATCTCCTTCTTTTTGGTGCCCACGCTGATGATAGGTATTTCGGCGTCGATGCAGGATTCTTTCGCGGAGCCTATCTGCACAAACAGCATCCCTGTCCCCCACCTCGCGCAGCGGCAGGTTCTTGAGGAAATACCGGCGCTTGAGGCCTGCGGATTTGTGCACAGGACGTATTATGTAACGGGTCAAGACGTGTCCTTGTTCATGGGGTTCGCACTAGATTTTCAGCATGGAGATGCCGACCCACACGATACTCTCGTCCTGAGGAAGATCCGCCACAAAACCATTGACAATTCCTTCGAACGTCGCCACCCACTCAGGATGCTTGTCGAGTTTCTTTTTCGCTCCGCCGCCCGGCAAGCGTTGTTTGCTATCGTGTGTGACAATGTGGTGGGTGATTTATAAATCGTATTGGGAATGGTGTTCGGCGAACAGTGCAAAGCCTTTGCCACAGCCTTTATTGCGCTGCATTGCGTGCAATAAATACCTTCTATCACGTTCTTTGAGTATGCTAAGATATTCCATTTCCGTCTTCAATCTCTTCTGGAGGTTTCTTTATTATCTATGTAATGACCTGGAAATTAATTCCTAAGATATGTGTTTTTTTTGTGGGGGGGGCTATTTTGTTTCTAATGCATTAAAAATCAATAAAATAAAAACAGTTTATTAGGCGTTATTTGCAACATCGTAACTACTTATTTTTTATCATTATTGAGATATTATTATGAAAGTACGAGACCCATATATTGACCTATTGCGCTTTATCGGATTGAGTTTAATCATACTGGCACATGTTACCCCGCCATACGTTTTAGGTCAATTGCGAAGTTTTGATGTTCCATTGATGTTGTTCGTCTCTGGTCTGGCAACATCAGGGAAATGTATTACCAATTATTGGGATTACGTTTGGAAAAGAACTAAGAGATTGATTTTTCCTGTTTGGCTATTTTTGGCTGTTTATTTAACAGGCTTTTATTATGCACAATCTTTTATTTTGCCCGAACCATACCTAACAGGTCGTATGATTTTGCGATCTTTTCTCTTGTTGGATGAAAGCATTGGTTATGTATGGATAATTCGAGTGTTTTTATTGGTTATGCTTCTTACTCCTTTGTGGGTAAAGTTAGATAGTCGTATCAAAAACAGATGGTTTTTTGTTTTGTTTGTAGTTGGTGTTTTTGTTGCAAACGAATTAATCTATTTATTGTCTCAACAAATAAAAATACAAGCGATATCTGTGATTATAAAAGATTTTCTTTTATATATGACAGCATATTCTGTACCATTTCTTTTGGGATTACGTTTGAAAAGATGTAGTAGAAAGGATGAGCTTGCTATTTTTACCACTATAACGGTGTTGTGTGTGGTCGGATTAGTACATATGTTCATATACAAAGGACTTGATATATCAGTTAGTTATAAATATCCACCGAGGTCTTATTTCATATTGTATGGTTCTGCTGTTTCGTTGCTGTTATGGATTACTCGAATCCACTGGGCAAAGGTATTGAATTTTAAATTTAATCTATGGGTCGGACAAAACACCATCTGGATATACTTATGGCATATGCCTATAGTGTTGTTCGCAAATCATTTTCTGAATAATTGGGCCGTTAAGTATGTATTGGTCTATTTTACTGCAGTTATTATCTTTTCAATTCAATATAAATTGGTTACTAAATCCAAGAATAAATTTGCAAGTCAATTTATGATTGGTTAGCCTTTTTACTATGACAAATTTTTCCATAATAATACCAAATCGGAACAATCCTGAATTGTTGTCCAGATGTTTGGATTCAATACCGAAAAGAGACGATATTCAGGTCATAGTTGTCGATGACAACAGTGATGAACGTCTGGTGGATTTTAATAGATACCCTGGTTATGATAACCCCAATGTTGAATTGGTGTTTTCAAAAGAGGGGAAAGGAGCTGGTTATGCAAGAAATATTGGGATGAAATACGCAAAAGGGAAATGGCTTGTATTCTGTGATTCAGATGATGAGATTATCACCGATTCGTTTTCAAGAAAGTTAGATGAATACTTGGATTCTGATGCAGATATAATTTTCTTTGATGTCGTGGTAGTAGATTATGAGACAAATGAGGTTTTAAGTGCGAACAATCCATATCAAAACATCATTCGTTCAAAGAAAAAGGATAGGGAAGATTTTTGTCGATATAAATTGCTCGTACCTTGGGGAAAAATAATCAAAAAAACGCTGGTGGACAGTTATCGTATTGAATTTGACGAGACCCCGGTGGCTAATGATGCTTTTTTTTCGTTGAAAACAGGATATTATGCTAAAACTGTTGTTGTAGATAAGACTCCTATTTACAAATGGTTTGCGAAAAGAAAAGGGTCTATAACTTCGAAGGCAAGTAAGGAGTTTGCACTTCAACATTTTCAGTGTTCTTTAAGAAGAAATGCTTTTATGTATGGCCATAACATTGGTAGATACCATGATAATTTATTCTTGTCAGTCCCGAATCTGATAAGAAATGGCTTCTCAAAAACAGAGGCGATTAAAATGGTTGTCTCGAACTCAAAGAAGAAATATGTTTTTTCTGATTTGTTTAAAGTATTATTGTTTTTCATTGATAAATGTTGTTATGTATAAATTCATAGCACAGTCAAGCTTTTATGATGATGATTATTTCTTCCTGAATAGTTGCGCTCTGTTTGCTTGGAAGCATTATATTGCGAACCAGCCCATTTTTAAGCGTTATTTATTTGGAGTAAGTTCCCCAATGAATTCAAAACAATAAGGCATGAATAGTATTACCATTGTTACCGTTTTCTTCGTTGTTTACCTTGTTGCCCTTAAAAGAAAAAGAGGCGGATGGCTATACCCGTCGATTTTTCTTGTAGCCATTTACATGTTGTCAATAATATGCCTTATCATCGACATGGCAAGTGGCCATTCACATGCGGTGTTAAATGTGCGGTATTTGCTTCCTGCTCTTTTTTTCGTATTTTTATGTGTTCTTTATTTTGTACCGTTCACATCCTTTAGAGAAGATAAAGTCGAAGAGATTGTGCTTCCATCAAAAAAGGTAATGGACAACATTTCTGTTGTTTTGATTATTTTGTCATTTGAGTCGATTATTTTCTTTGCCGGTAGTGTGCGTGACGTTTTCTCCTATGGTGACTTGGGAGCCGCTCGTGATGATCGTTATATTTATGGCACTTCGTTTGTGGAACACAGTATTTGGTATACTGTGTCGTCGGTTTCGGCCTCATTATATATGTTTGACATATTATTCTATTTCATTTATCGGATTATTGGAGGTAAAAATGGCGTTCGTAGGGTGTTGCTGTTCGTAGGCTCTTTTTCGGAAACACTTCATGTGTTGTCTGAAGCGGGTCGCGATGGAATCGTGTTTTGGCTTTTTGCATTCGTTTTCATTTATTTGATATTTCGACCTTTTTTAGAAAAAAAACAACGAAGCAGCATAGCCAAAAGTTTTGTCATTATTGCTTTTGTTATTATGATTCCGTTCACAATGATTTCAAAAGGACGTTTTCAGGATAACACCAATGATTCATACATTAATTATATGGGGCAACCGTTCAAACATTTCTGTTATTATTTTGATTTTTCACCATTGCCAGTGAGTTATGGACAATCATTTCCTTTGTTTTTTGAAGTTTTACACATGCCACAACCCCAATATTGTGTATATAAAAACGAGTTAACAGATTCAACTGCTTTCGGAACTTTTTTAAGAGGTTTTTTGACTAATTTTGGAATTGTGGGAACCTTATTAGTGGGGGTTATTATGGCATTTTTGTTTAGAGTGACTATGCGGAGCAACGGGAAAACACTTTTTTTTAACCAGTTTTTTATGTATATCTTGTACTTTCAAATATACTCGCAAGGTGTTTTCTATTTTAGGCAATACACTCGTGGGGGTAATTTGTTTATTGTATTGTGTTTGTTGTTCACGTTACTATTCAAATTAAATTTCAGTAGTGATACAATACCTGTTGTAATTAAAAGAAAAGTCGAATAATTATTGTAATTTTTGGTTATGCCTACCCTTCTTCAAATAAATAGCACCTGCAACTATGGTTCTACAGGACATATTGCTGAGCAAATTGCCGAAAGAGCCTCAAAGCAAGGATGGGAAAGCATTATTGCTCACGGCGGAAGATACATCATGCCTTCAAACTTTGAAACAATCCAGATAAGTTCAAGCCTTGACAACAAGTTTCATGCTTTAAAGAGTATTGCGATGGGTATGCATGGACTTGGATCTACGGTTTCTACTCAAAGATTTGTGGACAGAATCAAACAGATAAAACCGGATGTTATTCATTTACATAATATACATGGATATTATATAAACTACAGCATACTATTTGACTTTCTGTCTGTTGCAAATATTCCGGTAATTTGGACTTTGCATGATTGTTGGGCTATGACGGGTCAATGTACACACTTTGTTTCCATCGGGTGTGAACGATGGAAAACCGGTTGTTACGATTGCCAACTTTTGAAATATGGATATAAAACCCTTGTTGACCGAAGTAAGACAAATTGGAAAGAAAAACAAAAATCTTTTTCATCGGTCAAGCGAATGACTATTGTTCCCGTTAGCCAATGGCTAGAAGGTATCGTCAAGGAGTCGTATTTAAGTCAATACCCAATAAAAGTTATACATAATGGTATCGACTTGAATGTATTCAAACCGAAAAAGGTTAATCGTAGAGATTTAGGACTTGATGAACGCATTACTTTGTTGGGAGTGTCTTCAAGCTGGGATAATAGCAAGGGGTTGAATGAATTCATAGAGCTAAGCAAAAACCCATCATATCAAGTAGTGTTGATAGGAGTCCAAGAACCAATAATGAGTAAATTGCCAAAAGCGATCAAAGCAATAAAAAGGACGGAAAACCTTGATAGTCTAGTACAATATTATAATGCGGCTGACATATTTGTTAATCCGACGCGCGCAGATAGCTTCCCTACAGTTAATCTTGAAGCTTTGGCTTGTGGAACGCCCGTGTTAACATATAACACAGGAGGCTCTCCCGAGGCTGTAAATTCTAATACGGGGTGGGTTGTAGAGCAAAGAGATGTGTTTGGTATAAATAAAATCATAGAATCTTTTTCGGAAAAAACAGAAAAGGAAGTGATGAACCAACGTAATAATTGTAGAATTAGGGCCGAACAAGAATTCAACAAAGAAGATTGTTTTGACAAGTATTTGGATTTATATAATTTGGCAAATGAACCATAGGGAATTTAGAAGTGCAGCCCATAGGCATTTGATCTCTTGCCAAACGATGTGCAAGGCTTTGGCAAGAAGTAATGATTTGGAAAAGAAAAAAACTTTATTGACAGATATTTAGTCGAATTCATGCCGTATGGGCTGTTTAAGCAAAACAAAAGACTGTAAGTTTACGGTGAAACCCGTCTTGTACACTTTCTGAAGACTTCGCACTTTTGTAGCCTGATTTCAAAACTGACTACAATGGAAACACAATCAGAAAAAAAGATGGTGCGAGGTATCTCTTTTTCATCTTGGTGTTTCCAAATTTCCGTAAGGGTTAAACTATACTTTCAGCTTATGGCTACTAAAGAAAAGTGATTTGAAATTGATGGCTTACGAAGAGCTTTAAGTTTTTGTTTTTGTCTTAATAATACGTTATGAAACGCATCTTTGACATTTTTGCAAGTGGTGTTGGACTTCTGGTATTAAGTCCATTATTCTTTATCCTCGCCATTTGGATTAAACTCGATTCAAAAGGTCCTGTGTTCTATCGTCAAGTTCGTGTGGGCAAGGGCAACAAGGACTTCCGTATATTCAAGTTCCGTTCGATGCGGGTTGGCAGCGATAAGGGAAGCTTGGTTACCATCGGTGGACGAGACCCGCGCGTGACCCGTTCAGGCTACTATATCCGCAAATTTAAACTCGATGAGTTGCCACAGCTTATCAATGTATTTTTTGGTGATATGAGCTTGGTGGGCCCTAGACCAGAGGTGCGCCATTACGTGGATTATTGGACAGAGGAGCAGATGTACGTGTTGGATGTTCGCCCAGGCATTACCGACCCCGCCAGCATCAAGTTCCGAAACGAGAATAAACTGATGGAACAAGCAGAAGATCCTGAAAGCTATTATATTAATGTCATTATGCAGGAGAAACTGAAACTCTATCTTGAATACGTGAACCATCATTCCTTTTGGGGTGACATTAAGTTGATATTTCAAACATTTGCTGTTATCATAAAAGAATAATTGTTAAATATGCAAAATAGAATTGCCACAATTCAAGATGTTGACCAAATTGTCAAAATCCACCAAGATGCTTTTGCTACTTTCTTTTTGACAAGTTTGGGAGGGGATTTCTTGCGGTTTTATTACAAAAGTTTTATAAAAAACAAGGAAACCGTATGTTTAGTGACCGTTGATAACAGAGAAATTGTCGGTTTTTCTGCGGCAACAATGAAAAGTAAAGGTTTTAATTCACGGCTTATTTATTCTAATAGTATCGCTTTTTTTGGATGGTCGTTCAAAATGTTGTTCACCAATCCAAAAGCTTTGGTGAGATTAGCGAAGAATCTTACCAAGAAGAGTGATTCTGTTACTGATAATGAAGAATATGCTGAATTGTTTTCCATAGGTGTATCACCTATTTGTCAAGGTAAAGGTGTTGGTAGTCTATTGCTGTCAGAAACTGAAACGACATTGTTAAAAAAAGGAGTTCAAAAACTCTCTTTAACAACAGATTACTATAACAACGAATCAACAATAGCATTTTATAAGCGTAACGGTTATCGGGTTTTATATCAATTTACGACATATCCAGATAGAGAGATGTATCGTTTTATTAAAGACTTAGGATAGAATATCAAACCCTATTGATGCAGAAAACGATATTAAAAACGATGAAAATACTACGATTTCCAGCCTATTTTGAGCCAGAACAGTTCGCCAGTTCTTTTCTTTATCAAAACCTAAGTACGGATATTGCCAAAGCGGGTGTGGATGGGGTGGTGTATACCCCTACACCTACAAGAGGGGTCACGGAAGAGGTGCGGAAATATTACAAATCGCATCGTATCGAAACCAAACACGATGGACGGATGGTTGTTCATCGTTTTTCTTTGTATGGAGAAGGCAAGAACCCCATCCTTAGAGCGATGCGTTATGTGTTGCAAGGCATCATTCAATTCAACAAAGCAGTTTTTGCAAAAGATGCCCGCTCGTGCGATGTGATGTTTATTGCCAGTACACCACCCATTCAAGGGGCGTTGGCGGCTATGGTAAAAAAAAGTCGTCGCGATCATATTCCTTTCGTCTACAACCTCCAAGACATCTTCCCCGATTCCTTAGTGGGCACAGGTTTGGCCAAAAAAGACGGCCTGCTCTGGAAGATTGGCCGCCGCATCGAGAACTTCACCTACTGCAACGCGGATAAGATCATTGTCATTTCACAAGACTTCAAGCGTAACATCATGGCTAAAGGCGTGCCAGAAGAGAAGATCGAAGTCATCTACAACTGGGTGGACGAAAACGCCATCACCCCTGTGAAAGATGAAGAAAACGAGCTTTTTGAGGAATTTGGCATCAGCAGGGACAAGGTCAGGGTGGTGTATGCGGGCAATTTGGGTAATGCGCAGAATATTGAAATCATCGTCAATGCTGCCCGCAGGCTGAAAGACAACAAAGAAATTGAGTTTATTATCTTTGGCAAAGGTGGCTTGGAAGACGAAATCAAGGCTACCAAAGAGAAAGAACAATTGGATAACCTGAAGATCTTGCCTCTGCAGCCATACGAGAGAGTGGCAAAGGTATATGGCTTGGGTCATGTGTGCATCGTGGCTTGCAAGCCAGGCTTGGGCGGCGCGGCCATGCCCAGCAAGACTTGGAGCATTATGTCAAGTGGTCGTGCGGTGCTAGCCAATTTTGATGAAGGGGAATTGAAAGAGATTGTAGAGAACAATCATTGTGGTGTGTTCACAAAGGCCGATGATTTGGAAGGCTTTGTTAATGCCATTGAGGAACTGTCGAAACATCCAGAGCGGTGTGCGGAGATGGGCAAGAACGGACGGCAGTTCATTTTGGAGAACCTGACTCGTGAGGTGGGGACACGGAAATATTTGGAGGTGATTAAAGCAGTGGTTGGGAAATGAAACACTAATTGCCGTGAATTGACCGCAAATTTTCGTTAAATAATTGTCCGTTTTATGGATTATACTAAATACAGAAACTTGGTTTATAAGATAATCGGTGCTGCTATGGAGGTTCATGGTGTGTTGGGATATGGATTGTTAGAACCGGTTTATAAAGAAGCATTGTCAAAAGAGCTTAGCATTCGACATATTGATAATGTAAGAGAGAAAGAGATAGATATTTACTATAAGGGTGTGAAAATGGACAAATTGTATAAGATGGATTTGGTGGTGGATGATATTATTGTAGAATTGAAAGCTGCTGAATCTGTGGTCTCAGAACACCGAGTTCAACTTTTCAATTATTTGCGGTTAACACAAAAGCCTATCGGTATTTTGATCAATTTTGGTGAAAAAAATCTGCATAGCGAACGCTATATCTACGATAAAGATACTAACGAGTGCTATCTTGTAGATAAATATCTTGACCCAATTGAATAATTTATGAGTCAGGGGCATTTGCGAGCAATTAGTGACAATTTGCGTTTGAAATAATGACATTATCGTTTAGATCATGAACTTAAAGTTAAGAAATATCCCCTTTTCGCCTCCCGATATGACGGAGACGGAAGCCAAATTGGCATCAGAGGCCATATTAAGTGGTTGGATTACTACCGGCCCGAAGACCAAGGAATTTGAACGGCAGATTGCTTCTTATATCGGAACCAACAAGGCCGTTTGCCTTAACTCAGCTACGGCTGCTATGGAGATGGCTCTGCGTTTGATTGGCGTTGGTCCTGAAGATGAAGTCATCGTGCCTGCATATACCTATACGGCTTCAGCTTCGGTGACCCAACATGTGGGTTGTAAGCTTGTGCTGGTCGATTCGCAGCCCGACTGCGTCGAGATGGACTACGACAAGCTGGCCGACGCCATCACGGAGCGCACCAAGGTGATCTGCCCCGTCGACTTGGGCGGCATCGTGTGTGACTTCGACAAGGTGTTTGCCGTGGTGGAGGGCAAGAGGCATCTGTTTCGTCCCGCCAACGAGATCCAGAAACGCATAGGCCGCATCATCGTGGCTGCCGACGACGCCCATGCCTTCGGCGCCCAATGGCACGGCAAAATGGCAGGCGCCATCGCCGACTTCTCTTCGTTCAGTTTCCATGCCGTGAAGAACCTCACCACCGCCGAAGGCGGTGCCTTGGTGTGGAACCTGCCGTTTGGTGAAGAGCCAGTGAAGTACGACGCCTGGTCTACAGTTCCGCCCATCGAGGGTGAGACGTGGAACGCATTTCTCTATCGTTTGAGCATGCTCTATTCCTTGCACGGACAGAACAAAGATGCTCTCGCCAAGACCCAGCTCGGCTCGTGGGAGTACGACGTCATCGGGCCGTGGTACAAGTGCAATATGACTGACATCATGGCGGGCATCGGTTTGGCGCAGCTGAGCCGCTACCAAGGTATGTTGGAACGCCGCCGCCAGATCATCGGGGTGTATGACAACGCCTTGAAAGACCTGCCCGTGGCAGTGTTGAACCACTATGGTGTAGACTTCGCCGGCAGTGGTCACCTATACATCACCCGTCTGCTGGGTCGCACCGACCAGGAGCGTCGCGAGGTCATCGTGAAGATGGCCGAGCGGGGCATCGCCTGCAACGTACACTACAAGCCCCTGCCCATGATGACGGCCTACAAGGCCTTGGGCTTCGACATCAAGGACTTCCCGAACGCCTACCATCTCTTCGAGAATGAGGTGACGTTGCCGCTGCACACGAGGCTAATGGATGAAGATGTAGAGTATGTTATTAGCAATTATTGTGAAATCATAAAAGAACTATAATCAACCATGAGCGTTTTTAAAAATAAAACCCTCCTCATCACTGGAGGTACTGGCAGCTTCGGCAATGCCGTGCTGAACCGCTTTCTCAGGACCGACATCGGCGAGATCCGCATCTTCAGCCGCGACGAGAAGAAACAGGACGACATGCGCCACGACTTCCAGGCTCGCATGCCCGAAGTGGCCAACAAGATCAAGTTCTACATCGGCGATGTGCGCAACAAGAGCACGCTGAAATATGCCATGAAGGGCGTGGACTACGTGTTTCATGCCGCCGCACTGAAGCAGGTGCCCAGCTGCGAGTTCTTCCCCATGGAAGCCGTCAAGACCAACGTTATCGGCACCGACAACGTCCTCGACGCCGCCATCGACGCGGGCGTGAAGTGCGTCATCTGCCTCTCCACCGACAAGGCGGCCTATCCCATCAACGCCATGGGCATCACCAAGGCCATCGAGGAGAAGATCGCCGTGGCCAAGAGCCGCCTCTCGGGCAACACCAAGATCTGCTGCACCCGCTATGGCAACGTGATGTGCAGCCGCGGCTCGGTCATCCCGCTGTGGATCGACCAGATCCGTAAAGGCAATCCCATTACCCTCACTGAACCCAAGATGACCCGCTTCATCATGAGCCTCGAAGAGGCCGTCGAC
>Ga0326513_10000993_pt1 | contig 23336 bp, 39 predicted proteins | sample 2_2465_0518_D_FD_203654 | JGI IMG/M metagenome (GOLD analysis project Ga0326513, IMG submission 203654) | Bovine rumen microbial communities from UC Davis, California, United States - 2_2465_0518 | ecosystem: Host-associated > Mammals > Digestive system > Stomach > Rumen | place: USA... | reverse complement strand
CCATCTGGCGAAGAAGCGTAATAAATAGCTTTAAAACGCATTAAACTGTAAAGTTAAACTAGGCGGCAAATTTGCCGCCTTTATAATCTTCCGAGCCAGAAAAGTGCCACATCTTCAGTGTGGGATAGGCTTCAATATTATGAAAAAAGTTATGTTAGAAATTAGTAAGAAAAAATTAATAATCGCTTGTTCGATTATTTGGTCAGTTGTTTTTTTGTTATCAATTGTTTTATGTATTAAGCTCGCAGGCAAAAGCGTAGAAAAAAAACAGTCAACAACAGTGGTAGAAGAAGAAGTACATGAAGTGTTGTACCAATTTGAACCAATTAATTATGAAGAACACTTAGACCCTTTGCTAATAAAGGGCATGAAATTCTGTCAAAAAGAATATGCTGTAGAATTGGCAAATGCTGTTTATATGGCAAGCGAAAAGTATGGTATTCCAATTCCAGTTATTTATGCTGTAATAGCGACAGAAAGTTGTTTGCATGGCTACAGACAAATCAATTCAAACAATATAATGGAAATAAATGATAAGGCTATTAGTAGATATGACTGTAGAGGCATAATGCAGATATCCAAATATGCTTTAGCAGAGTATAATAAGATTAAAAAAACAAATTATACCATGAATGATTTGTATAATGTGATGATTAATGTTGAAATTGGAACTTGGTATTTTAAGCAATTTGAACGAGTTGCCAATTCATATACAGAAATGTATATTATTTATAATGTTGGTTATAGCGAATACAATAAAATAAATAAAAATTGGTTCTATAGTTGGGATGGTCATTGGTATTCAGATATTAGAAATAAATGGTTTTATATGAATGATCTTATACCTCCAAATGATGGTAGGCATGGTACCTATGGAAAAAACAAACTAAATGATTATGGAGCAAGGAAAAGATTTAATATTTGTTTGAATATTTGCGAAAATTATTTTAATAGCTAAATTGTTTATCAGAATGTCTTTAAATTACCTCTTATTGTTATTGTAAAAATTTAAAATAAGAGGTAAAAGTGGTATTTATGTTGCTTGACAAATTTATTATAATAAAGTAAAATAAGCAAGAAGGAGTTAATGATGACATACGAAGAAGTAAGAGCAGTCGGTCGATATGTAGTCCTTAAAGGAAGACAGGTTGAAGACAAGACAGAGGTTAAAACAAAATCTGGTATTGTCTTGACTGGTGACGCTGCTGCTAGTGCTAATGAGTCTGGACAGAGAATTAATACTAATGGCGGAAAGATTAGAATCGAACCACCAGTAGTTCATTCGATTGGACCAAAAGTAAATGTAAAAGAGCTTGGTATTGAGCTTGGAGATCAGGTAGTTATAAATGATTATGATTCACATTCATTTATGGATGATGGAGGTAACATTTATATTGTCTGTAAGGATGAATCAATACAAACGGTTATTAAAGTAGCCAAAGAAGAAGGAGAGAGCTAAAATATAGCGGGCCAAAAGCCCGCTTTTTTATTGCGCATTTTTTTAACTTTAACAAAAGGGAATTCTAAGTTAATTATTAGGATAAGAATAAAATGAGCAATAAAAAATACGCTATAGATAGAAATATCAGGCAGTGCTTGAGTTATGTAATAAAAAAGGATGGGCCATTTAGATGGTCAACAATAGTTGGTTTTTCAAAAGAAGAATTTCTTGAGCATATAAAAAAAGAGTTCAAGGACGGTATGACTTTTGAAAATTATGGTGAATGGGTTATATCTTTTCATATTCCAAAAAGGTGCTATAATTTTTCTTCAATAAGAGATGAAGATTTTAAGAGATTTTGGAGCTTAAAAAATATTACCCCAAGATGGTTAAAGGAAGCACAACAGCAGAAGAAAAAGATAAATGAAGAAGAAGTAAACAAATACTCTTTATGGGATATTTTGCCTGTTGGTAATATTGCTTCTTTATTGGAAAAATAGTTATGTTTAGAATGTATGGCAATTTCCAATTTAAATTGGAAAAGGATTATTATGTAAATATCAAAACCAACTCGTATTTTCAAATTACAAAATATAGAAATACTGAGAGTTATATAGTTATATTCTTTAGCAAGGATGGCAATAAGCTTTTGGAAAAAAGTTTTGATGCCAAAAGTCACGAGTTCGAAGGGAAACTTGATGAGATAGTTAAAGAATTTGAGAAAAAGTTTGAGAGGGAGTAGTTATGAATTTTGATGAGATAGTTAATGAAGAGGGAGGCACTCTCAAACTTGAAAATGGTCAGTTGGTTTTTAATGTAACTAAACAGAGACAGAAGGATTTAAGAACACTTGGTCTTGAATCTGTAAGACTTGAAAATGAAAAAAAGAAATTAGAAACTGAAATAGAAAAAGATCCAATTGGGAAAAGATATCTAGAAGCAAGAGTTAGACTTTTAGAGAAAAGAATTGAGAAACTAAGAAAAGACAAAATAAATATCGCCAGAGGTAAGAGAAGTGAATATACTGTTGGTGGTAATTTTGTTGATAAAAATGATTTAAGAGTTGATAATTATCATGTAGAAGATGGAGATCCAAATAAGGTCGAGAATTGGGTCTCAAGAATGAAAGCAGAAAAAGAAATCTCAAACAAATTAAACAAACAAAACACAAAAAGAAAATTTAGACCAAGATAATAATTGACTTTTTCAAAAAAAAGATTTAAACTTCTCTTTGAAAGGAGAAGTAATGAAATACGAATATTGGAAATTTGGCAATAAATACGTACGAAAAGAAATAAAGTCAGATGGAACATACCAACTCTCGGAGCTTTCAGAAGATGAAGTTCCAGATGATGCTAAAGGTATGGACTGTTTCATAGAAATTGTAGAAGATAAAAAAATAACAGCACCAATTGTATCTGCTGTTGGACAAGAGAAAATTGTAGCAAATGGTAATCAAGTTCCTATTTCCATATCACAAGAAGAGTTTGACAAAAAAACAGAAAATTATAAAACAATTCCAAAACAAGAACCGACAAAAGAAATGGTAAATCATCCAAATCATTATGGCGGTGACACTACTTACGAATGTATAAAAGTCCTTAAAAATTGGATGACTAAGGATGAGTACATTGGTTTCTGTAAAGGCAATGCTTTGAAATATTTGTGTCGTAGTGGAAAAAAAGATGAAATTCTTCAGGAATATAATAAAGCAAAATGGTATCTTGAAAAAATGATTGAGTGTATGGGAGAAAATTAATGGCTGCTATTACAGTGGAAATTCCAGATGGAGAACTATCACGATTACAAAACTTTTTGGAACGCTGTGATTATTTAATCAGAGATGACATTCGAGAGAAAGTGCTGGCTTTTGGAAGTCTTTTACCGTCAGAAAAAGAACTCTTCACCAAAGGAGAGGAATTTTTTAAAAAACTATATCAACAGTTGGAGCAGAAAGAAGCAGAATATAATCATAGAATTGCTGAAGAAAGCGAGAGAGAATTATATTTAAGGCTAAGAAAAAAATATGGATAATCTTAAAGACCATGTTTAACTACATGGTCTTTTTTATTTTTGTTAAAAATGTACTAAAAAAAAATACAATAAGGAATTATAATTTTTAACAAAAGGAAGCAGTTTATGGATTTTTATGAAGAAACCCTTTCAAGACTTGAAAAAAAAATCGAGCTTGTAAGGGATAAATATGGGATTAGACCAATTCTTAAAGAAGTAGAGGAATGGTCTATAAATGCCTTTCAAGATTTATGGCTTGAAGAAAAATTTGAGAAGTATGCCGATATAATCGGCTTTCCAAATGCTTTGTATAGGATGCTTAAAAGAAAAACCTATACAGAAAAAGAATTGTTCGCAAGACTTAATGAGATTGAAACTACTTATGCTTTTGATCCAACATATGATGGTGAAGATGAATATTATTTCTGGTCAGAGAATGAAGAATGGAACACTGCATTTGATGAAGTTCATTTGACACTAAGAAAAAAGATTTTCATTCCGAATTTTGAGGAAGTGAAATATAATCTCGTTCCGCTGTCAAGAATTGATGATTTTATAAGAGACAGACCGAATTGTTTCTTTATAGAAGAAGAACTTAATTTTAAAGAAGTAAAAGACTTTCTGGCTTCTAAAGGAGTTCTTGTAAGAATGAACTCCAAAGAAAGAAGAGAACATGAATATGGTTTCATAAATAAGCTCATTGCCTATGCTGAGGCAATATTTTCAAAGGAAAGCCGATGACTGTTGGAAAAGTAAGAGAAATGCTTGAAAACTCAAAAGAACCTGTATATGTAATTCAGGGAGAGGATTATAGGTTTAGAACTTATAATCCAATTGGTATGAGTACTCCGTGGGATAAATTGCCAAATGCTCTGAAGATTATATTTGCTGATTTTAGTAACAGAAGTTTCTTTATTGATTGTCTTTACGAGGTAATTCTTGATTCTGATGATGATGAGCCATTAGACGAATTTATTTCAAGACTCCATCTAATGGAGAACAATTGCAATCTTGGATGTCTTTATAAGCCAAATGAACCGTTGTATTTTTATTCAGCGAGTGTGGATGATTTTTGGTTCAGATATCCGTTAAGAATTGTAGGTGAAAAAGATCGTAAGATTTATAATGATGAAAAACTAATAGCTATTAGTAATTTAGACAAGTGGCTTAAATTTCATCCTTGTCAGAGGATATATCTTGATGAGTTCAACATTGACTCGATTAAGGATTTAACACCAGAAGAGACAGAAGCTTTATCAAAAGTTGAAACAATTGCTTTATATGAAGATGAGATGAGATAAAATAAAAGCCACCTAATTAGGTGGCTTTTATTGTTTAGTTTCCATAACCGTGAAATTCTACTCTTGTTTTGAAATTTTTGTTTCTCATCTGTTGTCTCAATTTAGCATTTTCGCCAGCTGCTACAGTTTCGGCTCTTCTTTCACTGTTTATGTTTGAGATTCTATCTCTTGCTTGTAAAAGAACTTTTTTGAAAAAATTTGTTGCGGCTGCTTTGCTTTCTACAGGGAATGAATTGGCAAATTCCTGAATCCAAAGATTCTTATCTTTTCCAAACCCCTTCAAAACAAATTCTGGTTTTTCTTCACCGTTTTTTAGCTCTGTAAAATTGGTTCCGACTTTAATTCTTCTTAAGGCATCTTCTTCTGAAAGTTCGTTTGCTTGAACTTTATTAAAGAGCTTAATAAGTTCTTCTTTACTGCTTTCTGTTATAATATTGTTATCGCATAATTCAAAAGCATCATTAAGTGTCATTAGTGTTCTCCTTTTATTAACTTTTAATAAAAAATTAACTTGACTTTGACTCTTTTTAGCTTTATTATTTTGATAATATGGAAGAAAATAACGAAGAAAACAATATTGATGTTGAAGATAGTTTCTATGATGCTTCTTACACAAAGAAATCAAAGGAAGCTTGGAAATTAATGCTTGATATTATGAACAGAGGTGATATAAAGCCCTCTAAGGAAAATGAATGAAAATCTTAGGTAAAGTATCAAAAGATGAATTACATGACTTTCTTAATTTTGGTATGTCTCTCCAGGATAGTCAGCTATATAAAGAGCTGACAGAAAGCCAACAATTCATATTTCAGTATTCAGGTGGAACAGCTTCTGATCAAGTTAGAAGAGCAGAGCCAGAAAGTTTTGATGATGTATGCGTTATAAATGCTACTTCTAGACCTGGTGCTTCTGGTATGTTCCCTTCATTTGTCGAAGCAAAAAAATATGGAATAAGACCGTATCCAAAACAGTTGGACTCAATTCTAAATGATTCTCATGGCTGTATTGTATATCAGGAACAGATAATGAATGCTTTTGCTGTATGTGCTGGATACACACCAAAAGATACAAATAGAATTCGAGGACTTTTGAAAAAACTTGGCAAAGCAAAGAAAAAACAGGAAGATTTGGATGAATGGAACAATGTTCATGTTCCTGCTTTTGAAAAAGGTTGCCTCGAAATGGGAATGAAAAAAGAAGAAGTCTCAGCAATTCTTAAAGATATAGTTGCTTTGTCTGCTTATTCTTTTAATAAATCTCATGCTTTTGCTTATTCATATATAGCAATGATGACTGTGTATTTATCAAGATACTTCAGAAATTATTACTACGCTGCTTCATTAACATATGATGCTTCGAAAAAAGATGCTTTAAAAGAATCAATTCAAAAGGTTGAGGGTAGAGGATATAAGATTATTCCTCCAGATATTAACACATCTGGAATGCATTTCAGTCCTGTAGGTATGAATATAAACTTTGGTCTTAATGAGATCAAAGGTGTCGGAGAACAGCCAGCAATAGATACTATTGCTAATAGACCATATAGTTCTATTATTGAGTTTGTAATAAAGAATATAGGAAATTCAATAAATAAAAGAATTACCAATGCTCTTGTTTGTGGTGGTGCTTTTGATTCTTTGATTGGAGATAAAAGAAAGTATTATCAACAAGTGGTTGAAAAATTCTATGAAAAGAAAAAAACAATAAAAACTATTCCTTTACTTGAGGAAAAATGGGAAGAAGCTTTAAAAGAAGTTCCCGATTGTGAAACAACGCCAGCAGATTATATTGATTATGAAGAGTCATATCTTGGAGGACAGTTCTTTCATAATAAATTTACAGCAATAGCAGAAAAGATAGAAATTCTTTATCAGAAAGGTTATTGTTTGAGGGATTTTAAAGAACTTCGCAAGAAGAATCTACCAAAACAGTATGTATTTGTATATGTAAATAGTTATAGATACCATACAGATAAGAATGGCAATGAAATGCTATTTATGAATATAGAGGACAGAAATGGTGAAAAAGCAGATATTCCTATTTTTGCTTCATATTGGCAACATTGTAAGGTAAAGTTTTTTGCTGAAGATTTTTACTTAATGGATTTATATCCAACAGAAGATGGCAAAATAATGTTTGGAAGTAGAAATTGGGTTAGAGACCCAAACACAATAAAAAATATGATGGCAAGAGTTCCTAGTTAAAATATGAGGACTGTATATGTTTATACATATACAGTATCTCTAAATATATTTATTTTTCTAAGATTTAGATTTTTATTTCCATAATGTTTTAAGGCGATTAGTTTTTCGTCATCATCTGTAACAAATCCACTTCTATCATCGTCTATAATTTTTTTATTTTCTACTTCTGTTTCTGTATCTGTATTTGTTTCTGTATCTGTATTTGTTTCTGTATCTGTTTCTGTATCTGTTTCTGTATCTGTTTCTGTATCTGTTTCTGTATCTGTTTCTGTATCTGTTTCTGTATCTGTTTCTGTATCTGTATCTATTTCTACTTCTGTATCTGCTTCTGTTTCTACTTCTGCTTCTGTTTCTACTTCTACTTCTGTTTCTACTTCTGCTTCTGTTTCTACTTCTACTTCTGTTTCTACTTCTGTTTCTGTATCTGTTTCTACTTCTGTTTCTGTATCTGTTTCTGTATCTGTTTCTGTATCTGTTTCTGTATCTGTTTCTGTATCTGTTTCTGTATCTGTTTCTGTATCTGTTTCTGTATCTGTATCTATTTCTACTTCTGTATCTGCTTCTGTTTCTACTTCTGCTTCTGTTTCTACTTCTACTTCTGTTTCTACTTCTGTTTCTGTATCTGTTTCTACTTCTGTTTCTGTATCTGTTTCTGTATCTGTTTCTGTATCTGTTTCTGTATATGTTTCTGTATCTGTTTCTGTATCTGTTTCTACTTCTGTATCTATTTCTACTTCTGTATCTGCTTCTGTTTCTACTTCTGTTTCTGTATCTACTTCTGTATCTACTTCTGTTTCTACTTCTGTTTCTGTATCTACTTCTGTTTCTACTTCTGTATCTGTTTCTGTATCTGTTTCTACTTCTGTATCTACTTCTGTATCTACTTCTGTATCTACTTCTGTATCTACTTCTGTTTCTACTTCTGTTTCTGTATCTACTTCTGTATCTGTTTCGTTTGCATCTTCTACTATAAATAATCTTTCTTCAGGTGTTTTATCAAAATCAAAATCATCAAATGAATATCTTTTCTCAGAACCTTCTTCGTTTAAACAAATAATATATTCGCCATCTAGTTGAATTGGCTTTACAAGCTCTCCTGTCTTTAAATCAGATAATTCATTATATTTAAACATAGTATTATTAACTTTTTGTGGAATAAGTTAATAGTATGAAAAAGAGAACTTTAAGACAAATAGTCAATGAGCAGCTTACAATGGATCCAAAACAGGCTGCTACATTAGAACCTATTATAAAGAAATATGCCGACAGAGCAGTTCAAGACAAATTACCAGAAGCACAATTGCTTGCGCAGCTGGCGCAAGAAATAACGGCAGCCAAAAATCCACAACCACAGCAGCAACAACCACAGCAGCAACAACCACAGCAGCAGCCAGTTCAACAACAGGGAGTAATTCAGAAATGACATTAAGAGAAGCAATAGCAAATTCATTTGGTCAAACAGTTCCACAGTCTCAGCAAAAAATACAGGAACCAGATCAACAGACAATTGGCAAAAATCTAAAATCTTTGGATAATATAAAAAATGGTTTGGATGAAAATAAAAAGAAAGAGTTGGAAGCAATCGCTGCTGAATTGAAAGCACACCAGGCTGCTGCTGCTCAAAAAGATTTGAATGCAAAAAAACAGCAGCAGATGAACCAGTTGAAAACACCACAAACTAAGCAAGAAACAGTAGCACAGCAAGGAAACAACCCAAATCTTATACAGAATACTGCTCAGGCAGATCAATCGGGAGAAACTGCTCAAATAAAATGAAAAAATATTGGCCGTTTTGTGGCAATTGCCACAGATGATTGTTGGATTAATAGTTCTTCTCGTTAATTTTAAATCTGTAAAAAAATAACAGATGATCTTATATAGAAAATGAGCCAGATAAGTGCTAAGTCTTTAGCTTAGCACGTGAATGGCTCTAAAATTAAATACTAGCAAGTAGCTAACTAATTAAAATAAGAACCTTTTTCAAAAAAGTTTCTACAAATTAAATATAGAAAACGAAAGCTACAAGTACCACAAATACTCATAGCTTTCTAAACAAAGTCGATATATGGAGTATCAACGATGTCTAACACAATTAGTTATAGAAGTACAGATCTAGCACTTAAACTTAAATTAAATCCATCTCAAGAACAAAAGTCATACTTAGACAAAACTTTCGGTTGTGTTAGATTCATCTACAATTACCTTCTAAACTCAAGAAATCAATTCTACGAAAATACTATCGTTCCTTTAAGAAAGCAATTTGATTACTACAAGAAAGTTGAGAAATTAGAAGAGCTACAGAGAAATCCAAAAGAAAATAAGCAAGAAATCAAAAACTTAAAAGCTGAATTAGAAGCTATCAAGAAAACCACAAATTCAGAATACAAAAAATATCACGAACCTAAAGTTTCAGAATTGACTCAACAATTTCCATTTTTGAAAGAAGCGAATGGACAAGGTAAGGCAAATGCTGTAATGAACTTAAGGTCAGCTTATTCCAACTTCTTTTCTGGAAAATCCGAAAAACCGAAATTCCATTCCAAGAAAGCTAAAAATTCCTTCAAAGACTCACAGATGAAACAAAACTTCTTAGATTGGAACTCTAAAACTGTAGAACTTCCCAAAATTGGAAAAATTAAGTTTTCTCACAGAAACTTACCAAAATGGTATAAAAACAGAACTAAAGTTTGTTCATACACTTGCTCAAGAACACCTAACGGAAAATATTACATCACAATTTTGTTTGAAGTCAATTTAGACTTTAAGCAGAAAGTCAAAGTTAAAGACTTAGACGAAAACCAAGTCATAGGTTTAGACTTTGACTGTGATGATATGTATATAGACTCAAATGGAAAATCCGCATTGAAGGATTTCGGATTCAAGAAACAAAAGCAAGAACACTTAAAGCAACTTTCTCATTTACAAAGGCAACTTGCAAGAAAAGTCAGAGGCTCTAAGAACAAAGAAAAAATTAGAATCAAGATTGCTTCTTTGGAGGAGCATATTACTAATGCAAGAATAGATTGGATAGAAAAGGAATCTTTGAGACTAACAAAGGAAAACCAACTTATTGGTCTTGAAGATTTGTCTATCAAAGGGATGATGAAAGGAAGTAGAAATGCAAAGAATTATCAAGATATTTCTTGGTCAACTTTCGTTTCTAAATTAGAATGGAAAGGCAAAAGATATGGATGCCACGTTGTCAAGATTGACAAATTCTTTGCATCTTCACAAACTTGTTCTTGTTGCGGTTTTAAGAATCCAGAAGTTAAGAAATTCCATTTGGAGAATTGGAAATGTCCAAGTTGCGGACAAGCCCACCAAAGAGACTTCAATGCTGCGAAGAATATCCGCAGCGAAGCTATAAGAGTACTCAGGGAAGCTGAGGAAAACCAGGAAAAATCCGAAAGGATGTCAAAAGACACTGGTAGCGTGTTGTCAGTTAAAGAACTGGCTAATCTGGCACTCGCAGATGCGAGTTAAGGGTAATGCACGAAACAATCTCCTAACACACTATAATGTTAGAGAATATGCTTGGTCTTTAGCCAAGCATAGCTTCAATACATGAATATGGCCATCAAATTCAATCAAGAAGACTCGGGGTGGCTGTATTTAATAATTATAGGAATACCAAGTGCGATTGGCAACATTGTTTATAGATATAAAAAATATAAATATTATCAGACACCGTTGAAACAGAAAGACGTGTCTCGTGAGAGCCGTCAGAATTCCCTTGTTTTAGCTGGGGGTACTTCAAAAAAATTGACAAAAAATAAAAAACAGTGTATTATAAATTTTATGAATATAGAAGAAGCTATTTCTGAAGAAATTATTTCTATTGAATCAAATAAGCTTTTGGAGAAATATTATCCATATTACTTTAAAAGGTTTCCAAGAAAATTAGTTCAAGTCAAAGCAAAATTTATGCCTTATTTTACAAAAGCAGCTTCTATGTTCTGTGATAGAGATGGATATAATGCTGAAAAATTAATAGAAGCTTTTATGATGGATGGTTTTAAATTTCCACAACAGTTGCCAAACGAGCAGGTTTGGAAAACATATAAAGATTATTTGCCAGCCCTACACAATAAAAAAAGCGAGTCAAGAGAAGTTGTCGAAGAAATAGTTAATGCCGCCATAGTAATCAAAAGAGTTGGCGGTGTTAAGAATTGGTTAGCTTCTCCAATAAATCAGAAAATGGTTATAGAAGAAAAAATGCCATTTAGTGCTTTGCTGTTATCGTTTTCTTCTGCTTTTATTGAATTTTGTGATAATGAATGTGGTGACAATTTTGACTTTGAATATATGAGAAGATATGTAGCTGCTCAAAAATCATCAGATAAAATAATTAAAAAAATAGAAGAAATTCTTGGAGAAGATTACTATTTGTTTGGCAAGAAGTTTGAGGAGTATTTAGAAAAGAATCATATAGTCTTTTAGAAAAAATACAGAAAAAGTTAAAATTAAAGTTTATAATCTTCCGAGCCAGAAAAGTGCCACTGCTATGTTGGCACAGGCAAATTCTCAATCTCAGAATGTTTTACAGTTATTAAAATAATACCCGACGATTTTTGGGTGGGTTGCGTCTAAAAAAGTTAAAATTAAGTCATGCTAATGTTAGTATGGCTTTTTTTTGTTTTAAGTTAATTGTATGATTAATTATGAAGATCTTAGTTTGTTTCTTAGTAAATTAAATAGTTATGGCGTTAAATCACAATTTTCAGAACTTTTTGTATATAATGCTTTAAGAAAAGCAAATTCGGATAAAACATATGATGTATATGATATAGGTTGTGGTTATGGTGGTTGCGCATTAATGGCAAATAAATTTTTAAAAATAAATAAAACATATTTAATAGATCCATTGGAAACCGGCAAGTATATAATAAATACAACAAAAGAGACTATTGCAAAAAACATATGATGAAGTTTTAGAGAAAGAAGAGTTACCAAATAATTATGTTAGGGTTAACGATATTACAGAAATAGATAAAATAAAAAGTAAACATAATATTTTTTTTATAGATACTATGAATGATCAGAGGGATTTTTTAGAACTTTTAAAAATTGGAATTAAAAAAAAATGATATTATTGCTTATAAAGAAAATATAAATACAAATCCATACAATGTTGGAATGTTTAATAAGTTTTATAAAGAAGCTTTTATAAGGAAACTGATTGCAAAATATTTATTTGAAATTTTTAAAATGACTGTAAAAGATAGAACTGTTGTCCTTGTTGCTAAAGATGATTTTGTTTTAAAAGATAGTATAGAATTGATTGATGTTGCTAATAAAGAAAAAATACAAAACATATTATATGGATACACATTGTGCTTAAGTGATATATACAATATAGAACACAATTTTGAATATAGATATATTAAAGAAAAAAATAGCTCTACGGAAGCATTTAGAGCTGGTTTGATGAAATTATTTGAGAATGGAGAAAATTTAAAGATTTATAATAGGTTTAAAGATATTATGGATATGACAGAGTATAAAATAAATATTAATGGAAAAGAAGATATAATATAAAAATTGACAAAATAATAAAACACAAATAAAATAAAGACTGCCATATGGCAGTCTTTTTATTTATAGGAGAAATAAGTGGTTTGTGTAGTAGACTTTAGTAATGTGTTTTTCATCGTTTGGTCTGTCTTTTTAAAAGAGCAAAAAGAGAAGAATGGCGATGATTATTTAGTAAAAGAAGAAGATATTGGATTATTCTTTCACATACTTACAAGAAAAGTAATTGAATATGTTATAGCATATAAAGACACCGTTCTTTGTTGGGAAGGAGAGCATAGTACATCTTGGAGAAAAGAAATATGGCCTCCATATAAAGAGAATAGAAAAAGAGATGATCCAAATTATACTAAATGGGTTGGAGTGCTTATGGAAAAGAGCTACGAATTTCTTTCTTTATTCCATACAAAATGTTTGAAAGTTCCATATTGTGAAGGAGATGATTGTATATACCAAGCCTGTAAGTATTATACAGAAAAAGGTGAGCAGGTAAAAATTATTTCATCTGATAAAGATTTATCGCAGATAATGAATTTTTTTGATGGAGTTTCACAGTATAATCCAAGGAGTAAAGAAAATGTTGTTAGAAATGAAAACATACTTTTGGAAAAAGCATTTATCGGTGATCCATCAGACAACATAAAAGCATTTAAAGGTTTAGGCCCAAAAACATTTGCCAAAATGATGGAAGATAAGGAGTTTTATGCTAAAAAAATGACTCCAGAAAATCAGCAATTATATGATACAGTTATTAAGATTATAGATTTGAGAGAGTTCCCGCAAAAATACCAAAATGATATAAAGGCAGAGCTCGAAAAACCATGGAATGAATTTGACAAAGATTCAATAGAAAAATTTTTGCTTGACAATGGATTAAAATCTTGTTATCGTGATTGGACTGATAGATGGTATCAAGAAATTATGGCTCAAGATTATGAACAAGAAGATGCTATTGATGAAATTATGGAGATTATAAATAAATGATAGTAGAAGCATTTAATGGTGATATTAATTTAGATCTTGATTTAGATTTAATTAAAACCTTTATAACAAAGTTTAAAGTTGCTTCTGAAGATGAAAAACTTAAAAGATTTAAAAGCTTTTTTGATAAATCTAAATTAGAATTGGCAGAGGTAATAAAAAAAGGTGGAAAAATAACTGCCGATCTTAGCGGTGGTAAAGACAGCAGAATGGTTCTTTCAATGGTTAAATCGGTAGATTTGCTCGACAAGGTTAGATTTCATCAATTTGTTATTCCACCATATGTTTTTGATGGTAAATTTAAAAGGCTTTACAATAAACTTATAATTGATAAATTTATCTCAAATGAAATTCGTGATGATTTTGATTTAAAAACAAGAAAACTTAGACCGCTTGATGGTTTGTGATAAAAGGATATTGCTCTCTTCTTGGTTTCTGCTTTAAAAGTTTTGAGAGTGAATCAAATGAATTTAAATTTACAAAGAAAGACTACGAATGTGCTAAATATATATATGATTATTTTGATGATAAAAATGTGGCATATTGTTTTTATAGATATATAGTTGATATTTCTTTGGATTTTTTAAAAGCAAAAAATGAACAAGTTCCAATTAAAACTCCTTATGTAAAAGGATTGCTTTCAGATAAAAAAGATTTATATGATGTGTTTGAAAATTTATATGAAGATATGTTCTTCTATAAAGAAATTACACAATACAAGACAAGGGATTTATATAATTTCTTTTCTGTAAACGGTTTTGATGAAATGCTTGTTTATCCTTTTTCTGATAGAAAAATTGATAGAAAATTCTTAAAAGAAAAAGGAATAGAAATGAAGAGGCTCCCATATAAGATTGTGGTCTCGCCATCAGAAATTAATGAAAAAGAAAGAAGTTGGGAAATGTAATAAATATTTGACTTTAATTTTATAAACTATAAAATTAAAGTCTAGGAGTTAATTATGGACTTAGATGAAGATTTTAGAAATTTTGCGGGCGGAACTACAGCGGCAGATTTTTCTAATTGGAAAGGGGTCGGTGAAAACGGTTTTAAATCAATGAAAAAAGTAATTTCCTCAAAGGAAAGAGTAATAGAACCAGAGCAGGATGGAATTGAAGACACCTCGGAAGAAGACAAACTTATGAGTACTCCTCTACCGCCACCTAAACCAAAAAAAGTAAATGTAGAACCTCCAAAAGAAAGTGTTCCTCAAACAAAACAAAAGGAAATTGATCTTGGAAAAGTAAAACACTCTAAGAGAGTTGATGTTCCACTTGATAAGCCAGATTTATCAAGATCTATTGCTGATGGTGTAGAGGAAGGAAGGAAAAATATTAGGCAAGAAGCACCACAGCCTGATAGAAGCCAGATGCCTGGTGTTCAAGAAGCAGTACTTAATCCGGTAGAGTTGAAACAAATAGCTATAAAACTTTTGCCAAATGTGGAAAAAGTAAAACCAGAGGATTATGCTCAGGTCTCTGAAATGGCAATCAATTTTGCTTTTGAGTTCTTAAAAGTTTGGAATTACAAAGTATCAGTAGAGGGTTAAAATGGGAAAAGTTAGCAGAGCAAGAAAAGTAGAAGATCAGTTAAGTAAAGATTCAAGAAAAATTTTGAAAAAAATGATTCGGGAAAGCTCGCCTGAACCATTTGTTATTGACGGTAAAGTTGTATTTTATAATCCTATGAAAAAGCTTTTGAAGGGAGAAAAATACATAACAACTGATGGAGCGGCAGTAACACAAGAGCTTGTTAAGAAATATGAGCAATTTTTAAAATCTAGATATCAGCAGGAAAAACTTGCAAAAGCAAATAAGGTTGATATCGAAAAAATTGACAAAGAAAGCGAAAATAAGTAAAATTTTGGAATAAAGGAGAAAAGATGGAAGAACGATTAGAAACAAGAGTTAGAATAAATCTTGGTCTTACAGCCAAAGGCTATGGTCAGTGGGAAATAACTTCTGAATTTCCCACTGTCGAGCAAAGTTCTGATAGTCTATCACAAGCTATAGATTCTGTTAGAGCAGTTATGGCAGCAAAGGGTATTAAAGAGGCAGGAAAGGAGTAATTAATGGAATTAAATCTTACAGAAGAACAGGTTTCAGAAATCAAAATTCAGTTTGAAGCTTGGCAGGAAGTTCAGAACAGAAAAAAAGAACTTGCTGAAGAAAATAAGGATATTTGTAAAAGGGCGGCATCTGTGTTTGATGGCAAACAGACAGACGCAAGTAAACTGTTTAAGAATATGGCTCAGCTTTGTGAAGGAGAAGAGGCTGAAGCAAATGAGATTTCTTTAATGCTTGAAAGAATTGGAAGAGTATAAGGAGTTAATATGACAAAAAAAGAAATTATAAAAAAATATAAGGACAAGATTCGTACAGCAGAGCACAAAGTTGGAACCAGCAAATATTGTACAGCTGTTGCCTCTATTAAAGAGAGAGAAGAGTTTATTAGAAAAGCAAGTGATTTTGATGCGAATTATGTTCCAGATATTAAGTTTTTGTATGCTTATACAAAATATCTTGCTACAAGATATAAGAACTTAAATCAGTCATTCTGGAATGAATATAATGCTGCTTGGAGAAAAAGCAATGGATAATCAGATACTTGGTCAGATTGTTGATTTGCTTATGAATATAAGCAAAAAAATGGATATTCTCATTCAAAGCCAGAATAATCTAACCAATACAATTATCAAGTATGATAATGAGTATCAGAACCAAATAGCTAGCGGCGGAGAGGGTTAAATATATATGGGGTCTTTTGACCCCTTCTTTTTTGGAGAAATTATGGCAAAGGTAATCAAGGAAGCTAAGAATATAGAAGTGCTTGTTAATATAAAATATGAAATGGAAGGTGATTTTTTGAAGCAGAAGTTTGAGTTTATACCTTCAAATAAAAAGCACCTTGATTATTTATTTGATGCCCGATTCTTGTTTAAGAAGAAAATAGATGATTTGATCAAAAAAAATATGCTTGCCGATTTTGTAAAAAGAACAGACTCCAAAGAAGAAGTTGATATGTATTATACAAAGCAGAATCCACCACAACCACAGATAAGAAAGATTCATGCTTATATACCTCCATATTGTGGTTGTAAGTTTTGTAAAAAAGCAGAGATAAAAGGAATGTTTTATTTTTGCCCAGAAAAAAATAAACACTATACAATGGCAGATGGTGGAATAAAGAGATGCCCTGTTTTTAGAAGCAAAAATGAAATTATTACTTAAAAATTGACAAAAATCAAAAAATATTATATATTAAGCCACACAGAATAAATGTGTGGCTTTTTCACTTTAAGAGGAGAATATGAAGATACCGCAATCATTGATACAAAATTTCATAACAGCAGAATTTAATGCTAAGAAGAATTCATCTGGCGAGTATCATTTTAACTCTCCTTTTGTAGATGACAAAAAGAAAAGGCTTTATATGTCGGCGACGGATGGAAGATGGATAGACTTCAAAGCATCTGGAAATAGAACTACTGATATAACTCATGGAAATTTTATTACTTTTGTAAAAGAGTATTTAGGATTGAATAGCAATAACGAAGCGATAAAATATTTAGTAGCAAACTATGATTTAAAGCCGCCAAAAGAAATTGAGAAAGAAGAAAAGCAAAATAGTGACAATAAAAAAATATTAATTGATTTTATAAAAAAAGATAAACCAGTTTTGTTTGGTGATGGCTCTAAGCTAGGCTTATTTGGAAAGCAAGCTTATAAATATGTTTTGGATAGAAAATTGGAAGAAGAGTATTATCCAACTCTTGGCTATGTATTTAATCCTTTTTCTGTTTATAATCAGAGAGTGGTTATACCATTCTTTGAGGATGGCAAGTTTGTTTATTTTATTACAAGAAGTATAGAAAAAGAAGCTATGCTTAGGTATTTAACCCCAAGTAAATTGGACTCAAAAGAATATGTGTTTAATATAGATAAAATAAATGAAGAGACAATAATTTGTGAAGGAACTATGGATGCTATGTCTATAACTACCGATCAGGCGGCAAGTTGTTTGCTTTCGGCAGATATAGGAAACAAGCAGCTAGAGAAATTATTTGATAAACAAGTAAAGAAGATAATTTATGTTCCTGATACAGATACTACTGGTAAATTAAAAATGGACAAGAATATTTCAAAAATTATAGAGTATTGTCCTTACAGTGGTTTGGAGATATATGTATATGATATACCAAAACCATTCAAAGACTTAAATGAGTTGAAGATGGCAACTGGCAAAAATTATATTCTTTATAAAGAATGCGAAAAGTATGGTGAGAATCTTTTTCACAAAAGCATATTTTAATTGACAAAAGCAATAAAATACATAAAATAAAAAAATAGGAGTAATAAAAATGACCTTAGATGCTTTTACAAAAGCAACAGAAATTAAACAGAAAATAGCAGATGCCGAACAGGAAGTACCAATTCTTCAAAAAAGAATTGAGAGGTTTAATGACTATATTGAGTTTATGGATGGAAGAATAAAACCAATAACTGCTTATGGAAAAACATATAAGAAAGCAGAGCTTCATTTTAATATAAATGAAAGAGTCACAGATGTTGATTCAAGAGATACGTTTGACATTGTTGAAGAAAACAAGAAAGAATTTGTTGAGTTCTTGAAAAAATGTCAGAAAAATTATGAAAAGAAGCTTACTGAGCAGACAGATACCATAGAAATTTTGGAAAAAGAATTTGCTGATTTAAGTTCAGATTTTGAAAACAAGACAGAGGTGGCATAATGATAACTAAAGATGAAGAAATTGCTGAATTAAAAGCGAGAATTGCTACTCTTGAGAAAGAAAAAGAGGCACTTGAAAAAGAGGTTTTTAAAGAAGAGAGTTCTACTGAGGAGCAGAAAGAGAATAAAAAACCAATTCCTGTTTCTAGGGAAATATTTAAGATGTTGGCCTCTACAAGAGATGATGATAAAAAAGTTGTTTCTGAAGAACAGAGAGAAGAAGCACCATTAACTCCTGAGTTAATAGCCATGCAACAGGCGCAGAGAAAAGCAGAGACTGTTCAGATAAATGAAGAAAATAAGGTTTCATTGTCATCAAGATTTTATGAACAAGCATTAAAAGAGATGAAAGAAAGCGGCAGAGAAAATTTCTTTGATTATTAAAAGAGGCAAAGGAAGATAAAAAATAGTAGACAAGCATGAATGATATAGAGAAAGAATTCTTGGCAGAAGTTGTTCCAGATAAGCAGCGTTCTACAAGAAAGAAAACAATTAATGTCAAAAAGAAGGGCAATCGTGGGGAATTAGAATGTGTAAATATTCTTAAAGAAAGATTTCCTGGAAAAATATTTACTAGAACTATGGGGTCTGGTAATTACACAGGCGGTAAAAATGCCCACAATGCCGACTTACTATCTGAAGAACAACGACTTATGTTCGTAAGTGATATAAGAACTCCAAAAGAGTTTAAATTTTCTATTGAACATAAGTTTTATGAGAAGATTGATTTTTATGATTTATTTAATCAGTCATCAAATTTATTTCAGTGGTATAAGCAATCAGAGCAGGATGCCAAGCTCTTAAATAAAGAACCTTTATTGATTGTTAAGACAAATAACCATAAAAGAATTGTTTTTGTTCCATTTACATATGTTCATAAGTGGATGCTACACCATGCCAAAGAGCCAAAAATACTTCCAGTGTTTATGCATGAATATAAGGCTTGTTATTGGCTTGATGATTTGCTAAAATTTCCAGACGATTTCTTTTTTGAGGAAAGTGATGAAATTGACAAAAATGAAAAATAAAACTAAAATAAAGCGAATATGATTAATGATGAATTGAAGTTTAGTTCAGCCATTATGGAACGACTTATTCTTGCTAATTTATTAAGAGACAAGTCGTTTTATTTAAAGGTTGGAAAATTTTTAAGAACAGATAGTTTTAAAGATAAAAATCATTTTAACGACCATAAACTACAATGGATTCTTAATACTTCTGCCATTTATTATGATAAATATGAAAGACTTCCTTCGTTGGAAACTATGAAAATGCTCATAGAAGGGAGTCAAAAACTAAAAGACGATCCGTTGCTGACTAAAGCAATGAGAAACGCTGCAGAAGAAATATATAATAAAGATTTATCAGGGATAGAATTAGACTATTTAAGAGATGAGACTGTAAAGTTTGTAAGAACAAAAAGAGCAGTTGAAGCTACATATTTAAATGAGATTGATATAGCAAATGGTAATTTTGATAACTTAAATGACCGGCTGCAGAAAGCAGTAAATATTAATCTTGATAAGGATTTTGGTATTTCTCTTGCCAATACAGATGAAACAATGTCTATCATTCAAGAGATAGAAGAAGATTCTGGATTGACATTTGGATCGCCAGCACTTGATAGAGTCCTAAATTCGCCAAGAGCAGGTGAGCTTACAGTATTTTGTGGAACTCCTGGTATTGGTAAAACAATTTGGCTTGGCAATGTAGCTACTGAAAATATGAAGCTTGGGAAAAAAGGAGTTTTCTTTTCACTTGAGGTAGATAGGAGACGACTTGCTAAGCGTTTGTATTCGTCTCTTCTTTTGAAGTCTGGTTGTGATTTGCTTAATACCTCAAAGGAAGAAGCAGACGCTATCTTTGCAAGTTTTAATGGTGGCGATGTAAAGATTAAGAATTATCCTGCTCATAATGCTTGCTGTAATGATTTCGCAAATTACTTGATGGATCTCTATACAATAGAGGGTTTTGTTCCTGACTTTATAGTTATAGACTATATTCTTATTACGGCAGCTAATAGTGTTAAAAGGGGCGAGGATAATTCATATACTTATAACAAGATAGTAGCCGAAGAGATGAGGAATCTTGCTGTCCAGTTTAACTGTCCAGTATTTACTGCTGCTCAGATTAACAGAAATGGTATGGGTGATAAAGGCGGAACAAAGGGTATTGTAACATCAAAAGATTTGGCCGAATCAAGAGGTATTCTTGATACAGCAGATTATTTGCTGATTATTAACCAAACCGATACAGAAAAGAAGCTTGGAGAAAAAGATGGTATTTCTGAACAGAGGATTTATATTGATAAGAACAGAAACGGTACCTCTGGAGAAACTCTTAACTTCACGCTCGATTACAACACAATGTCCATTACAGATGGTAAGAAACAGAGAAAAATATAGAGGAGAAATAAATGGCCAGACCTACGAATGCCTCGAAGGCACAGGGAAACTATCTGAAAGAACAATGTCAGCAAGTATCCGCTTGTTTGAATCAACTCGAAGAAATATGTAAGAATCCAAATTCTGTAGCAAAAGATGAATTTCTTGGGTCTATAGGATTGATGGTTGGAAAGATCATGGTTCGATTCGACAATATAGCGAGCGAATTGAAAATTTTTGATGACGAATAAAAAGAGATGGTTTAAGTTAAGATTGTATTAAATAAAGTTTCTTTAAATTTTAAAACCGATTTTCTACAAATCGGTTTTAATTGTAATGTCATCAAGAGCTTTATTAAATAGGGATAAGCGTGAAAAATTCAAAGAAAAGTAAAAAATGGAGTTTTCCAAAACTTCCAATTTCCATTAAAAAGAAAGACAATCATATTGATAATTCGACAATTTTAATAAGTGGAATTTTATTAACCTGTGTTTTGCTTTCTATAGCATCAGGTTTTATTGATTTGACATTTTTTAGTGGTCTTTCTAAATCTATTTTGCATTTAGCAACTTTACCATTGCCTGCTGCCGTTCTTTATACAATCATTTCGGTTGGCTTTATTTCTGGTAAATTTTGGTGCGCTATGCAGATTGGAATGATTCGCGAGCTGCAGACTCGTTTGGAGGCCAAAGGATTCGAATGGGCTTCTGGCTTGAAAAGGGCGCGTTTTGGCTGGCACATTGCTCATAAATTTTTGATTATTGTTTCTATTGTTACAGCTCTTTCATTGTCTGTAAATTCGATTGGCGCTGGTATTCGAAATATGGAGCAGAATATTAAAAATATGTCTGCCGATACAACTGAATTAATTGAACTTAAAAATTCTTATAAAGCAGGTAATGTTGATGTCAGAACAGCAAAGAAAGAAAATATTTCTGGCGCCAAACAGGCTCAAGAAACAGCAGCGGCTGAGGTAGCAAGATATGCTAAGAGATTAAAGGAATATCAAAGTCAGTATTTTCAAATAGCAGATGATTTAAACTTAACTGACGAAGAAAAGGCTCAGAAGCAAAATAATATTATTACAAAAATTGTTAATGAAATACCTGGTGTATCTAGAAAAAGGGCTATTTATTTTACAGAGGCAGATTTAAGAGAGTCGATTCAGAAGGTTTCAAGTTCAAATGAAATTCTTGATAGTTCTTCTATTTATGAAGAGGGAATAGCATTTGATATGCAGCAGATTGAAAGTAAAATAAAAGCTCTAAAGCATAAGAACTATAAAAATCCAGATGGATCATTGCTTGTATTTGAAGATAGTGACGGAAAACCTTATGATGTTGATGTTGTAATTGGTATTTTACAGGGTTCTATTTTAAAATGGCAAGCACCAGATGCTGGTGATGCTGGTGAAAGCTCAAAGATTTTTACTTTGGTTGCTACATATATAAATGCCGATGCTAAAGCGGGTGGAATGGGTATATCAGAATGGATTATGATCATTTTCATTTTTCTTGCTGGTATTGTTCAAGAATATTTAATTTATTTATTTACACCAAAAGCAACCATTGATAGAAAACTTCTTTCTCAAGTTTCACATTATATGAAGTGGAAAAACGAGGAAGAGAAAGAACGATTTTTGATTTCTGTTTATATTTCTTACGCTGGTGATGGAATTATTAACCAGGAAAGGTTTGAAGCGAAATGTAAAAAAGCAGTTTATTTTATGGAGCTTAAAGAAGACGACATTGTTGCTAAATATGCTTCAAAAAAAGAAATAGCTTCAGCTAAAACCTCGGCGATTAAAGGTAAGGAATATAAAGAAGATAGTTTACCAAAATCAGAGCCTATAGAAGAGGGATATTCATCAAATGTAGATAAGGCTATAAAGGAAATAGAAAGTATCATAGGAGATAAAAGATGACAATAGAAGAGGTAATCCCAAAGAAACATAAAAAGATTTATTCTTGCACTTGCAATAGATTTTATTTCAATGCCAATAAGGATTGAACTTGAAATGTTCATAATCCATAAGTTTAGAGAGGTTTAAAGATGTATTATCTTTTTATTCATACAGAATCTGAATTGCAAAAGTACAAAAGCGAGTTTGACAGGGTTTTTAAAGCGATTGAAGAAGGAAAAACTCCAGTACAAAATGAACTTAGGTCGGCAAATACTGTGCTTTTTGAATCGTTTCCTTATCAGATTCTGACCGGCATCTTTCTTGTTGTTGGCACGATTGTTCTTAATAAAATTAAGATAAATGAACTTGCAAAAATTGCTGTTGTCCTGGTTATAAACAATATGTGCTATGCGCTCGCAAATTTTATTTTTGCGTACACAAAACATTTTTTGCGACTTAGACTGTGTAAAAGGCTTGGAATAGAACCGACAGAAAGGAATATTGCTGTCATGGAATCTATGGAATATCAAAGTGTATGAGGTGTGAGTTTATAACGATGCTTGTTTTTACACTTAAAAAACATTGGTTTGAAAAAATCAAAAGCGGTGAAAAGACGGTTGAGTATCGGGAAGTTAAGCCGTATTGGACGAAGAGAATAGTTACAACTTTGTGCCGTCCGATGTTTGCGCTTTATTCGCCAGAAGAAGTATTCAATAAAGTTTCTGCTACTGGATTCAAGAAGAAATTTGCTGCGTGTTATCCAGCAAATGCTTGTTCAAATCAATAAAGAAGAAGGAACTTTGTTTGATTACCTCTTGTCAATCGAAG
>Ga0326513_10000992_pt1 | contig 23371 bp, 17 predicted proteins | sample 2_2465_0518_D_FD_203654 | JGI IMG/M metagenome (GOLD analysis project Ga0326513, IMG submission 203654) | Bovine rumen microbial communities from UC Davis, California, United States - 2_2465_0518 | ecosystem: Host-associated > Mammals > Digestive system > Stomach > Rumen | place: USA... | reverse complement strand
GTGGCCGTGTCCTTCGCTGACGGCTACACCAACGTCACCGACCCGACCTTCCCGATTTACGGCACCAATGGCTCCAACGCCCTCGTGCCCATCCCCGTCTCCGTGTCCGACCAGATTGTCAAGGTCCGCAAGGAGTACGGCCTGATTCACCCGAAGGTCAACGAGTCCCGCGTGCCGGGTGGCCTTGTCGTCCCCATCGCAGACCTCACCGTCGACTACCACTGGATTAACGACAAGCAGGTCAGCCCGTACCAGTACGACGGCGCTCCCGAGACCGTCTTCTTCACTTGGCACGAGCTTGAGGCCCGCTTCGCCCGCACCATGCTGGCCGACGCCCTCATGCGCGACGACTTCAAGTCCCTGCTCGCCGACGCCCTCGCCGAGGGCTATGGCAAGGCCATGGACGAAGCCATCCTCAACGGCAACGGCTCCACGCAGCCGCTCGGCCTGCTCAACGACCCGCGCTTCATGGACCAGACCTCCGGCGCTGGCACCGGCAAGGCCCTCGTGGTCGAGGCTTCCGCCGACGACCTGAGCGACTGGGCTTGGTGGACCAAGCTGCTCTTCAACCCCGCGTTCAACCGCCTGTACCGTGGCGACGGCGAGTGGCTGATTGCAGACTCCACCTTCGGCACCTACCTCCAGACCCTCAAGGACGAGGTCAACCGTCCGCTGGTGCAGCTCAACCTCGCATCCGGCGACAACCTGCCCTCCATCCGTGGCAACGCCATCACCACGCTGCCCGTGTCCCTGCTCCCGGACTTCGACGCAGCCTCCACCGGCGACGTCGTTGCCATCTTCGGCAACCTCAAGAACTACACGCTGAACTTCCAGCCCGGTATGCCGCTGTCCACCGTCTCTTGGACCGACCACGAGACCAACACCAACAAGACCAAGGTCCTGACCGCCGTCGACGGCAAGCTCATCGACAACAACGGCTGGGTCGTCATCACCAAGAAGGCTCAGGGCTAAGAAGGAGGTGGTCTCCGTGAAGACCATTCTTACTGCCCTCCGGGATGAGAACAAGGTCGCGGACGAAGAGGCCCGCACCATTGCCCGCGCCCTTGGCGGAACGACCATTGCATCCGCCGTATCCCCGAAGGACGAGGACGAGGAGTCCAGCGACGACGACACCGACGCTGGGTAACGGGGGTGGCCTATGGTTACCCTCAAAGTCATCAAGCCCTTCTATGACCTAAAGCTCCATCGCGGGCGCAAGGAGGGCGAAACGTTCGAGGTCACCGAGGAGCGCGCCGAGGTTCTTCTCACGCAGCTCCCCGACTACGTGGCCGTCGTCGAACCCGTGGACCTCACCAAGATGAGCCTCGCCGAACTCACGGCGCTCGCCAAGGAGCGCGGCATCCAGTACAAGGGCCGCGCCACCAAGGCGGCGCTCATCCAGCTTCTCTCGGAGGTGTAGACATGAGCCTGCTTGACGACATGCGGATGCGGGTCCGCGTCACCTCCACCGCAACCGACGCGGAAATCGACGACGAGATTTTCGCCGCCATCGAGGACCTTCGCCGCTGCGGAGTAAAGGACGCGCTCCTCGATAACGAGAAGCCTCACCCCCTCGTCAAGCACGCCATCGCCATGTATTGCCGCGCCTACTACGGCATGGACAACGCCGTTGAGAGGCCGCAGTTCATCGCCGCCTACGAGCGCACGCTCTGCGACCTGCTCAACAGCAAGGCCAATGAGTACCTGTTCCCGGAGGAGCCGGACGGCGACTCGTCCGACTCCTCCTCAGACGACACCGACCCCGCCGACGACCCGGACGAGGGCGACGACGGCGGGGCCACCGATGATGGCGGTGGTGGCTGATGTCCCGCTGGAACAGGATGGTCACCTTCCTCTCCCCGGCAGAGGGGTACCAAGACGAGGAAGGCTCGTGGCACTACGGCGAGCCTGCGAAGCGGGAAGTCTTCTGCAACGAGTACACGATAGGCATCATGGCGATGTCGCACCTCCGCTCAAGCGAAGTCCGCATGACCAACGACACCGAGCCTGTCGACGTCGGCATCCGCAACGAGCACATGGTGCAGGTGCGCTCCATCGACTACGAGGGCGAGGACCGCTGCATCTACGAGGGCGAAGAGTACGAAATCCTCTACTCCACCGGTGCTGGCGAGATGCGCATGCTGACAATCGGCCAGCGCATCGGCAGCGTAAGGAGCGAGTCCGATGGCTAAGGAAATCGAGTACGACGAGTTCGCCAAGTCCCTCAGCGAAATCCTGAGCGAGGTGGCACAGGCCGGTTCCATCGGCGCTGTCGAAGGCGTTCGCGCTGGCATCCGCGTCGGCGCACGCGAGTGGCGCGCGGACGCGCGCGACAACATCAAGAAGAAGTACAGGAAGCATGGCGAGACCATAGAGTCCGGCGCATACGCGCGCTCCATCAGGACGCACATGCTCAGCACGGACGAGACTCATCCGTCCGGCGAAGTCGGAAGCGCGAAGCTCTCCGGCCTCACGCACCTTCTTGAAAAGGGCCACGCCCGCGTTGGCGGCGGCTCGGTCAAGCCCGTCCTGCACCTAGCCGAGAAGGTCGCGCCCGCAGCGTTTGACGCCGCTATTGAGGCGGCGGGCGATGCAATCGACGGCGCGCTCAAGGAGTAGGGGGCACGCATGACGGACGACGCACTCGTCTTCACGACACTCAAGTCCCTCACCGGCCTACCCGGCACGAAGGACGCATGGCCGTACGGCAACAGCGCCCACGTCCCGCCGCTTCCTTGGTTCGTGTACAGGCGCGAAAAGAAGGGCGAGTTCCACGCCGACAACGACAACTACTTTCTCATGCCCCGCTATCGAGCGGAGCTGTACATCCGGGAGAACGACCCAGACCTTGTTCGTGAGTTCGAGCAGGCCGTGTCGACCCTCGGCTCTTACCGTCATCGCGAGGACTGGCTTGAAAGCGAGAACTGCGCGATGCACACCTTCACATTCACACTAACAAAGGAGGGAGTCTAACATGGCTTCTACTACCAACAAGGTGCGTTTTGGTGCCTCCCGCGTCGTGTACGCCATCGAGACCGATGGCGTCATCGCCAACACTTGGAAGACCCTCGCCGGTGCTGTCCAGATTAGCTTCTCGCCCCAGAACAGCTCCAACACCTTTTATGCCGACAACATGGGCTACTACATGACCACGGGCGCTGCGTCCGACGAGTTCTCCATCGAGCTTGCCGACATGACCGACGAGGCCAAGCAGGACATCCTCGGCTACATCGTCGACGAGGTCTCCGGCCTGTGCATCGAGCCGGTCAACGCCGACCACAAGACCTTCGCCATGGGCTATCAGGTCGAGGGCGACGGCAACGTGCTGCGCGGCGTCAAGTACGGCTGCACGCTCAACCGCCCGTCCGAGGAGCACAACACCACCACCGACTCCAACGACCCGGATACCCTCACCCTTGAGGGCGCGGCCATCGGCAAGACCTTCACGGTCGACGGCGAGCCTATCCCGGTCCTCGGTGGCTACTGCACCAACGCTGGCGACACCCATGCCGCGTTCGATGCGTTCTACACCAAGCCGCCTCAGCCCGGTGTTGCCGCTTAATCTCACAACCGAATATCCAGAACACAAAGCCCGCTTCCTCGCAAAGAGGAGGCGGGCTTTTTATTTGTGCGATTGCCCAACACGACCAAATAGGAGGCTACATTGCCGAGCATCGACTTTGGCAACGGTCCTGTCGAGTACCGCTGCACAGCGCGCACCCTCGTCATCTACGAGCAGGCTTTCTACAACGACAAGTTCCCTCGCGTCACGGGCGACCTCATCGCCGACGTGTACGGCAAGCGGACAATCGACGAGAACGCCTTTGGCATCGAGTATGACGACAACGGCAACATCACGTCGTTCGTCGTCGACATGACCGCCGACAACTGGGGAGCCGAGCTTCGCGCCCTCTGGGCGATGGTCCGCACGCAGGCTGAGATTGACAAGAAGAACGGCGTGAAGCGCGACCCGGTCCCGATGTTCCCGGCATGGAGCGAGTCCGTCGACGAGTGGACCCCTGACATGAAGGAGCTGTCGAAGGTAGTCTTCGAGGAACTTGACCGGGGGTTGTTTCGAGCCGGAGCCGCTGCCTCCGAGTAAACCAGCAAAGAAGAAGGGCAAGTCGAAGAAGGAAGACACCCTTCCATACACATCGATATGCAATTCGGCGCTAGGCATCGGACTCACCCGAGACGACATCCTTGAGATGGGCTGGGGCGAGCTGGTGCTGACGTTGCAAGCCTACGCACGCACGGGCGAATCTGACGACGGCCCGCGCGAGGCCACATGGTCCGAGATTACCGCGTGGGCAGGAGCGCCGATGTAGATAGAACGGAGGTGCCGTCATGGCTGAGTCCTATCGCGGCTTGACAATCCGCATCGGTGGCGACACCACTAAGCTCTCCAATGCGCTCAAGGCCGCGAATCAGGCAATCTCCGGCACGCAGTCCAGCCTGAAGAAGCTGAGCGACGCGCTGAAGATGGACCCCACCAGCATCAAGGCCGCACAGCTTCAGGTCGGCGCGTTCGCGGCGCAGGCCACCAATGCTTCGACCCGTCTGGTGGAACTCAACCGCGCGATGAAGCAGATTGGCGACGACATCCCCGAGGGTGCCACCCAGACCATCCGACAGATGGCAGCTGAGATGGACAACGTCCAGATGGAGGCCGCACTGGCGCAGGAGCGGTACAACGGGCTGACAGCCGCCCTTGCCACGGCATACACGAAGCTCTCCGACCTCAGCGCGGAGTCGGCCAAGCTTGCCGGACAGGAGATGGGCGAGAAGCTGGTCGGCAGCGACATCAGTATGGACTTCGAGGCCATCAAGAGCGGCATCGAGATGCTGAGCAACGCCTACGGCGACTCGGACGGCAAGCTCAAGGAGCTGCTTGCCGACGTGACGAGCTTGCAGAAGGAGCACGCCGACCTTGCCGAGAAGGCGGCGGCATACAAGCAGGTCATGGAGTCCGGCGACGAGTCCGCGTTCGTCGGCGCGTCGATGCACCTTCAGGAGACGTCGACGAAGATTGACGAGGTGCGAAGCAAGCTCGCTGGTGTCGTCGAGGAGATTTCCAAGTTCGAGGGCAAGGCCACCATCTTCAAGTTCGACAATGACAACGTCGACCTACAGTCCCTCGCGCAGGGGTTGCAGGCCCTCGTCGCCCAGCAGAGGCTTTCGGTCGAGGCCGCTGACGAGCAGATGTACGCATTCATCCACATGAAGGAGGAGTGGCAGAAATCCTTCGGCGAAATCCAGAACATCAACAAGCTCGCCGGGTTCTCCGACCTTGAGGCAGAGGCCGCGAAGGCGGAGGCCAAGGTAGCAGCGGTCGTCAAGCAATTGGTCGAGGCTACAAAGGTCAATGCCACGCAGGGCATCACCAAGCTTGAGGAACAGCTACAGTCCGTGGCGAACGCCGGTAGCGACGCTGCGTCCCGCCTGAAGGAAGCGCTGGGTGTGCTCGAAAGCAGCTTCGCAGGCGGCAAGGGCGAAATCACCGAAGCCCAGATGATGGACTCCATGCGTGCCTACGCGGATGCCGTCGAGGCCGCGAACATGCAGGTCGACCTGCTTGAGCAGGAGATTGCCAAGCTCAGCGAGAACGAGGCGGTCGCCAATCTCGCAAGCTCCACCCGCGCCCTCGTCGCGGAGTCGCAGCAGGCCGAGCAGGCTTTCAGCGAGGCGTCCGACACCGTCGCCAGATACGAGGCGCAGCTTGTCGAAATCAGGAAGGAACAGGCTGACATCGTAGAGAAAAACGCGGGATACGCCGAGGACGCGCGGTACCAAGAGCTTGCCCAGCAGGCGACAGAGCTGAACACAGCGCTGAAAGGTGCGCGCGAGAGTGCGGCAGAGGCGAAGAAGACCTTCGTCGAGATGTCTCAGGCGGTTACGCTCCGTGAGAAGGAGCACGAGCTTGAGCAGACAAAGAACACCCTTCTGGAGCTTGCGAGAATCAACGTAAAGCCGGAAATCGACGTGTCCGCGCTGGATGGCCTGCAAAAGGCGCTCGACGCCATATCGAAGGGGACGTTCGACCCGCAGGGGTTCGGCAAGTTCGCCGCTGACCTCAAGATTGCGACGGCATCCCTTGACGAGGCGAAGGCGCGGTACGAGGCGCTGAAGAAGGCGGCAGAGGGAGACCCACTGAACGCCAATGCGGCGGTGTCTGCGTCTAGGGCGCTTGAGCAGGCCATCGCCCGCACGCAGGAGAAGATAGTCGTCCTCCAAAAGAGCATCGAGGACATCCCCTCCAACCGAATCGACAAGATGGCCCTTGAGGCCGGTCGCGCCGAGGAGGCGTACACGAAGTGGAAGCTTCGGGTCGACGAGCTTGACGAGTCGATACGCGCCACCGAAAAATCAATCAGCCTGCTCACTAAGAACCGAGACGAAATCAAGATTGTCGACTCCAAGTCGTACCTACAGTTCCTCGAAATCAGCAGGCGAATCAACAATCTGAAGACACAGCTTTCCGAACTCCAGAGCGAGGCGGACGGAGCACTGGACGAACTGGCAAAGGAAGAGAATACCCGTCGCATCTTGGAGGTTCGAACTGAAATCGCGCAACTCACAACCGACCTCCACACCTTGCGCGAGGGTGCCGAGGCGTCCGGGAAGACGGATGCCACGCCGAAGATTGACCAAGCCGCCTTCATGCAGGCGGTCAACCAGATTTCTCAGGAGTTCCGCAGGATGGGCAGCGAGATTGTCCAGTCCTCGAACGAAATCGACTCGGCGTTCCGCGACATGACCAAGACGGTCAACGGAACCGAGGAGGAGCTTGAGGCGCTTCGCGAGTCCGCAATCAGGTACTCGCAGACCAGCTTCACCAGCGCCGACACTATGCTTGAGATGCAGGCGCTCGGAGGGCAGCTGGGAGTACTCACGAAGGATTTGGCGCAATTTGGAAAAATTACTTCAAATCTTGATATTGCCACCGATATAGATGCGGAGGACGTGGCCCTCAAGCTTGGCCAGATTTCTAACGTCCTGCAACTGGACATCGACGGCATGCAGGGCTTCTCGGACGCGCTCGTGCGCCTTGGCAACAACATGCCAGCGCAGGAGTCCGCAATCATGGCTGTCGCGCAGCGCTTCGGCGCGGTCGCGGCGACGGCCAACTTCTCCGCAGACGAAGTGCTCGCATGGTCGGCCAGCATCGCGGCCACCGGACAGCGCTCCGAGGCGGCGGCTACCGCAATATCGAACACCGTGTCCGGTATCGAGCAGGCGGTGGCCAAAGGCGGCGACAGCCTGCAACAGTTCGCCGCAATCGCACACATGAGTTCCGACGAGTTCGTCAAGTCGTGGCAGACAAGCCCGACCCAGACGCTGCGCGCCTTCATCGACGGCCTGCGCATGCTCAAGGAGTCGGACGAGTCTGCGGTCGCCGCGCTTGAGGAAATGGGCATCACCGGCGTTCGCCAGCAGCAGACGCTGCTCGCCCTCACGCAGACCATCGGCAACCTCGACGACGCGCTCCAGATGTCGAGCGACGCATTCAACGGCATCAACGACCAGTGGGGTCAGGCGGGCGACGCCGCCAACGAGGCGGAGAAGAAGTCTAAGGGCTTCTCCGGCGCCCTCCAGATGCTCAAGAACAACGCGCAGAACCTTGGGGCCGTACTTGGCGACAGCCTCGTGCCCGCCATGAGGACGGCATCAGACTTCCTTGCCGTGCTCACCAACCTGCTCAACTCCCTGCCAGCCCCCGTCAAGTCTGCCATCGTCACCTTCGGCGGGCTGACCATCGCACTGTCCGCCATCGTTCCGCTCGTCAGCACGTTCCACAACGGGTGGCTCGCCATGCTCACGGCGTTCGGGACGTCGGCCAGCAGCGTCGGTACCGTCGCCACGTCGGTTGCCGGTCTGTCAGCCGCAGCCGAAGGGGCGGCGACGAGCACTGGCTTCCTTGCGACCATCATGGGCGGTCCGCTTGCGATTGCCGCCGCTGCGGGCGTTGCGGCGTTCGGCCTCGTCTACACCTCGCTCAAGAAACAAGAGGAGGCGGCACAGCTCGCGTATGACGCCACGGTCAGGCTTGAGAACGCGATGAGCGCTTCGAGCGGGCCGACCGAGGAGTACAGCGACAAGGTCGAGAACGCCGCCGAGAAGCTGTTCCTGCTACGCGACGCATCGAAGGCGGTCACCGAGGACAACGCCAACCTCGCTGGCGAGCTTGAGGAGGCGTGGTCCGGCATCAACGACGCAGAGAGCGATGCCGACGACTACATCGCCAAGATTGAGGAGCTGGCCGAGAAGTCGTCCCGCACGAAGGAGGAGCAGGGCGAGCTGGTCGCCGCAGTCTCCGCGTACAACGACATCACCGGCTCAAGCATCAGCGTGCTCGACGCGGAGGCCGGACAGCTCAGCGTCACGACCGACGAGCTGAAGAAGCACAACGACGCATGGAAGAGGTCGACCGAGGCCGAGCAGGCAATCAAGCAGTACCCCGAGATAGTGAAGCACCTGAAGGAGGCAAAGGACGCTCTGGCCGACCTCCGCGAGCAGCAGCAGAACATGGTCTACGGCGAGACAATCGCCGACGAGGTCGAACAGGCGGAGGCCAACGTCGCAAGCTTGGAGTCCCTGATGGAGCAGACGAAGGGGAAGCTGAGCGACGTCGGAGTTGGCGTCGCTCAGCTTGTGACCGAGCTTGAGGCCGCTGGCGTCTCCACCGACCAGTTCTCGTCGCTGTCCGAGCGTGACTGGGCCAAGGTCGCCGCCGCATACAAGGGCAACATCTCCGAGGCAATCAGCATGCTCCGCCAGCTCGCGTCCGAGCAGAACGGCGTGGCCGACATGATGAGCGGCCTCAACACGAGCAGCGGCCTGAAGACCACCGACCCAATATACAAGTCCTACAAGAAGACCTTCGACAACCAATATAACGAGCTGAAGGCTGGCCTCAACAGCCAGTACACGGCAGCGAAGCGCTCCTACGACGCCCAGTACAAGGCGGCAAAGGATTCCTATGACGCCCAGTACAAGGCGGCACAGAAGCATTTTGACCAGCAGTACAAGGCGGCACAGAAGGCTTACGACAAGCAATACAAAGAACTCCAGAAGACCCTTGACAACGAGTACAACGAGCGAAAGAAGGCTTACGACAAGCAGCTTCAGGCGCTCAAGGATTCGCAGGATGCTGAGGTCGATGCCTTCAACAAGGCGACCGACGAAAAGCTCAAGGCAATGGAGCGAGAGTACAACCAGCGGGTAAAGCTCCTTGAAGCTGAGTACGGGTTCAAGACCGACGACATCGACGAGCGCATCAAGGCGCTTGAGGACCAGAACAAGGCGGAGAAGCAGGCCATCGAGGACCGCAAGGACGAAGAGAAAAGGGCCGAGCTTCAGGCTGCTGTGGATAACGCCAATAGTCGGCGTAGACGCGCGGAGGCTGAGAAGGCCCTCAACGACTTCGTCGAGGAGTTGCAGCAGAAGCGCAACGAGGATGCGCGCAAGGCCGAAATCGAACGTCTCAAGGACGAGAAGACGGCCATGAAGGAGGAGCTTGACGCGCGCAAAGCTGCGCTCAAGGAGCAGTACGACGCGGAAGTCGAGCAATACAAGACCTCGCGCAACGAACAGCTCGAAGCGCTCAAAGCCGCCAACCAAGCCGAGTACGACGCCATGAAGGAGAATCTGGACAACCAGCTTGTTGCGCTGAAAGAGCAGCAGACCGAACGTCTTGAGGCTCTGAAGGAATCGCAGACGGAGCAGCTGGAGGCCATGAAGGAGAACCAGACGGCACAGCTGGAGGCCATGAAGGCGAACCAGCAGGCGGCGCTGGAGAACATGAAGTCAAACCAGCAGGCCGAGCTTGACAGCATCAAGGCTTCCAACGACGCGCAGCTTCAAGCCCTCAAGGACGCAAATGATGCGAAGCTTGAGGCTCTGCGAAAGGGTGGAGAGGACGCCCTGCGAGCGTATGAGTTCCAGTCTGCCAACATGATTAGCAAGGCCAACATGCTCAAAGAGGGCATGATTAAGACGGCTGACACCATGTTCGACAACATCACGAAGGCGTTCGGTCTTGGTCGTAGGGATGCGACGAACGCGACCAAGGAAACGGTCAGTGACGTCGACACGACGTACGGCAAGATGCCAACGCTTGTTGAGAACACGACCAAGATTGCGACAAACGCAATCGCATCCGCGTTTCTTGGCGGAAGGACGGATGTCAAGTCGGCAAGCGACGAGGTTGTTGCTAGTGCGATGGATGGCCCCTCCAAGCTTCCCGGAACAATGGGCGAAACGGGCGAGGAGTCTACAGGCAACTACGTTACCGGCCTTTCCAAGGGCGGCGCTAGTGCAGCAAACGTGACGCGCGCAATCGCCGAGGCAGCGCTATACTCGCTCGACTCAAAGACCAGCTTTGCCTATTCGTCAGGCTTCAACTTGGCCAACAACTTTGCATCCGGTGTTCAGGCCGCTGCCAATATCATGTATACAGCGGTTGGCAACATGGCTAACATCGCGTACTCCTACTTCCATCACTCTACGCCTGACGAAGGCCCACTCAAGCACGATGACGAGTGGGGCGGCGAGATGATTCAGAACCTCATCGACGGAATGAGGGACAAGGAGTCAGACCTGTACCGTCAGGTCAAGAAGATGTCCGACATCGTCGAGGACGGATTTGACCCGACCATGTCGGTCGACGCCGCATATGAGGCGCTTGACACCATTGGCAACAAGCGTAGCAAGGCGATGAGCGACGTGTTCAACGTTGGCGCATCCGCACCGGAAATCAAAATCGAGATGAACCTGAACCTGTCCGACGTCACCATTCGCGAGGATGCGGACATCGAGAGGCTTGCCGAGGTGCTGTCCCAGAAGATGGCTGCGCAAGCTTCGCGGCAGCTCGCAGGAAGGCTGGGATAAATGGGACCTAACTCCAAGACAGTCTGCGGCGACCTTGTGTTGGAAGACCTTGGCATCGTGGTGGAGCGGGTGCACGACGACCCGCCCGCCGCGAGGGCCACGACCGAGGACGTGCCGGGACGCCACGGCACGGTCCTGCGGGAGGTCACCTACGAGCCGCGCAACATCATGCTCGAATGCCGCCTCTTTGAGAAGACATGGGACGAGTTCGAGACGCTAAGGGACACGCTTGTCTCACACCTGATGACCGGAGAAGAACTCAAGCTGGTGCTCCGCACTCATCCGAACGAGTACTACATGGCGTACCTTGAGTCCATAACCGAAGGCGACCGCATCGGCGGCACCGGTATCGGCTACCTAGAGATTGCATTCGTGGCAAGCGACCCGAGGCGTTACGGCGACGTCCGCAGCGTGACCATTCCGAGCGGCGGAAGCGCGACGTTCTTCGTCAACGGGAACCAGACCGCACCGGCAAGGATTGAGGCGTCGGCAGCGGTGCGCAGCTCAGGCTCCACCGTCTGGGGCGTACGCTTCGACGAGGTCGACTTCGCCCACATGAAGACCGGGTCGGCATCGGCTAGGGCGGTCGTCATAGACGGCATGACCCGGTCTTGCACGCTTGCCGGTGCCACGTCGATGATTACGCTCGACTCGAACTGGCCGACGCTTACACCCGGCAAGCACGTCGCGCGCATGGACGAGGGGACTGGGGCGGCTACGCTCACGTGGCAGGAGAGGAGCATCTAAGTGTCCTACGCAACCGAACGCATCATCCTCTTCGACCGGAACATGCAGCCGCTCCCCGAGATTCCGCCACAGGACGTCATCTCTCGCATCCGGACGGAGGAAATCAACGGCGAGCACAAGCTTGTCCTGACGACATTCCGCCAGCTTGAGGAGGGATGGCGTGCCCTGACGGTCGATGGGTCCGGCAAGTGGCGCGAGTATGTCGTCACCGAGATAGAGGACTTGCACGATTCGGGAAAGCACTCCGTTCACACGTACAACCTCGTGTGGTCCTTGCAGTACGACCTGACCCACGCATACAGTCACACGCACGCCGAGATTGGCTACGGCGATATGCCGAAGCAGTCGCAGCAAGTGGCGGCGACAATCCTACAGGACGTGCCGTACTGGACCGTTGGTCCATGCGATGCCGCACCCGTACCATCGGGAAAAGGTGCCATATTCATCTACGAGTCGGCGTGGTCGAGACTGTCCAAGGCGGTCGAAGTCATGGAGTGCGAGGTCGACGCCGAAATCGAGGTCAGCAACGTTTTCGGCGTGACCGCGCGCAAGCTTTGTCTAAAGGCCCATCTGGGCAACGAGGAAGCATTGCGTCGCTTCGACTGGGGCCATGACCTCACCAGTGTCAAGCGCACGCCCGACCCCGGCCCGTACTATTGTCGCGTGGTTCCTCTGGGCAAGAAAAAGGACAGCAAGCCTGAGTACGCGGATGACGACAAGACTACGTTCGACTGGCCGTTGGACATCACCGAGGAGACGGGGACCGAACAGAATCCCGGACCTTACTGGATTCAGGATGATGAGGCCGCTGCGGTCTTCCGTCGCTCCGATGGAAATGGTGGCTGGATATACCCAACGGTTGCTGTTACCTACAGCGACGAAGACGACCCCGAGCTGCTGCTCGCGGCTGCAATGGAGGACCTGCATAACCACACGCGACCCGGCGTGACCTACGAGGCAGATGTGGTGCAGCTTGCTCAGGCGGGCATGGATGTGCATGGCGTCACGCTGGGTGACGAGGTTCAGGTCGTCGACTATGGCTTCAACGAAGACGCCGGGTTGCGCATCTCAGGTCGCGTTATCAAGATGGAAGTAGACGAGCTTTCGCCGAGGGCAAACACGAGCATTACCATTGGGCAACTGCGCGACACGCTGACAGACGTTGTCAGCGCGATTGGCGCATCGTTCGACGAGCTTGAGGCGCAGAACAACCGCATCTACCAGAGCCTCGCCGAGATGACCACGGCGAGGTACATCGACGAGCTGCTTAACCGTATCAACACGGAAATCAACGCCACTGGCGGATACTCATATCTTGTTCCGGGGGAGGGACTGATTACCTATAATACGGCAGTCAGCGACCCGCTTGTCGGCAGCGAGGCAGAGAGGGTCGTTCAGCTGAAGGGCGGCTACCTTCGCATAGCCGACTCGAAGAAGACTCCGTTTGCCGGAATTGACGACTGGGACTTCAAGACCATCCTCGACTCCGGCCATATAGTTTCCGACCTCGTCACGGCAGTCAAGGTCACATCGGGCTACATCGGCAACGCAACCAACAGCAACTACTGGAATCTCGACACCGGCGAGCTGATTCTCCGGATGTTCTACAACATGGCAACCGGAGCAGAGGGGCTTACGTCTGGAGCGAGCATCCTGACCAAGCACGGATATGTTTCGGTTGTCGATGCAAGCTTTTACGATGCGATAACAGGCAGTGCGTGGGGAGGAAACACAAGGTATCTTCCGGGACTCAAGATAAGTAATCGCACCGCACCAACTACCGCGAATCCGCTTGGCGACGAAACGTCGTTCATTTGGTTGTTCCCTCACGGGACAGACTCGCAGTCCGCTGGGTCATATGGCAGGGACATAATCGTCTCGAAGCACGTTTTGCAAATATGGAGCTGTTACGAGGACGCCTACGCCAATAGGTCCATGATTGAGATGGGTCCAAAGTCAATCAAAGTGTATCCGGATGCGTCAGCCGCACAATGGAGTTCTGTGTATCCCGTGCTTACTATTGGCAAAGACAGCGTCCATATGCCCGGTTTTACGTTAAGCTCCACAACAACCCAGTTCACCGCTCCAGCTCAGTTTGACAGCACGGCTACGTTTAATCGCGAAGTCACAATCGCTCAGGCAAATAGCAGCTCATCTGGATATGCCCGACTTACCGTTGGTGACATCATAAACACCGTCGACAGGAACACGATACGCATAGGGCCGTACTTGTATGTCGGGAGCGCATCCGACGACCTGTCTACCGGAAGCAGCAATCTTACCGGAAGCATATCAGCGAAGTCGCTAAACATAGGCAGCAACACAACCAACAACGGTCAAGCATACGTTAACGGTAGCCTCACAGTGCGTGGCGGCACGCTGTCGTGCAGCGGTACGGTGTCGACCAACATCAAGTCACGACTCATCGAAACCGAGAACTACAATGACCGCCTTCTCTTCTGCTATGAGACTCCCGCCCCGATGTTCGGCGACTTGGGCAGCAGCGTTCTCGACGAGGACGGATACGCATACGTCTCCATTGATGACATCTTCTCTGAGACGGCGCGTACCGACTACGCATATCAGGTGTTCCTGCAAAAGTGCGGCCCCGGAGACCTGTGGGTTGCAGAGAAGCACGAGAACTACTTCGTGGTACAGGGCACGCCAAACCTTGCGTTCGACTGGGAGCTAAAGGCTCATCAGATAGGCGTCGAGAACATACGCCTAGACAGTTTCTCCCAGTATGAGGCCCCAAACGTTGGCATGCGCGAGAACAGCGACATGGTGGATAACGCCGCAGCCAGACATGCTGGCGACATCCCCAACATCGAAGATGTGGCAGATGAAATCGAGAGCCTGTACAATGACCCAATAGCAGAGCTTGAGCAGATGTATGACGACGAGCTTGCAGCATAAGGAGGACCAATGAAGCAAATCAGCAGCTTTATGGCACTGAACGTCAACGGCGGCGACCGCGTGTCGTTCACCTACGACACCATCAACGACGAGACCGGCGACATGATTGACACCAACACCAAGGAGTCCTTCTTCGTCGTCGACGAGGAGCTTCGCTCCCACATCAACGCAATCCGCGACTACATCCGCCAGCACAAGCTCGCGGACTAACGTCGGACCATAGGCGGGAGCAATCCCGCAAGAGCAAGGGACCCGCCCCGTCTGGGGTGGGTCCCTTTTCTCATACCGAAAGGCAGGTCATGTGAACACCTACAACATCGACCTCGACCTCGACAAGAGGCACAGAGGTACAACGGTCATCATGCGGCAGGGGGACAAGCTAGGCACGACCATCATCGCCACCCTCTATGACCATGGCACGGCGGTCACCAGCTCCACGCTCCCGGCGTCGAACCTCACCGTGTATATGGTCATGGACCTGCCCGACAACCAGCACTACTACCGGAAGACCGCGACTTACGCGAACGGCGTCATCACCCACAACGTCGACGAGACGTCGGCATGCTCCGTCGCAGGCCGCACCGAGGCGTACTTCGAGCTTCGGCAGGGGACCACGGTCATCGCGAGCACGGAGTCGTTCACGGTCGTTGTGCTCCGCTCAGGCACTGACGGCATGACCGAGGGCAAGGACTACGACGACGAGATGGACGCCATGGTCAAGCAGTGGCTCGACGACCATCCCGAGAAGGTCACGACGGTCCAGCCAAACGGCATCGACACCGAGAAGATTGCGCCGAACGCGGTCACGAACGCCAAGCTCGCGCAGGACGCGGTCACCAACTACAACATGGCGGACAACTCCGTCGACACCTTGGAGCTGGTTGATGGCTCCGTCACGGCGGCTAAGCTGCACGGCGACGCCGTGACCACCGACAAGATTCTCGACGGCTCAGTGACGGTGGACAAGCTCGCATCGGGCATGTTCCGCGTGGTCACTGACGCGGAAATAGCAGCAATGCTCAACTAGAAGGGAGGGTCAAGTGGCAATCGACACAGAGGAGTTGCGTGGGGACACAGTCGTCGAGACCATACAGAACGTCGTCCACCGCTACTTCGGAGACAGCGTGCCGGTGCCTGACGACGTCATCAGCGCGGTCCTCGTGCTGGCGGCGAAGATTGACGGAATCACGTCAATCCCGGAGGCGAACGCGCAGGCTTTGCCGAACAGCGAAATCGACGCGCTCATCAACAGGGGAGAGGCGGACTGATGGCCGACACCGTCGTACCGACAATCGTGGACATGGCGGCTGAGAGGGGAGTCGTCCCCGAGGAGCCGCCCAAGACCATCCTTGCCGCCCTACGCCTCTTGGACGAGGTGGTGGGTGACAAGAAGGAAGAGAAAGGAAAGGAGGGCTGATGGCAGACCAAGAGACATTCGAAGTCCTAAACCCCGGTGGTCATGCCAACCTCATTGCGGGACTCAAGCAGTACGCCCGCAAGCCGAACAGCGTCGGCACCTCGCAGCTTGCCGACGCATCGGTGACAGACGATAAGCTTGACCCTGACGGCGTCAAGGCGAAGGTCAGCCAGCTTGAGACTGACCTCGCGAACGTGAGCATCGACGTCGACGACCTCGGCCTCGACTACGACGAGGATGAGAAGATGCTCTACGTCACGTACCGTGACGAGCGTTCCACGAACGCGATTCCCGCCACGTTCGGCGGCGGAGGCGGGGGAGGCGGCGGCGCGACGGTCGACGCCAAGCTCACGGTCGAGAACACGACCGGCTGGATTTCCACAAGCGTCAGCACGGGAGCCGAGTGCGTCCTGTCCGTGCTGTGGTCGTCCATCGAGAACGGCCTCGCGACGGGCGACGGCACGCTGACCGTGACCGTCGACAACGTGGTCAAGGTCATGCGCACGGTCGAGCAGGGAACGGTCTCCATCGACGTGTCGCCGTTCCTGTCCGTTGGCAACCGCAAGGTCAAGCTCAAGATTACGGACGTCTACGACCAGTCAAACACGAAGACATTCACCATCAGCGTCGCCGACCTGTCCATCCGCTCCGCGTTCGACACCTCCGGCACCTTCGCCGCAGGCTCCGTCGTGGAGTACACCTACACGCCGGTCGGAGCCGTGGACAAGACGGTGCACTTCGAGGTCGACGGCACCGAGCTTACGACCGAAACCGTCACCACGTCCGGTCGTCAGCAGACCAAGAACCTACCCGGCATGACGCACGGCGCGCACCTGCTCAGGGTGTGGTTCACCGCGCAAATCAACGGGCAGACCGTTTCGTCCAACACGCTCGTGCACTCGCTGGTGGTCGTCAACCCGTCGTCGAACGTGCCCATCATCTCGTCCTCGTACGTCGGCACCACCGCCGCGCAGTACGAGACGCTGGCAATCCCGTACACGGTCTACACGCCGAACAGCCTGACGTCTCAGGTCGTGCTGTCCGCGAACGGCCAGCAGGTGTCCTCGCTGACGATGGACCGCACCGAGCACGTCTGGAGCTACCGCGCCAACAGCGTCGGCTCGCTGACCCTGACCATCGCTGTCGGCACCATCACCAAGAGCTTTGCGCTCACGGTCACCCAGTCCGACATCGACGTGTACGCGGAGACGGCGAACCTGTCCCTGCACCTGACGGCTAACGGTCGCTCCAACAACGAGGCGCACCCGGAGGTCTGGGAGGACGCGGACAACCACATCAGCGCGACGCTCACGGACTTCAACTTCGTGTCCGATGGCTGGATTACCGACGAGGACGGCTTCACCGCCCTGCGCGTGGCCAACGAGGCGCGCGTCTCCATCCCGTACCAGCCGTTCGCGAACGACTTCCGCTCGACCGGCAAGACGCTTGAGTTCGAGTTCGCGACGCGCGACATCTACGACTACGACGCCGTGGTCATCTCCTGCTGGTCCGGCGACCGTGGCTTCAAGCTCACGGCGCAGCAGGCGCTGCTCGCATCCGAGCAGTCGAGCGTGTCGATGCAGTACAAGGAGGACGAGCACGTGCGCGTCTCCTTCGTCGCGGAGAAGCGCAACGAGAACCGCTTGCTGCTGCTGTACGTGAACGGCATCATGTCGCAGGTCGTGCAGTACCCGGACAACGACGACTTCTCGCAGCAGGTGCCGGTGAACATCACCATCGGCAACGGCTACTGCGCGACGGACATCTACTGCATCCGCGTGTACGACAACGACCTCACGAGGTACCAGATTCTCAACAACTGGATTGCGGACACGCAGGACGTCACGCTGATGCTTTCCCGCTACCAGCACAACAACGTCTACGACGAGTACGGCAACATCACCATCGAGAACCTTCCCTCCGACCTGCCCTACATGGTCATCGAGGCGGAGGAGCTTCCGCAGTACAAGGGCGACAAGAAGACGGTCTCCGGCTACTACGTCGACCCGCAGAACGCGGCCAAGTCCTTCTCGTTCACCGGTTGCCAGATTAACGTGCAGGGCACCTCGTCCGCAGTCTACGACGTGAAGAACTTCGACCTACAGTTCAAGAACGGCTTCGAGATGACGCAGTCCGGCGAGCACGCGGACACCTACGCGCTCGCGCCCACGGTCGTCCCGTTCAACCGCTTCGTCATCAAGGCCGACGTCGCGTCGTCCGAGGGCGCGAACAACGTCGAGCTGGTCAAGCTGTTCTGCGACACGGACCCGTACAAGCGCCCCGAGGAGCTTGCCAACGCCAAGGTCCGCAAGGGCATCGACGGCTACCCGATGGTCCTGTTCTGGCACAACACCACGACGAACGAGACGCGCTTCTATAGCCGAGGCAACTTCAACCTGCCCAAGCGTGCGCCCGGTCCCTATGGCTACAGCGGCGACATGGAGTCGTGGGAGTTCCAGAACAACACCTCGAACCTCATGCTGTTCCTCTCCGACACGTTCAGCATGGCCCCGCGCGTCGACCCCGACACGGGCGAGACCAAGGAGACGTGGCGCTACGACTACGAGGCTCGCTTCCCGTCCGATGAGTGGGTGGACATCGACAAGCTTCAGGAGTTCCAGTCGTTCGTCTTCAGCACCTACCGCAACGGAGCGACCGGCGACGCGCTTGCGGCTCCCGTGACCTATCAGGAGACGCACGTCGTCCTCGACGAGGTCACCAACCCGGAGACGGGCGAGGTCACCTACGAGGAGCGCCTTGTCACCGAGGATGTCACGTACACGACCGACACCGCAGCGTACCGTCTGTCCAAGTTTAAGAACGAGTTCGGAAACTATGCAGAAGTTGATTCGTTCATCTTCTACTACATCTTCACCGAGCTGTTCCTGATGGTCGACTCGCGTGCCAAGAACCTGTTCATCGGCTTCTCCGGCGGACCGGCGACGGGACTTCAGCACATCGACCGCAAAGCAGTTGCGGAGCCGTATGACATGGATACGGCGATTGGCATTTCACAAAATCTACATAGCTTGTTCGGTCAAGCTGCCTAGTTGGTGCCAATCTAAAAAAATCTTCCTCTGATACACGGCGAACACCCTACGGGAAGGGCAACGCCTAGGAAGGGACCGCTTGGTCCCGCCTACAACGACTGAGCGAGGAGACGCCGAGCAATCGGTGATGCAACAGTCTGAACCGCAGCGATAATCCCCACGAAATGAAACTGCGGAGGGGCGGTCAGGGGTAGCCAGACCCCTTCAAGAAGAACCGTCCCCGCCTGCTTCGAGCGCAGGTCATACAAGTAACAGAGAATAGCAACAATGAGGGTGCCCTCACCTTCGGATACTCGCTCGAAGATACCGACCATCTGCCCGGTGGCGCGAACGTCTTCAACGGCCAGAACTCCGTGCTCTGGTGCAACGTACGCGACGCCTTCGGCACCGAGATTTCCCAGATGTACCGCACGCTGCGCTCCAATGGCGTGCTGTCCTACGACGTGGTGCAACAGCGCTTCACCAGCCATCAGGCCAAGTGGCCCGAGGCCGTCTTCAACGAGGATGCTTGGGTTAAGTACATCGGTCCGCTCATCAGCCCCGCAGCAGGCAAGACCCCGACTGCGAGCTACCTGCCCATGGCGCAAGGCTCCAAGGCCGAGCAGCGCAAGTGGTGGCTGTACAATAGATTTAGGTACATGGACAGCAAGTGGACCGCAGGCGACGCCCGCAACAACATCATCGAGCTGCGCGGCTACGCCAAGGCCAACATCACCGTCACGCCGTACAGCGACATCTATCCCGCAGTGCGCTATGCGTCCTACACGGTAACCGAGCGCGGCACCCATGGCGTGCCCACGACCCTCGTCTGCCCCATCGACACGCTCAACGATTCGGAGATATGGATTTTCTCCGCCCCGCAGCTTGCGTCTGTCGGCGACCTGTCGCCGCTCAAGGTTGGCCGTGCGGACTTCCGCGCAGCCGTCAACCTTCAGGACATCCGCGTCGGCTCCAACGCCACCGGCTACACCAACCCGAACCTGACGCAGCTGTACGTCGGCAACAACTCCCTGCTCCGCACCATCGACGCCCGCAACTGCACCGCCCTGAGCGGCGCGCTGGACTTCAGCGGCGCGAGCAACGTCGAGTACGTGTACCTTGACGGCACGGCGGTCACGTCCGTCTCCCTGCCGTCCGGTGGCATCATGAAGACCCTGTCGCTTCCGGATACCATCACGAACCTCACGGTCCTGAGCCAGCCGGGTATCACGAGCTTCAGCATGGAGGGCAACGACTACAGCTCCATCACGACCCTGCGCGTGGAGAACAGCGGCTCCGCCATCCCGGTGCTCGACATCCTCGACCAGATGCCCGAGAACTCCCGCGTGCGCATCCTTGGCTTCACCGCGCTTGCCGAGTCCACCGACGACGTCGAGGACTTCTTCGACTACCTCGACACGATGCGCGGCCTCGACGAGTCCGGCAACAACCTGCCCGCACCCGTCGTTCAGGGAACCATCACCGGCCTTGGCACCATCACCGGCTCTTGGCTGGCGCAGATGAACGCGCGCTATCCCGACGTGACCATCACCTACCAGCACATCAGCTCCGTGCTCAGCTACTACAGCTGGGACGGCGAGACCCTGCTGCACACGGAGAACGTCGCAGACGGCGGCAACGGCACGTGGGGCGGCACGCCGACCCGCACCAGCACGGCGCAGTACAGCTACTCCTTCGTCGGATGGTCGCCCTACACGGACCAGTCGGTCGCAGACCCGACAGCCACGCAAAACGTCGGCGCGGACCGCAGCGTGTACGCGGCCTACACCGCCACCACGCGCACGTACACCGTGACGTGGAAGAACGCCGACAACACCACGCTGGAGACGGACCAGAACGTGCCGTATGGCACCACGCCCACGTACAACGGCACCACGCCTACGTATCAGGGCGAGACGTCCACCGGCTGGAACCCCGCTGTCGGACCCATCACCGGCGACACGACGTACACCGCAATCTACATCCCGACGTATCAGGTGCGCTTCTACAGCGGCACGTCTTCGTCCAGCTCAGGCACGCTGCTCCAGACCACCCGCGTGCAGGAGGGCAGCGCGGCTGTCTACAGCGGCACCACGCCGACGAACCCCTCCGGCGAGAGCTACTGGGAGTTCACCGGCTGGGACAAGGCTCTCACGAACATCCGTGCGGCGACCGACTTCTACGCGCAGTACCGCGACACGCGCTCTCCTGTCATCCAGTACGTCGAGGGCACGATGACGGACTACGTGAGCGACACGGCGACGACGGTTGCCGGGAGCATATTCCGTTTCCACACGGCTCTCACAACGGCCACGACGAGCGCCACGTCCATCGGCTCGTACGCCTTCGACAACACCACTGCGCTGACCACTGTCGACCTGACGAGCACCAGTGCGACAACCATCGGCGAAGGCGCATTCAACGGCTGCGCCAAGCTTGAGTCGCTTGTCATCCGCTCTGCGACCATGTCTACGCTCTCTTCAACCTTGGCCCTCAATGGTACGTCAATCGCCAATGGCAACGGTGCCATCTTCGTTCCCGACGCGATTGTTGACACCTACAAGGCCGACTCCAAATGGGGCAAGTTCCTCATCCTCCCGCTGTCCGAGTACCCGACGACAGACTACAGCTCCATTCGCGATTCTTGGACCAACATCATCGCCGCTACGAACAACGGCACGGCGAACAAGTACTCCATCGGCGACACGAAGCTGCTGGACGTTGGCAGCGAAGGTAAGGTCTACGCACAAGTTGCGAAGGTTGACAAGACCGGCCTGACGTTTGTCACGAGGGGACTGCTCGCTACAAGCCATCGCATGAACGCAACAGCTACGACTGCGGGCGGCTGGTCAGACTCCGAAATGCGCACGTATCTCAATATAGACATCTTCGCGCTGCTCCCACCCGAGCTTCAGTCTTCCATTGCGGCGGTTACCAAGTACAGCGACGGCTACGAGAACGGCGCAATCGTCCATGATGGCGTGGTCACCACCGACAAGCTCTGGCTGCTCTCCGCGCATGAGGTTTTCGGAGGAACCACATACGAGACGCAGGGAGAGCATTACAGCGGCCTATTCAGTAACAACACGGACCGAGTTAGGAGAAACCAGTCAGGTTCTGCCGTCGGTTGGGGGCTGCGGTCGGCCTATTCGGCCACCCAGTTCTGTAGTGTTGGCAGCTTCGGAAGCACGGACTACTCTAGCGCTAGTGGAAAAACTAACGTGGTATTCGGCTTCACCATCGGCCACCATCCCACGGAAGAGGAAAAGTGGACAGCCCTCAAGACCTCCATCACCAACGGAACGCTCAAGACCGACTACTCCATCGGTGATACCCTCCCGTTGGACCTCGGCACCGAGGGCAAGGTAGACATGCAGATTGTGGCCTTCGATGAGGACGGGTCGCACGTGTCCTTCGTTGCGAAGCAGATGCTTGCCACCCATCACCGCATGAACCCGGCAGACAACAACGGCACCCAAGGCACGGGCGCCAACGGCGGCTGGGAGCACTCGGAGATGCGGACGTACCTTGAGGACACCATTCTCCCATTGGTCCCGTCCTACGTCAGCAGCGCCATCGTGCCCGTCACGAAGTACAGCGACTACATCGTTCCGGGTGAGACAGGCATCACGCATGACCAGACCACGACCGACAAGCTCTGGATTCCGAGCGCCCGCGAGGTCTTCGGCGGCACCAGCTACGAGCAGACGGGTACGGTCTACACCGGCGTATTCAAGGATGCTGCCAGCCGCATCAAGTACGACCAGTCCGGTTCCGCCAACTATTGGTGGCTGCGGTCGGCCTATTCTCAGGGCAGCTTCCGTCGTGTCAACAGCAACAGCATCGCGGAATACTACTACGCCAGTCAGGCGATTGGGGTTGTCCCCGGCTTCTGCCTGTAATCTTTCCAGTCTCATCAGGTCAGCGCGCGGCCACCTCGTGTGGCCGCGCATGGGCCGCAAGGAAGGTGACGTCACACGTCAGTCCCGAGCCGCAAGTAGCGGCCTCCGCCCGCATCAGACGGCAGGCAATATGCAGAATGTTGAAAACATGTTGAGTCAAAACCCTATAATAATGCAACATTAACCCTTTACCTTGCATTTTGCCTGCGCTATACTACTAGACATGGGATACCTGTCTAAAAATCAAGGAGCAGCCGCCAACAAAGAGGGCGGCTGCTCCCATATTGCGAGGTAAGACGATGCCATATCAGAATCCGTTCCTCCCAAGCCAGCAGTTCGGCCAGTTCCAGCCGCAGGGTTACATGACGGCAGGGACGTCCCCGATGCTGACGCAACCCGGCAACCCCTCGGTTCCCGTCCAGCAGCAGCCCGTCCACGGCTTTGTCTACGTGACCGGCATCGACGGGGCC
>Ga0326513_10000991_pt1 | contig 23391 bp, 20 predicted proteins | sample 2_2465_0518_D_FD_203654 | JGI IMG/M metagenome (GOLD analysis project Ga0326513, IMG submission 203654) | Bovine rumen microbial communities from UC Davis, California, United States - 2_2465_0518 | ecosystem: Host-associated > Mammals > Digestive system > Stomach > Rumen | place: USA... | reverse complement strand
GTTGAGGCTATGACTGTCGAGAAGGTTGAAGAAAAGGCGGGAATGAAGTTTAACTCCGGTAAGCTCATGGGTAAGGATCTTGTTGTAGTTAGATCTGGCATAGGCAAGGTCAATGCAGCTATCTGCACTCAGATTCTTGTAGATGATTTTGCTATCGACTATTGCATAAATACAGGTATTGCAGGTTCTTTAAAGAGTGAGATTGATATAGCTGATATTGTTATTTCGAGTGAGTGTCTACACCATGATGTTGACGCAAGAGGTTTTGGCTATGAATTAGGCCAGATTCCCAGAATGGATACACTTGCTTTTAAAGCTGATTCGAAGCTGGTAGAACTGGCAAAAAAAGCTTGTCAGGATGCTGTATCAGACTCTAAGGCTCATGTGGGAAGAATTGTTTCAGGAGATCAGTTCATATCAGACAAGAGCGTAAAGGAAAAAATTGTTGGCAATTTTGATGGCTACTGCACTGAGATGGAGGGTGCGGCAATCGCACAGGCAGCCTATGTGAACAAGGTGCCATTTGTGATTTTAAGATCAATATCCGATAAGGCTGACGATTCTGCGACAATGGATTATCCAACATTTGAGAAGAAGGCAATTGCTAATTCAGTTCAGGTGATAAAGAAGCTTGTAGAGTCGATTTGAAAAATAATAAGTAGTTATGTGATTTATTGGGGATATATGCAGCTATATCAAGATATGCTGTTTATATAAAATAAACCTATAGGGAGGAATTTTAACATGAAATGTCCAAATTGTGGAGCAGAGAATCCAGATGGATTAAGCTTTTGTTCAATCTGCGGAAATCCACTTCCAGCTCAGAGCAGACCAAATCCGCTTGAGCAGGAGCAGGCACCAGTGCAGGAGCCACAGTTCAATCAGGCACCTAATCAGTACCAGCAGCCAGTATACCAGCAGCCAGTATACCAGCAGCCTGCATATCAGCAGCCAGTTGAGCCTGAGAAACTTATCACGCCATGGGGCTACTTAGGATATAGCCTTCTTTTCAGCATCCCACTCGTGGGAATTATCCTTATCATAGTGTTCTCTTTTGGTGGTTCATCAACAAAGAATCTTAAGAACTTTGCAAGATATCAGCTGATTTCAATTGTTATCGTTGCTATTATTTATGTAATACTTATTGCAATTTTTGGAGCAGCTTTAACTTCACAAATGAGTTCTGGTAAGTACTATTAAGATTTTTGTTATCATGCCAGTGATTTTTAAATTTTGGCTGATTGAAAATTTAAGGTTTTGTAGCAAATTTAGGCCTACTAGTCATAAAGGTTAGTGGGCCTTATAGTTAAATTTAATTTTGGAGGCATAAAAAATGGCGCAGGTGAAATTTGATTATTCAAGAGCATTAGGTTATGTACATCAGCATGAAGTTGATGCTATTAAGCCTATGGTTGAAAGTGCGAGAAAGACTTTACTTTCAAGAGAAGGGGCGGGAAACGATTACCTTGGATGGATTGATCTTCCAGTAGATTATGACAAGGATGAGTTTGCAAGAATTAAGAAGGCAGCTGAAAAGATTAAGAATGATTCGCAGGTTCTTGTGGTAATTGGAATCGGAGGTTCCTACCTTGGTGCCAGAGCGGCAATAGAATTTCTAGGACATAATTTCTTTAACAATATTTCTAGTGATGCAAGAAAGGCTCCAGAAATATACTTTGCAGGTAACAGCATTAGTTCTAGCTATCTTGCAGGACTTTTGGATGTTATCGGTGACCGTGATTTTTCGGTAAATATTATCTCTAAGTCAGGCACAACAACAGAGCCATCTATAGCTTTTAGAGTTTTCAAGAAGAAACTTGAGGAGAAGTATGGCAAGGAGGAAGCTGCCAAGAGAATATATGCAACAACTGATAAGGCTAAGGGAGCTTTAAAGAAGCTGGCTGATGCAGAGGGCTATGAAGAGTTTGTAGTTCCTGATGATGTAGGCGGCAGATTCTCAGTTCTTACAGCAGTAGGTCTTTTGGCTATTGCGGCAAGCGGCGTTGATATAGACGAGCTTATGAAGGGCGCAGCTAGTGCAAGAGAGAAATGCATAAATAATGATTTTGATAATAATGATTCAATGCAGTATGCTGCCTTGAGAAATATTATGCTTCGCAAGGGCAAGAGCGTTGAAATTCTTTGTAATTACGAGCCAAGTCTTCACTACACATCTGAGTGGTGGAAACAGCTTATGGGTGAATCAGAAGGTAAAGATAACAAGGGCTTATTCCCAGCCAGTGTAGATCTCACAACAGATCTTCACTCAATGGGACAGTTTATTCAGGATGGATCAAGAATTATGTTTGAGACAGTTCTTGATGTGCAGAAGTCTTCAAGTGAGCTCTTTATTGAGGAAGAGGCAGAAGATCTTGATGGTCTTAACTACCTCGCTGGAAAGACAGTTGACTTTGTTAATAAGTGCGCTATGAATGGTACAATTCTTGCTCATACAGATGGAATGACACCAAACTTAAAGGTTGAGATTCCAGAGCAGACACCATTCTTCTTGGGTGAGCTTTTCTATTTCTTCGAATTTGCCTGTGGCCTTTCAGGTTATATGCTTGGAGTAAATCCATTTAACCAGCCGGGAGTTGAGAGCTACAAGCACAACATGTTTGCTCTCTTAGGTAAGCCTGGCTTTGAGGCAGAGGGCGAAGAGCTTAGAAAGAGACTTTAATTTAAGACTTTGAAATGATCATAATATAATTAAAAGAAGGCTGCAGAAGGGTTAACTTTCTGCAGCCTTTATGTGTCTTCTGACCTTGTTTATATGGCGTTCAAAGTCGCCATTTCTTATGAATTCAGCAATGATTAACTGATCAAACACTGGCACTGAGCAAGAATAAAAGCCCAGTCTTTGGTTGAAATCCTGACATAGATTCTTAGGAATTATCATATAACCAACCCTGGTTGAGGGGGCTATGGTTCTTGAAAAAGTATTTATGTAAAAAACTGAATTGTTTGGATCTAGTGAAAATAAGGTATTTAGGACTCTTGTTGGAGATGAGAACTCAGAGTCGAAGTCATCTTCAATGATTAAACTGCCTCTTTTATGAGCCCAAGCTATATATTCATATCTTTTGCTGGCTGGGGCAGTGATGCCACTCGGGTAAGAATTTACGGGAGTTACATGAAGGGCACAGGCTATACTTGAGTTGAGGGCCTGGCTTTTGATGCCATCCTTTCCCATAGATAAGTATTCAAGCTTGAGTCCGTGGGACTTGTAAACTTTTCTTATCTGCTCGTAAGAAGGGTCCTCTAGGGCCATTGTCTGATCTTTGCCAAGATATTGGGCTATAAGACCATAGAGAGCTTCGGCTCCTGAGCTGATTATTATTTGCTGACTTGATACATCAATACCTCTAACTCTTCCTAAATAGGTTGATATGGCCTCTCTTAAGAGAGCTAGCCCGTTATTAGGTGATTTGCTCAAAAGAAGATCCTCATAATCAGCTAGAACGCGGCGAACAGTTTTGGCATAAGAGGAGTAAGGGAAGAGTTTTGACAAATCCGAGTCGCTAAGAGACGAAGCTGTATTAGGGATTGGATCTGCGGTGGTCAGAGACTGGACGGACTCGCCTTTTGATAACTTGTCTCTTTTATAGTCAAAATCTGAATTAATATTTTCGCTCTCATTGTAGATTACATAGTAGCCTGAACGCTCTCTGGCTTCTATGAAACCTTCCTCTTCTAGCAGGGAATAGGCGTGTTCTACAGTGATAACGCTGCTTGCAGTTTCATCTGCAAGAGTGCGCTTTGAGGGCAACTTTTGGCCATAGCTATACATTTTGTTTATTATTGAATTGCGTAAATCTTGATAGATAGTCAGATAGGCAGGTTTCTTTTTTTCTTTTATCATATAAACTCCTTCTGGTTATATAAAATAATTCAAAATTGATAATTATTTAATGTCAACATACTCATTATAATACAGAACATAGCAATTGCGTATTTTTTTTTGAGGAGATTTTTATATGAGAGATGCTAAATATATCCAAACAGGAGTTAAGAATATGACTTATCAGAAATGGTCGACAAAGAAGATATGTATGGTAGGCCTTTTTATGTGTATGAATATAGCACTCAGTTCTTTCGGTGTGCCTGTACCTGGCGGTCATCTTTATCTGTGTGACATAATTATTTTTACAGCGGCACTTTTGCTGGATCCGACAAGCGCTATGATTGCCGGAGGAGTTGGTGCTTTCCTTGGAGACTTAATCTTTTATCCAGCGCCTATGTTTGTTTCGCTCTTTGTTCATGGCTTTCAAGCTTTTGTGGCTTCTTACTGTAGACATAATGTTTTAAAGAAGCATCCTAAGCTGGCCACTTTCTTGGGCCTTGTCCTGGGAATTGTAATCACCAATGTGGGTTATTTCCTTGGAAAAACTTTCGTCTACTCTACATTTGCCTATGCAATTATGAAGATTCCTTATGAATTAGCACAAGGTACAATAGGAGCTGTAGGAGCTGTCCTTTTGGTTTATAAGTTTGGTTTGAAAAAGATTTACGAAAAGACAATGCAGGATTGAGTCTTGAATTAGGCTCTTTATTAAAAAAATTAAGCCCTCTATGTCAATGCAAGTGTGATATCTATCACTGATGCAAGGCATAAAGGGCTATTTTTAATCTTCTTCAATTACATCAACTTCCATGTAGTCAAAATCGATAGAATCAAGAAAGTTGTCCTGGTTAAATCTTACCTTTGAATATCTCTGGAAGGTGCGTACATTTGAATCAAGCCATATTGGCTCACTTAAATCAAACTCAATGCAGGCTTTACTGATAGCGTTGAAGATTTTTTTAGTCCTGTTAAGGTCTGAGTCATCCTCAATAGTTATGTCCTTTACCAGATGCTTGCCTGAGTCAAATATTTTACACCATAATCTAAACATATTATCTAAGATCGCAATTGAGGTGTCTTGGAAGTCCGTTGATCATGATTGGTGAAAGCTCAGCTTGGATGAGTGGTCTGATGTAGTGGATGAGATCGTCAGTTACGAAATCGTCCTCTGTAATCCACTCAAGTGGAACCTTCTTCTCTACATTAGCAATCTGGTGTACATCGTGAGTCTCTGTGATGCTCATGTATGGGTCATCAGAAATTCTCTTGATTACTACAACCTTACCTGACTCTCCGTCAAATGCAGCTTTTACAGCAGCTCCACCAACATTGTAAGCTTCCGTGATATCTGTTCTTGATGCCATGTGAGCGGCACATCTCTGTAATGTTGAAAGTTCGATAGCTCTTGTCTTGATGCCGAGTTCAGCACCAATCTTGTTTGCGAGGAACTTAGCAGAACCAGCTAACTGCTTGTGACCGAATGCATCGACGAACTCAACGTGGTCTGATAACTCGAATACGTATCTGCCATCCATAACTCTGATACCTTCAGAAATTGCGATGACCATAGATTTGCCGGATTCAGCCTGCTCCTTAACTCTGCTCATAAAGTGGTCGATATCAAATACCTTTTCTGGAAGGAAGAGCATATCAACGCCTTCACAATCCTCACCCTTAGAGAGTGCAGCAGCAGCTGTAAGCCAACCAGCATTACGTCCCATAATCTCAACGATTGTGATTGTAGGATAGTCATAAACAAGTCCATCGCGGATGATTTCTTTCATAGTAGATGCAATGAACTTAGCAGCTGAACCATAACCAGGTGTGTGGTCTGTTACAGCTAAATCGTTATCGATAGTTTTTGGAACCCCCATAAACTTGATGTCGCTGTTGATGATAAGGGCGTAATCAGAAAGCTTCTTGATTGTGTCCATTGAATCATTGCCACCAATATAGAAGAAACACTTAATATTTAACTCATCAAGAATCTTGAAAATCTTTTCATATGTCTCACGATCATCACTGATCTCTGGGAGCTTGAAACGGCAAGATCCAAGATATGAAGATGGAGTTCTCTTTAAGAGATCAATTTCCATATCAGAGTCTGCAAGCTCAGAAAGATCTACATAATTATGATCAAGAAGGCCTTTGATGCCATGTCTCATTCCATATACCTTTTCTGCACCTCTGTCTTTTGCTGTCTTAATAACACCTGCAAGACTTGCATTAATAACTGCTGTAGGGCCCCCTGACTGCCCAACAATTACATTACCAAACATATACTCCTCATTTCTGCGCTGCTTAATATTTTAAATGTCTGAACTCAGCGCAAGTTTACAGACCTAGTGATACTTACTCGCATTTTAGCATATTTATATTTATTTAACAACTTAGCAATTAAAGAAAATTGAATAAGTGAACCCTAATGTGACCTGAAATATGATAATTCTAGCTGAACTTAAAAATAAGAAAAGCTTGACAACTTGAAAAAAATACAAATTCATGCTAGAATTCAAAATGATTTTTTATAAAAATCTCAAATTTTTAATAATATGAAGGAGAGTTTAAATATGGACGATTTCGACAAGATTACTAACAACCAGCCACAGCAGGCAGCACCACAACCACAGGTTCAGCAGGCAGCACCACAGCAGGCACAGCCAAAGCAGGCTCAGGCAAGTAATGTTATTGAATTGGTAAAGGGGATTTTTACTAACCCAGCTCAGGCCGTAGCAAACTATGTTAACAAGGCAAGTATCATGGAGTCTTGCATAACAGTTGCTATCCTTGCTTTAGTATCTGCATTTTTAGATTTGTTTGGAAAGCTTCTTTATAACTTCAATCATAGATCACTCAGCCTTACAGACATCATGTATGGAAGCGAGTCAGTTTATGGCTACAGTGCAGGTAAAATATTCACAAGCTTTGTTATGACATTTGTAACAGCTATAGTTACTGCAGCAGTATTAGGCCTTATGATCAAGGTTATAGCTGATCTCTTTAAGAAGGATGCAGGTGTGACTTATGCTCAGGGATTCGCAATTGCTACAATCAGCGTTATCTTTCTTGTGCCATTTTCAATTATCTCATTCTTCCTTGTAAGAATTCCTGGTGCTTTCTTCTCAAGATTGTCTGGATGGTGCAGAGCATTTGTTGAGGCTTATACATACTTCTGCCTTTTCATAGGTGTCCGCACTGCAGTTAAGGATGAGAATAAGACTCCTATCTGCTATGCACTTACTGCTTTAGTAGTAGCTGTTGTAAACACAATATTAGGTTTATTAATGTAATAATATTAAGCAGCAATCTAGAGTCAGAGATTGACTGAAAAGACATAAAAATGCTTTAATCAATAAGGCTGGTTATCAAGAAAATGATAGCCAGCCTTTCTTGATGATTAGCAGCCGAAGGCTGGCATATTTAGGTTTAGTTATGGAGGTTTTATGGCAAGACAGGTTTGGAGAGCAGGAAATATGCTCTATCCGGTACCAGCTGTTATGGTTACGTGTAAAAGAGAGGGCGAAAAAGCCAATATTATAACCCTGGCCTGGGCGGGCACAATATGCTCTGATCCGGCAATGGTGTCAATATCAGTGAGGAAATCCAGATATAGTCATAAGATTTTGGAGGAGACTAAGGAGTTTGTTATCAATCTCACCACGAAAAAGACTGTCAGAGCAGCTGACTTGTGTGGTGTAAAGTCTGGAAGAGATATAGATAAATTTAAGGAGACAAACTTGCATGAGATTGAGATGCCTCAGGTGTCTTGTCCAGGAATTGAGGAATGTCCAGTAAATATTGTCTGCAAGGTGAAAAAAATTGTAGAGCTTGGCTCTCATGATATGTTCATTGCTGAGGTAGTCAATGTTGTGGTCGACGAAGAACTCTTGGATGAAAAAGGTGGACTTCGACTTGATAAGGCAAATTTAGTTGCATATTCTCATGGAGAATATTATGAATTGGGAGCCTGTATTGGCAAATTTGGCTATTCTGTAAAGAAACGCAAGAAAAAATGACAAATATTCGTTAAAAGTTCACATTTTTAGACTTTACAAAAATTTTAGTAAATGGTAGTATGTCGTTGTTACAAAAATGTTACATAAAAGTTACGTATTATTCGTCACCAGGTTTACTGAGATTTTGGAGGTAATTACTAAATGTTACACTTATCGCAATATAGCAGACGAATGAAGCTCACTCTTGTGGCTGGATTAACATGTGCTGGTTTGGCTAGCATTGTTGTAATTCCGTTTGCTGATAAGAAATTGCTTAAAAATGAGGTTGGATATTATAGCGTAATATATGATGGGGAACAAATAGGATCTGCTAATTCAAGAGAGGATGCAGAGCAGGCAATTGCCAATGCAAGACTCAGATTTAGCAAGGAGTATTCAGATATAGTTTATATTGACAACAATATCAATGTTGTCGAAGAGTCAAATCTTGTGTCTGTAAAGATGTCAGAGAAGGAACTTGAGGATTCAATTTACTCAACACTTTTCTCTTCAGTTGTTGATAAGAACAAGCAGACAGCTTACACAATCAAGGTTGGAGACAATGCTTATACACTTGCATCTAAGGATGATGTAATTGAACTTATGCAGAGAATTACTGCTAAGTATGACACAGATAAGCAGTTTAGCGTAAAGCTTACAGATAATGATGAGACACTTGGAACTCACAGTATTGAAGTTGCCAAGGCTCAGGTTGATAGCGTTGAGAGAAATATCGTTGCAGCAGCAATCGACGGCGCTAGTGTAGACAGCTCAGATGGAAAGAAGGTTGAAGGCAACGGAATTAGTTCTATTTCCTTTGTTGAGTCTATCTCTGTAGAGGAGACTCCATCAACAAACGCCAGCCTTATGAGTGTTGAGAGAGCTTACGAAGAGATTACTAAGGAAAAGGAAGCCAAGACAAGTCATGTGGTTGTCGAGGGCGATACTTTATCTAAGATTGCATCTAACTATAATTTAAAAATTTCTGACCTGCTTTCGATGAATCCTGGTCTCACAGAGACTTCTATCATCATTCCTGGCCAGGAAATTACAGTTACAGTACCAAAGTCAGAGATTACAGTTATAATCACTAAGAGAGAGTCTTATGAGGAAGATTATGAGGCTGAAACTCAGTATGTTGATGATGATTCAGCATACAAGGGAGATAACAAGGTTATTTCTGAGGGAACTACTGGAAAACGCAAGGTTACTGCTGATGTGACATATGTCAACGGCAATAAGATGAGTGTTGACACAGTCAGCGAGCAGATTATTGAAGAAGCTAAGGCTAAGGTAGTTTCAGTGGGTACAATCGTACCTCCTACATATATCAGACCTGTTTCAGGTGGATATGTTTCACAGAACTATGGAAATTATGGACATACAGGTACAGATATAGTTGTTCCATCGGGAACAGCAGTTAGTGCAGCAGCTTCAGGAGTTGTTACAAGAGCTTCTTGGTATGCGGATTATGGTTATTGTGTAGATATAAGACATAGCGATGGTTCTGAGACTAGATATGCACATCTCAGTTCTATGGTGGTTTCAGTGGGAAGCACAGTAAGTCAGGGTCAGTTGATTGCTTATTCTGGAAATACTGGTAATAGCACAGGAGATCATCTTCACTTAGAACTCAGAATTGGTGGAGTTTTAGTTAACCCAATGAGCTATATTTAATAATTCAATAGCATTTGCAGACACAGCTACCTAGAAGGTGGCTGTGTTTTTTTGAGTTTGCGCGCCATGGGCGCGCTCTAACGGGTGCAAGATAGACCAAGTGGGCTAAAATACCTTGGATTCGGATTCTACTTTGATTCTAGGGCGCATCAGTTTAAGGCAAAACCACATGCAAAATCAGTAGCAAAGTTTAAGAAGAGAATGAAAGAACTCACTAGCCGTAGTTGGGGCGTTAGCAACAGTTACAAGGTGGAAAAGCTCAATCAGCTCATCAGAGGTTGGATAAACTACTTCAAGATAGGTAGTATGAAAACACTTTGCAAGGAAATGGACTCAAGAATTCGTTTTAGATTGCGTATGTGTATTTGGAAACATTGGAAAACTCCACAGAATCGTATAAAGAATTACCCGTTTTGGATTAGTCTCAATGTTAGATTACTACACCGAAAGATGTGTTACTTGTTAAGTTGATTGAACCGCCGTATACGGAACCGTACGTACGGTGGTGTGAGAGGTCGGGAAAACTTATTTAATTTTCCCTCCTACTCGATTAAGGATTAGTTATAGGCTGTGCAAATAATTTGAATTTTTGAGTATAAATATGAAGAGGATAAAAGGGAGTATATAGAACTTTAAGAAAACTAGCTTCTTTACAAATAGATTATGTGTGCTATAATTACGAAAGATACTGCGGTAGTATCGGAAATTTTGTTTTAAAACTTGCATAAGGATGATTTATAAATGGAACAGTATGTGATTAAAGGTGGAAATAAGCTGGTTGGAGAGGTTTCAATCGGTGGCGCAAAGAATGCAGCGCTTGGAATTCTTGCTGCAGCAATAATGACTGATGAGACAGTCACAATTGAGAATCTACCTAATGTTCGAGATACAAGAGTATTGTTACAGGCAATCGAAGGCATTGGTGCTAAAGTTAAGTATGTATATAACAACTGTGTACAGATTAACGGCGGAAGCATTAGCGATATGATTGTCGATTACGAATATATTAGAAAAATTAGAGCTTCTTACTATCTTTTGGGAGCTCTTCTGGGTAAGTATAAGACTTCTAAAGTTGCACTTCCTGGCGGATGCAACATTGGCTCAAGACCAATAGATCAGCATCTTAAGGGATTTAGGGCACTTGGTGCTGAAGTTAAAATAGAGCATGGCATGGTTTCAACTAAGGCTGAATCTCTCAAGGGTGCACATATCTACTTTGATGTGGTTACAGTTGGTGCGACAATCAATCTCATGCTTGCCAGCTGCCTCGCAGAGGGAGATACAATCCTTGAGAATGCAGCTAAGGAACCACATATTGTTGATGTAGCTAATTTCCTTAATGCTATGGGAGCTAACATAAAGGGTGCTGGTACTGATGTGATCAGAATCAAGGGTGTAAGCAGACTTCATGGAACTACTTATTCTATTATTCCAGATCAGATTGAAGCAGGAACATTTATGTTTGCTGCAGCTGCAACAAGAGGCGATATTACAGTTAAAGATGTAATCCCTAAGCATTTGGAGTCATTGTCAGCAAAGCTTCAAGAAGCTGGATGCGAGATTGTTGAGGGTGATGATTGGGTTAGAGTAATTGGCACTGATAATTTAAAGAGCACCAATGTTAAGACTCTTCCATATCCTGGATTTCCAACAGATATGCAGCCTCAGATGGCTGTAGTTCTTGCACTTGCCAATGGCGCAAGCATGGTTACTGAGAGCATATTTGAAAATAGATTCAAATATGTTGGAGAGCTGAATCGAATGGGATGTAATATCAAGGTCGAGGGCAATACAGCCTATATAGAAGGTGTAGAGAAGATGACTGGAGCAGAACTTGATGCACCAGATTTAAGAGCTGGCGCGGCACTTGTAATTGCTGCACTTGCGGCAGAGGGCTTCTCTTGCATCAATGATATTGAGTACATTCAGCGTGGATATGAGGATTTTGAAGGAAAGCTTACAGTATTGGGTGCTGTTATAAAACGTGTAGATAATGAGCATGATGCTCAGAAATTTAAGTTACTAGTTGGTTGATGGCTTGGCTGAAATTCGATGAAAATATGAATTGTTTTGGAAGGTCTGAAAACAGGTGTTTTTCGGACCTTCTTTTTTGCTTAGCTTAAAAGCATTTTCCAAACTGCGATTATTTATTATAAAGGATGAGGTGGGATAGCGATGCTTGCAGAAAAAAATACTGGGCCTCGAAAAAGGTCTTTCAAGGCCTGATAAGAAATTGGTCAATTCGGCTTATAGGAGACATTATAGTTTCTTTAGCATAAAGTGGTTTGTTGTAATCTTTAGCAGTCTGGTTGATACAATGGTGTCAGGTAGCCTCTTTAGCACGGCAGCTCTGTCGGGAGCCAGAGATCCTGAAATTGCAGCATATGCTATACCTTATCTGACTGTAATTATATGGGCTTTGGTCAGTTTCCTTTGCAAAAAGAACAGACTTGGGATTGAGTCTTATATGATGCTGCCTAAAGATTACTATGATGCAGAGGCAGTGTTTGACGTGAGTGCTGGCATGGACGCAGAGGAATTGGCCAGAATATCTGAGAGGATAGAGGTCTTCTTGAGACAGAAGGGAGCAAGCAAGTCGGATGCCAATCATACGGCTCTTTGCTTGGAGGAATTGGCTTTTTTGATAGTTGAAAGAAATGAGAATTCGGGTCCAAAAGCTGTCAAAAATGGCTTGATTGAGATTGTTGTCTTTATGGATAAAGATCAGATAAAAGTGTCTGTGAGTGACAATGGAGTTCCATGTAACTATCTCACATATGAAGATTATAAGGTAGAGAAGGGCTATGATGAGTTATCTGGAGTGGGAATAAAGCTTATTAAGAGAAAGTCAAAAAGAGTGGATTACTCAAGACTTTTAGAGATGAATGTACTCAATATAAGCGTGTAAATTCAAGGGCTTTGAGTTTTTAAAAAGCTTTACTTTAGAGGGCCTTTATAGTAATATTATAAATATGAAACTTAGAAATAGACTAAGGATTGCAGCGGTAGTTATGGTTGTCTTGCCGATAGCTTTGATAATCGTGAGTATACTGATAGCAAGTAAGGTTTATACAAGTAAACTGAATAAGGAATACGGAATTAATGTAGATAACATGCTTGAAGCCTACTATGCAACGGCATCGATTCATGGAAAGATTGCTGAGAGGGCATATGAAGAGGTAAAGGCGAGTGTTGAAGAGGATTCGAAAAGGTTTGGGGATGTTGGGTTCCTGAAGGATTTAGATGACAGACTTGATAGTAAAATGACAGAAATTCTTGTTAAGAGGAACTATGAGCTGATATTCACGGCTGACGGCACAGGTAAGGATGAAGTTGAAAGAGCTTTGCAGAGTCAAGATGACAAAACTCTTGAAAATGAAGGAATCTATCTGGGAGGAGACAGGCAGTTTATTATAAAGAAACTGCACTTTACTTCGGCTGGTGATATATATGATGTATTTCTTATTACTGAGGTTGGTGCAGATATACCACATATAAGGTATTTCTTTATCAATGTTTTGGCGGCCATTCTTCTAGTCTTGATTATAGTCATGACTACGTTAGATTGGTGGATTTACAAGTCATATGTTATACCTATGAACAAGTTGATTCTTGCTACTGACAATATCAAGGCGGGAAATTATGACTTTGTCATGATGGCAACTAATGATGAATTTAGAGAAGTATTTGACGATTTCGATGAGATGAGAGAGGCCTTGAAGAAGAGTGCCTATGATCTTGAAAAGTCAGATCAGGAGGAAAGAGAGCTGATCAGAAACATCTCTCACGATCTAAAAACTCCGCTTACTTCTATAAAAGGCTGTGCTGAGGGCTTGCTTGATGGTATTGCCAATACACCAGAGAAGCAGACCAAGTATTTGAAGATTATATACAATAAGAGCAATGACATGAATAAGCTTATAGATGAGCTTACCATGTTCTCAAAATTTGCAACCAACAGGGTTATGTATAACTTTGTTGACATAAGGGCTAAGGACTACTTTGAGGACTGCGGGTCTGAATTTGCAATTGACTTAGAAGCCAATGATATTGACTTTAAGTATGAGTATCATGCAAAGGATGATGACTTAATTAAGGCAGATCCTGAACAGTTAAAGAGAGTTTTTAACAATATTATCAGCAATTCTGTGAAGTATATGAATCCTGACAGACGAGGCGCTATCTCGCTTATGGTTTATGATGAGGATGACTATATTCACGTATTGATAAAAGACAATGGCAAGGGAATTGACGCTGAGGATCTTCCGAAGATATTTGAGAGATTCTACAGAACTGACAGCTCTAGGAATAGCAAACAGGGCGGAAGCGGAATAGGACTTGCTATAGTTAAAAAAATTATTGAAAATCATAAGGGTAAAATATGGGCAGAAAGTATTCTAGATGAGGGTACAACCATGAATATTTTATTACTGAAAACAACTAAGGAGGGGAACGATGAGTAAGATATTGATTATTGAGGATGAAGAGGCAATCGCAGAAGTAGAAAAGGATTACCTTGAACTCAGTGGATTTGAGGTTATTGTTAAGGAGGATGGAAACAGTGGACTTGAGGCTGCTCTCACAGAGGATGTAGATGTAGTAGTTCTCGATGTAATGCTTCCAGGCCTTGATGGCAATGAGGTTTGTAAGAGAATCAGAGATGAGAAGAATGTTCCAATCATCATGGTTTCAGCTAAGAAGGAAGATATCGATAAGATCAGAGGACTTGGCAATGGCGCAGACGATTATATGACAAAGCCATTTAGCCCAAGCGAGTTAGTTGCCAGAGTTAAGGCCCACCTTGCTCAGTTTGACAGACTTACAAGTTCAGCTCGTTTAGAAAATGATATTATTGAAATTCGTGGTATCAAAATTGATAGAACAGCTAGAAGAGTATTTGTTGACGGTGAAGAGAGAAGCTTTACAACTAAGGAGTTTGATTTACTTGCCTTTTTAGCAGAGCATCCAAATCATGTATATACAAAGGATGAGCTCTTTAAGGCTATCTGGGATATGGAATCAATCGGAGACATAGCAACAGTTACTGTTCATATTAAGAAAATCAGAGAAAAAATTGAAAACGATACTTCAAAGCCGCAGTATATCGAGACAATTTGGGGTGTAGGTTACAGATTTAAACAGTGATAGAGTGATAGGGTGAGGAATATGAAAAAAATTAAAGTGCTCTTTAGCTTTTTGATTTTGCTGTTAGCACTGTATGGCTGCGGAGGTTCATCTAACAGTGTTTCAACAAAAGAATCTAGCTATGATGATTATGAGTATGACAACACATACAATAAAAGCAACTCTGCGGGCAGTACAGATTCGCTTGATTTGAGCGATGAACAGATGTATTCCTACAAAGCTAGTGCCAGAGTTCAGAGTTTAAATTATGATGAGTCATACAATAAGCTCAAAGAAAAAATCAAATCATATGGCGGAATACTTCAGAGTGAGACTAGTTCAGATTCACAGACAAACTGGTACAGGAGTGAGGCTGTCAAGACTGGAACTAGAAAAACTAAGATTACTCTTAAGGTGCCTTCTGACAAATATGAAGATTTCATCAACTCGCTTGGTGATATTGGAAGAGTCTTGAGCAAAACGACCAGTGTTGACAATGTCACAGTTTCTTATGATGATGCCAAGAGCAGAATTGAATCTCTGACTGCGGAGAAAGAGAGACTCAACAAACTGATGAACAGCACTAATAGTGTCAACGATATGATTGTGATTGAGGATAGACTTGAGAAGATCAATTATCAGCTTGCAAAGGCAACTACCGTAAAGGATAAGATTGATGGCAATGTAAAGTATTCAACTGTAAATCTTACACTTGAAGAAGTTAAGGATTACACAGAAGAAAGAGATGATGAATTGCCATTTATAAGCCTTGTCAAAAAGACATTTGTTAATTCTTGGAGAGTCTTCTACAGGTTTATTAAGGGACTTATAATTGTCATTATTTCAGTCTTTCCATTTGCACTCTTTGGTGGAGCGATAGTTCTTATAGGACTGCTTATTGCCAAGAGCACAAAAAAGAAAAAACTGAAAGATGGAAAATTGCAGGCCGGACTTAAGGCTTCGCTTCCTAATCAGCCACATGGGCCTGTTCAGGTTCAGGGTCTGAATCAAGCTCAGGGCCTAAACCAGCCACAGGGCTTGAAACAGCCACAGAGCATGAATCAGCCACAGGGCTTGAGTCAGCCACATGGCCTGAATCAACCTGGCTGGCAGATGGCGAATCAGAATCAGACCTTGAATCAAGACTCAAATCAACTAAATCAGGTTCAGGCTGAGAATCAAAATAAAATTGATAAGTAATGACAAGACAAGATAATTTGCATTGATTTCCACTTAGTGGTAATATTAGCAGGATTAAGTCTTATAGAAAGGAGACCGCTAAGGTCTAGCGTTAGTATAATTATGGCACAGGATAAGAAATTCGTTGAGCAGATTACATCTATGAAGGATGATTTCGCTCAGTGGTATACAGATGTAGTTAAGAAGGCAGAATTGATGGGATACTCATCAGTTAAGGGATTCATGATTTTTAAGCCGGCTGGATATGCTATTTGGGAAAATATTCAGAAGGAACTTGATGCAAGATTTAAGGAGACAGGTGTACAGAATGTTTACATGCCTCTTTTCATCCCTGAGAGTCTTCTTGAGAGAGAGAAGGATCACGTAGAGGGATTTGCACCAGAAGTAGCTTGGGTTACTATGGGTGGACTTAACAAGCTTCCTGAGAGAATGTGTGTTAGACCTACATCTGAGACTCTTTTCTGTGATTTCTATAAAGATGAAGTTGAGTCATATAGAGACCTTCCAAAGGTTTACAATCAGTGGTGTTCTGTAGTTAGATGGGAGAAGGAGACTAGACCATTTCTTAGATCTAGAGAGTTCCTCTGGCAGGAAGGCCATACTGCTCATGCTACATTTGAGGAGGCTGAGGAGAGAACTCAGCAGATGCTCAATGTATACGCAAACTTTTGTGAAGAGGTTCTTGCTATTCCTGTAGTTAAGGGTAGAAAGACAGATAAAGAAAAATTTGCTGGTGCTGAAGCTACTTACACAATTGAGGCTCTTATGCATGATGGTAAGGCTTTACAGTCTGGTACAAGCCATAACTTTGGTGATGGTTTTGCCAAGGCATTTGGAATTCAGTACACAGACAAGGACAATACATTAAAGCATGTATATCAGACTTCTTGGGGTGTAACTACAAGACTTATCGGAGCTCTTATCATGGTTCACGGTGATGACAGCGGCTTAGTTCTTCCACCAAGAATTGCACCAATCCAGGTTGATGTAGTTCCTGTAATGCAGAAGAAGGAAGGCGTTTTGGAGAAGGCAGCAGAGGTTGCTGAGTCACTTCGCGCAGCTGGCTTAAGAGTTAAGGTTGATGACAGCGATAAGAATCCTGGTTGGAAGTTCTCTGAGCAGGAGATGAGAGGTATACCAGTAAGAGTTGAGCTCGGACCTAGAGATATAGCAGAAGGCAAGGCAGTAGTTGTTCGCAGAGATACTAGAGAGAAGATTACACTTGCAATTGATGAATTGGCTACAAAGCTTCCAGAGATACTTGACACTATGCAGAAAGAACTCTTAGAGAGAGCAAGAGCTCACAGAGATGAGCATACATATGAAGCTCACAACTATGAGGAGTTTAAGGATATAGTTGCTAATAAGCCAGGCTTCGTAAAGGCTATGTGGTGTGGAGATCAGGCTTGTGAGGACAAGATCAAGGAAGATACTACTGCTACTTCAAGATGTATGCCTTTCGAGCAGGAAAGCATCTCTGATGTGTGCGTATGCTGTGGTAAGCCAGCTAAGAAGCTTGTATATTGGGGCAAAGCATACTAAGACCTAATGTTAGATTATTTGTGTAGTGCAGTGACTTATGTTGCTGCACTACATTTGTATAGGAAAGCGTGAAATATGGATAACTTAAAGATCGACCTGCCAGAGGCAGTGAAATTCATAATAGGAAGACTTGAAGAGGCTGGCTTTGAAGGTTTTGCCGTGGGTGGATGTGTGAGAGACAGTGCACTTGGCAAAATTCCGGCTGATTGGGATATTACAACTTCAGCAAGACCAGAGAAGGTAAAGGAATTATTTGACAAGACTATAGATACTGGTATTGAACATGGAACCGTAACTGTTATGATTAAGGGCCAGGGATATGAGGTGACAACCTATAGAATTGACGGCGAGTATGAAGATGGCAGACATCCTAAGCAAGTTGAATTTAGTGATAGCTTGAGGCTCGATCTTGAGAGAAGAGATTTCACAATCAATGCCATGGCTTATAGCGATAAGACAGGGCTTATCGATTACTATGATGGCTTGGGAGACCTGGGAAGATGCTTGATTAAATGCGTTGGCAAGCCTGAGGAGAGATTTGATGAAGATGCCCTCAGGATGATGAGAGCTGTCAGATTCAGCGCTCAGCTGGGGTTTGATATAGATGAGGCAACTTACAGTGCGGTATGTAAGCTGGCTCCCAATATTGAGAAGATAAGCATGGAGAGGGTCGAGGTTGAGCTTATGAAGACTATCATGGCTGACGAGCCTGCCAAAGCTGTTTTATACCACGACAGCGGCCTTTTTGCTGACATATTACCGGAAGCTGACAGGGCTTTGAATAAGAAATACAGAGAACACACAGTCTATATGCTTGAAAATATCAGAAAAGACAAGGTGCTTAGACTGGCTGCTCTTTTTAGTATGACAGATTACAGGGATGCAGAAGCTTGTCTCAAGCATCTTAGAATGGACAATAAGACCAAAGATCAGGTTGGGGGGATTTTGAGATACTCTAAGCAGTTGATTGAGGAGAGGGAGCCGGCAGTCAGAGAGGCTATTTTTAAGCAGGGAACAGAGCAGATGGCCTATATCTTTGACTTTCTTGAGGTCGAATGCAAGGCCAGAGAGGCTGTGACAGGTATTCCTATAAGTGCAAGAAAGAGGCATTTGGCCCTCTTAAAGAATATGTTTGATAGAATTATAGAGAATGGGGATCCAACCTCACTTAAAGACTTGAAGGTCAGCGGAAATGATCTTATGAAATATGGCTTTAAGGGCAGAGAGATTGGGCAAATGCTTGAAAAGCTCATGTATGCTGTAATGGATAACCCTAAGATAAATGACAAAGACACCTTGCTTGGAATGTTAGATATATTGAAGTGAGGAAGTTTTAGATAGGAGATGTGAAAGATGGCAGTTGTCAGAATTAAAAAAAGAATATGCTTATATTTGGCAACTTGCTTTGCAGTTAGCGTCTTGTTTTCTTGTGGCAAGAAAGATACTTCAATTACACCCGGCAACAAGATATCAAGGCTTCCAAACCAGACTGCCTCAAGCAGCTCAGCTGAGGTCAACAAGGCAAAGGAAGGCCAGATTAAGGCAGTCGTGTATGACATAGATATCAAGAATAAAAAGCTCAAGGCCATGGATATCAATTCACATGCCCAGTTTGAGATAAGATATTCATCAGCAACAGATATAAAGTCCAAATATGACAAGAGCATAACAGAGAAAAGGCTTCAGCTTGGAGGAATATATGATATAAGCAATGACAGCAATGGTCTTGCGACAAAGATATATGCTGCCAAGGATGCATTTGAAATCAGCTCATTGAGTGATCTTTCCTTTGATCAGGATAATAGAAAGGTCAATATAGGAGCCTCTGCTTATAACTATGATTCGAAGGCAGTCTTCCTCTCGTCCGATGACAGTGAGACAGCGAAAATTATAGATTTAGATCAGATTGTAGCTCAGGATGAGGTCACTATATGCGGAGTTGACAAGACGATATATTCGGTGACAGTCAACAAGGGACATGGATTTTTAAGAATCACAGGAACTCAGGCTTTTTCTGGAGGCTTGGTATCTATAGGCAGTGAGCAGGTCATAGGCCTCTCTGAGGGGATGCTTATAACTGTCAAGGAGGGCGTGACCAATGTTGAATTGGCCAATGCTGATAACACAGCCAGCAAAGTGACAACAATAGTAAGGGATAAGGAAGTGAGCCTGGACTTTGGTGAATATACCAGCCCAGCGGTCCAGCAGGGGGCAATCAACTTTAAGATCACACCGGCAGAGGCGGTTATGACAATAGATGGGGAGGAAGTAGATTATTCTAACCCTATTCCTCTTACTTATGGAACTCACAGACTGACCCTTCAGGCCAATCATTATAATACTTACAGCGCGAGCTTTAAGGTAAACTCGAATTATAGAACTATAGTGATAGATATGGAATCGGGATCGTCATCAGCTAGCAGCAGTACCACAGCTTCATCTGACACAAGTTCAAGTGCAACCGATGGCTACACTGTCAGTGTCACTCAGCCTGAGGGGGCAGCTCTATATGTGGATAGCTCCTACATAGGTGTTGTACCCTGCACATTTGTCAAGAAGGCGGGCAACAGAACAATTACCTTAAGACAGAGTGGCTATGAGACTATAAGTTACAGCATATATATTCAGAATAATGCAGGAAACTTGACTTACGACTTCCCTGCTATGACTAAGCTGAGTACCAACTCGAGCGATACTCAGTCGACGACAAAGGCAACAATTGCAAATAATTAATAATTGGCATACAATGCACTATATTAGGTTTTAAAATTTAAATCACAAGAGATTTGATAGGATGAGAATCTTAGATATATGATTTAGTTAGGTACTTAGGAGAAGAGCATGAAAGAATTAAGTAAAGAGTTAAATATTCCATTTTCACCACCAGATATTACTGAGGAAGAGATTGCAGAAGTAGCAGATGCTATGCGCTCCGGTTGGATTACTACAGGACCAAGAACAAAGGAACTTGAGAAAAGACTTAAGGCCTACACTGGTGCTGATGGATGTGTTTGCTTGAATTCGGCAACAGCAAGCCTTGAGCTGGCACTTAGATTATTTGGAATCGGTGAGGGCGATGAGGTTATCGTGCCTGCTTACACATATACATCTTCTGCGAGCGTGGTAAGCCATGTGGGAGCTAAGCTTAGACTTGTGGATGTGGCAAAGGGAAGTTTCCTTTTGGATATAGAAAAAATTGCTGATCTCATCAATGAGAATACTAAGGCCATCATTCCAGTAGATATTGCCGGAACTATGCCTGATTATGACGCGATTAGAAAAGTTGTAGAGGCAAAGAAGGGCTTATTTAAGCCAGTTAATAAGATGCAGGAAGCTCTGGGAAGAGTACTAATACTCGCCGACTCAGCTCATGGTCTTGGATCTATGAGAAAGATGGAGACTGGCATGCTTATGAGCGGTGTTTGCGCCGATTTCACAGCCTTCTCCTTCCATGCAGTTAAGAATTTTACCACAGCTGAGGGTGGAGCTATCATGTGGAAATCAATTGATGGCGTGGCTGATGAGGACATATACAAACAGTTCCAGCTCTTTTCTCTTCATGGTCAGAGCAAGGATGCCCTTGCGAAGACTCAACTTGGCGCTTGGGAGTATGATATAAAGGGCACCTACTATAAGTGCAATATGACAGATATAATGGCAGCAATCGGCCTTGTTCAGTTGAAGAGATACCCAGATCTTCTTGCTAGAAGAAAAGAGATAATTGCTATCTATGAGAAGGGACTCAAGGCAGATGATATTGAGATTTTGCCACATGTGACAGATGAGTACGTATCTGACGGCCACCTCATGATTGTGAGACTCTTGGGCAAGGATGAGGAAGCTAGAAATGAGCTTATCAGAAAGATGGCAGAGAAGCACATTGCGACAAATGTTCACTATAAGCCACTTCCTATGCACACAGCTTACAAGAATTTGGGCTTCAAGATTGAGGACTTTGGCGAGGCTTACAATATGTACCACAATGAGATAACCCTGCCACTTCACACAAAGCTTACTGACGAAGAAGTAGAATATATAATCGAAAACTTCAATAAGCTCAGATAAGGCTGGGATAGAAGCTGAGTCCTAGTGACTTTGATTATTAATAGAGATGAGATTAAAGATATGAGATTAAGAAAATGGGAGAGACTTCCTGCTAAGATGAGAAGTCGCGAAGTTAGAAAATACTATAATATTATAGCAAAGAAAGCGGGCTACTTTAAACTTAAGCGTCTTCTGGACCTGGTTGTTGCGTCCATTATGTTAGCTTTTCTAGCCCTGCCTATGGCTGTCATAGCCCTTATGATAAAGCTTGATTCAAAGGGACCTGTCTTTTTTAGGCAGGAGAGGGTTACACAGTACGGAAGAATCTTTAGGATATTCAAGTTTCGCACTATGGTAGTCAATGCACCTGAACTTGGAAGTGCAGTGACTGTCAGCAATGATGCTAGAATCACTAAGGTCGGAGCCTTTCTCAGAAAATATCGTATGGATGAGTTCCCTCAGCTCTTTAATATCTTAGCAGGTGATATGACCCTGGTTGGCACAAGACCAGAAGTTATAAAGTATGTAAACTGCTACAGCCCAGCTATGTATGCAACCTTGCTTCTTCCGGCAGGCCTTACATCAAGGACCAGCATAGCATACAAGGATGAGGATAAACTTCTTGCAGATGCAGAATGTGCTGATGAGACCTATATAAAGGAGGTACTGCCTGCCAAGATGAAGTACAATCTTGAGAGCTTGAGAAAGTTTGGTATTGCCTCAGATGCTAGTGTGCTCTGGGATACATTTATATCGGTGATTAAGTGATTTATGTTTAGGAGGTAGACTTATGAAGGTTTCTTTTTGTGTGATTGCCTACAATGAGCAAAGATATATTAGGGGGATTCTTGACAATATAGTAAAACAGGATTATCCTCATGCGGACATGGAGATTATTCTTGTAGATGGCGCTTCGGTCGACAAGACCCTTGAATATATGACCAGATTTAAGGAAGCTTACAGCAATGAATTTGCTGATATTAAGATATTAAATAACCCTAAGAGAACCCTGCCATGTGGATGGAATGTTGCCCTTCGCGAATACAGCGGTGATGTTATTGTTAAGGTTGACGCTCATGCCATCATACCTGAAGACTTCGTCAGCAAGAATGTTGAGGCTATAGAGAGCGGTGAATATATTGTTGGAGGAGAGCGCCCTTGCATAATCGATGATCCAAAGGATCCCTTTAAGAAGATGCTGCTCATGGCTGAAAACAGTCTTTTTGGCTCAAGTATTGCCCCTTTTAGAAATCGTGACGGACAGAAAGCAAGCGAGAAGCGCTATGTAAACTCCCTCTTTCATGCCATGTATTCTAGAAAAGTATTTGACGAGGTGGGCTTCTTCAATGAGAATCTGTCCCGCACAGAGGATAATGAGATTCACTACAGAATGAGAGAGGCTGGCTTTAGATTTGCACTTATGCCTGATATTATTTCTTACCAGTATATGAGAGCAGATTTGAAGGCAATGCTCAAGCAGAAGTTTAACAATGGTTACTGGATTGGAATTACTGCAAAAGTTTGTCCTCAGTGCCTTTCAATGTATCACTATGTACCAGGTGCCTTCGCTGCAGCAGTGCTTGCATCGACTGGAGCTGAGTACGTGACAGGCAAGGTTATTCATGCTACAAGAAAGAAAAAGAATCCTTTTGATAAGTCTAGCAATAAGACTTTTAGGTTTATTAGAAAGGGAGTAAGAAAACTTTCTTACACCATGTGGGGAGCATATATATTCCTTGATCTTCTTATGTCGGCATTCAGCATTATCAAGGAGGAGAAGAAGGAGAAAGAGTACTTCTTCCTTCCTCTTGTAATACTTGCAATGCATTTGAGCTATGGATTTGGAACTATTGCGGGTCTTGCCAGCAATCCAGAGACAGCTAATAAGTAATGAATAAAGTGAAAGATTAGGACAAAATAGATGGACGAGAAAGAAAGAGAAGAGTTAGAAGCCAAGGTCAGAAA
>Ga0326513_10000990_pt1 | contig 23393 bp, 29 predicted proteins | sample 2_2465_0518_D_FD_203654 | JGI IMG/M metagenome (GOLD analysis project Ga0326513, IMG submission 203654) | Bovine rumen microbial communities from UC Davis, California, United States - 2_2465_0518 | ecosystem: Host-associated > Mammals > Digestive system > Stomach > Rumen | place: USA... | reverse complement strand
AAATAAATTTTTGAAAAAACTATTGCAATTTTGAATTTAATAGTGTATAATATAATTAAGGACACGTCATTAGTGAGAATGTGGTATAAATCCGCTGAGGTATGAAAAACGGATAAGTGTGAATGTAGTAAATGTTGACGGCTGTAACAGCACCGCTTCTTGCTGCTATGGTCATATTATACCAAGTTCATAGGTATAATTACAAGGCAAACAAAGGATTATTTTTGTATTATTTTCAGTTCATCAAAGGAGATGTGAGTATCATGGAGGTATCAACACTAAAAAAAGATACTGTTGACCGTATCAGAAAAGTGAAAAAAGAACGTGAATTGACTATTCCCGACATTTTGAGTATGTTGGAAGAGAAAAACTATTTTCTCTCCGAAGCTACTCTGAAAAGAGTGTTTTCGGAGAACAGTGATCCTTCAAGCTTTAAATATCGTGATACTATCGTACCGCTTGCAGATGTTCTTCTGGATTTTTACGAAGATCAGAGCGGCACAAACGAAGTCGAGGCCTTAAAGTCTCTTATCCGTGATAAGAATATGACTATATCGATTCTTATTGCGAAGAATGACGAGCTAAGAAGCGACTTTGAAAAGCGGATAGCCCATTTACAAAAGCAAATTGACCGACTTGAAAAAAATCTGGACTTTCGGGAAGGAGTTGTCCAGAGAAAAGACGAAGTTATTGAAAAACTTATGAATAAGGTACTCGATATAAAGGGGGAATGAGTATGTATTGTGTAAAATGTAAAGAGCCAATAAGAGATGGTGTTTCAACTTGCCCTTACTGCGGAGCTACACAGCCAAAATTCCAACCTCAGCAGCCACCCCCACAACAATACAGACAAGTACCGCCGCCTCAATACAGACAAGCTCCACCACATCAGCAGGAATACGAACTGCCAAAATCATACTATACAGATAGTTGGCTGCTATTCGGTTTGTGTATGTTTTTCGGATTGATTAGAATTGTTGTAGCCTTTAGCAATTCGGGCGAAGGTATGTATAAAGGACTAATCACCTGCGCTGCTGCTTGTGTTTTTATACCGCAGATAAAGGTTGATATAAAAAGCAGTGCAGGAATATTAATAATCAAGATATTAGTTGCACTTGCGCTTATTATCTTACTATAAATAGATTATCCCCTCTTTCACAGAGGGAATTTTTAAGAGGTGATACTATGGCAACAGCAAAGCAGCTCCCGTCTGGCTCTTGGCGATGCAGAGTGTACGATAAAACAACAGGTAAATATGTCAGCTTCACTTCACAGCTTCCCGGCAAGCGTGGCAAGGCAGAAGCTGAACTAATGGCACGGCAGTTTCAACTTGAACGCCGTTCAGCTCCCCGAAAACGTCTGACAGTCGGTGAGTGCATTGATAAGTACATAGACAGCAAGAGGAACGTTCTCAGCCCGTCCACGATTGACGGATATATCCGAAGCCGCCGTTGTTGTTACCATAGCCCATAGGCTGTACGGGTAAAACCATATTTTCGTCTGTAAGAGCCATAAGCTCCTCCTTTCTCCGGGGAATTATCCCGGTAAGCGACTATCTCCTTAAGGATAGCCGGTAAATTTATGTTACCGACATAATTGTCGGGAACATTCTTGACAAATCGCCTGCTTTGTGATATAATAACATTGCTAAAATATATTAATGCAACGAGATTAGCAGGCGGTTTTATTTTTTGCAGAAAATAAAACTAAGGAGAACAGAGGCTGTTACCTCTGTTCTTTTTTTATCTTCTAAACATTCTACTCATAATCTGCTGCACCCGTCCCTGTGGAACTCTGCCGCTCTGCATAAGGTGCTGTATAATAGCCTGTGGGTTGTTCTCCATACCATGCGGCACGGTTATCCCCTGCTGTTTCAGTAGGTTCAATGCCTGCTCCTTAGGGTTCTGAGGCTGAGAATTATTATTCAGTGGGTTCATCTGTATACAGCTCCTTTTCTATCTTTTGTAACAGCGTTTTAAACGGCTCAAATTCAGCCTTTGTCATATACTCGGGCAAGTTATCCCCTAAAGGCTCAGAGGGCACTTGTGGGACATTCTGGACGTTCTCAGGGGTAATATCCTCAACTATTCGATACCGCTTGAATACAGGTGGTTCAAACTGAGAAACGCCCATTGATTTTGTATAGAAATAAGGTTGATTATCATCAATAAAAGTTATTGACGAATTTGGAGCAATAGCCCACTCTCTTGCTTGCATTTCGTTCTGAACGTGTACGAAGTTTGTCTGCTGTGGCTGTTGATACTGTTGCATATACGGGTTAAAGCCATAGTAAGGCATGATATCACTCCTTTGTGTAGTAGTATATAGGGCATTCTGCTCCGCTGTCCCAGCTGTCCAGCCAGTCCCCTTGCTTTACGGTGACGGCGTGGTGTCCTGTCCCGAGAATGTATATACCCTGTGGGTGATCTGCGGCAAAGTCAGCCACCGAATAGCAACTCGGGCAGTCGTTCGGGCAGATATACCGCTTGTAGCCTCTCCGTCTGAGGTAACTGTCCCACACACCGTTATTATTCGCCCAGTCACCCATATAATAGCCCTCTGCCGATAATTCAGTGTATATTTTCTCCCATGCATCGCCTGTTGCGGCACATATTGCACGGATAACGCAGTCCCCAGCTCTGAGGTTTCCTCGGGGATTGTTGCAGAATTTCACGAACATTTATATCACCTAACCTCAGTATATAAGAAAAAAGGCTATCCAACAATGACGTTGAATAGCCTCTTTTTAGACATTTTATGTACAGTTTATCGTCACCCACTCGTTACAGAGTGAATATAGATAATCGCTGTATTTTATGGTGATCCTGTGTGCCTGTTTAACAGAGAGGTTGAATTCTTCTGCAAGTCTTTTTATGGTAATACCGTCAATGAGCCTGCGTTTCATGATCTCTCGGTCTCGTTCTGACTTAATCCAGTTATCAATAAGTGATATTAACTGAGTGTTGGATATGTTATTAAATCTATTCATAGTCAATTAGTACAATGTAAGGTGAGATTATTTGTATATTTTGATAGTCTGTCCCAGATAGATGAGGTTCGGATTAATTATACCGTTATCCTTGACAATTTTTGTAACTGTTGTGCCGAATATACGGGCAATTGCCGAAAGAGTATCACCACGCTTTACGGTGTAGGTGACAAATTTCGGTTTATCACGCTCTGCCACGATCTGATTAACAAGCTTCTGAACCGCTGAATAGTCATAGCCTGCGGCTGTAAGGCGCTGTTTACGGTCTGTGCCATTGCCCCACTTACCGTCCATGACTTCCTGCGCAAGCTCCTCGTTGGACTTTTTGACGGGCTGTGCAGGCTGTGAGCCAAAGCCTTTATACTGCCAGTTGCAGTCAAGGCTCTTTCCAAAGCCCTTGATATTAAAGCCGTTGAGGGACGTGAACTGCCATAAGTACAGATTATCGCCGCTGTATAACGGTTTGCTCATATAGCAGGCAAGCCAGAACGGATACTGCTTGAATACATCGGCGTTGAGGTTATCCCTCAGCCAGTAGTAGTTGCAGTATAAACCGCCGTTACTGCCTCGGGCGTTTACACAGTCGATAAAGGCTTTATTGGCAATGGTACGCTGTTCACGGGTGAGAACGTCACCACGTCCCTTACCGTCATTGGAAGTCTCACTGTCGCACCATACGCCAAGCTCTGCCGCCTTTATGTCAGCAACCTTGCATATCATTGCAACTTCTTCCTGTGCTTCTGCGGCATTTACCGCCTGCGTGAAGAAGTAAAAGCCGTAAGGAATACCCCTCAGCTTGCAGGCGTTAAGGTTATTTGTGAACTCGGTATCCAGTTTGAGAGCGCCGTTACCGTATCCACGATAGCCAAAGCGAATTATAACACCATCAACTGACTTTTTGATTTCGTCCCAGTTGGCAGAGGATATACGCCCCTGCCACTGAGAAACATCAATAATTTTCTTCATAGTCACACTCCTTTATACTTAATATATACCTCAGACGGTTTCAGCGTTGTTGCAACATCAACCGTCGTTGAGCCGTTGTTAGTGGGTATAGTTACGCCTGCCTTACCTTTGCGACGATATCAAGGCAGTTGTCGATGATACGACTGCAAAGGTTCCAGCGAGCCTTTTTCGGAAATATTTTTTCATTCTCGCACATCTGTATTGTGTATTTAACCATGTCAAGAGTTTCTTTGAGAGCCTGCAACTTGTTTTCTGTCCTTTTATTCTTGGGTACTGACATATATATTACATCCTTTGTTGTAGTTGTTGTGTGTTTTCCGCCTCCTGACGGAGTCGGATTATCTGGATTACTGGATTATGCAAGCCGCCGGGGCACCGGAGGCACCGTGCGCAGTGGTGTTGTTCAACGTGCCCGAAGTGTAGACGCTGCGCTCGTGCCCGGCATAAAATGGGAGCGGGGTACGCAACCACCAGCTGTAGGCATTGTTGTTGGATGTCCTTTTCTTTATTCTGTCCGCGTTGCCAGCTCCAACGTAAGCATCGAGCACGGTGCCGACGTTAGGAGCTGATGAGAGATTTACCTCGGTGTGAGATAACAAGAAGATCTTGTCCTCTGCTATCGTATACGGCGTCTGAAGCTGGAAGGGAATATCTCCGATGCTTCCGAACTCGAAATCGTTGCAGGTGATATACTCTATCTCGGGCGTTGCAAGCACGGACCTGAGGTCTGAGCTCAGCTGTGTAAGCTTGCCTGCACTTGATCTCTGTCCGTATGGTCGGTCGAATATGTTTGTCGGCTGCCACCAGGTACCACCTGCGGAGTCCGAGTTGAGGAATTGCCGTATACCACTCTGATAGTAGTTATTGCTGCCGTATCTTGCACGCTTGACGGAGTTCAGCTTCCCGAATGCGCTCTCGGGATCCGCCATTCTCAGCTTGATCGTGCCGAGGTCTGTAGCTTCGGGAGACTCGCCTGAGATCCACTCAGTGAGGTTGACGTTAAAGAGTGCAGTTGTCGAGATGCTTGAGCTATATCCTGCACACTTGGTGGGGAACTGCTGATAGTTCCAGGTGTATACAAGCTGCCCGCCGACGGGGACTGAAGCCGTCGATGTGAAGTAGTATGTCTTGCCTCCGCCGTATGCAGCGTCGTATTCTGAGGGGAGCGTAAAGCGATATGTTCCGGCAGGAAGTGCCTGCTCAAGATAAAGGAACGCCTCGTTCATGTCGAACGACACTATCTCACTCAGATCACGCTCGCAGAGTGTGATGCTGTGCGTGTAGCCTCTGGCTGTGAGTGACGGGTCGAAGTGCTTATCGTATGCTATAAGGTCAATGGCTTTCGATGTATTGTCGCCCCATACGCTGTAGTATGTGCCGAGAGGCAGGAGCTCGGGAGCTTTACCGGCACGGACTATCTTCCGAACATCCGCCCAGGACTTCGGCTCAGTAGGCACTTTCCCGCCGCCTGCCGCCCTGCCAAGCAGAGCGGTATACATATCATCGGCGGGGAGGCCCTTACTCGCCTTCAGGATCTCGAATAAGCTCGTCATCCTCTACTCCTTTCTCCTCGCCCTCGGTCTCCATGATCTCAAGCTCCTTTTCCTCGGGCTGCTCGACTTCAATCTTCTGTCCCTTCTGGAGAGATGGGCTGCTCAGGCTCAGGCTCTTGGCACTGCTTGCCTCGCCGTTAGAGTTCTTCCACTCATGTGAGCTGTTCATGACGTGCATATTGCCTGTTGCGATATCATATGCGATAGAGCCCATGTAGAGCTCTGTTCCGCTTACTGCATCGTATGCGGGCAGATCGGCAGCCGTATCGCAGACTATTTCTGCTCTTACGACCGACACCGTGCTATTGGTTTCGCTGAAGCGGATGAAGTCTGATTTTCTAATGCTGTACATAGTTTCCTCCTATCAGAGCTCTTCGAGGAGCCCACTGTATTTGTGGTCGTCGATTTCGAGGATTACCTCTATCTTTTTCTTTACAGGCTGAGCCTGCTGCGCTGGCTCAGGTTGCTTCACAGGTTCAGGCTGCGCCGGCTCTGGCTTCTTGAAGCCGTTGAGGCCCTTGCCCTTGATGATGGACGGATAGTCCGTGTAGGACTCGTCAAGGTCTACCTTCTCGGTGATACCCGATACTCTGCCTGCGTCTGATTTCTGCCAAACGCCGTAAGTCTTGACGTACTGCGGCTTGCTGCCGTATCTTGCTACCCACTTATCGTAGGCTGACAAGCGTGAGATGTCGAGCCTGTCCGCGAAGCCGTAGATATCAGAAGCATATATACCGCAGTAGTAGCCGGCCTGCTCCATAGTCTGACAGAAGCCGATACAAGCATCTGTTGCGCCTGCCTTATCCCATGTATTAGTTGTCTCAAGGTCGATATACACAGGGTACTCGAAGTGTTTATACTTGATGATCTCCAGGAAGCGCTTCGCATCTGCTATACCGTCCTCGCGGGATATGCACTTGCTGCCGACGATGTAGTATGCGCCGACGGCCAAGCCAACACCCTTAGCACCGGCATAGTTCCGCTGGAAGGTGCTATCCTCATAGAAGCCATCATCTGAGCCGCCCGCCTTGATGATCGCGAACTCGATACCGCTGTTCTTGACTGCTGTCCAGTCGATAGTCAGCTGATGTCTGCTGACGTCAATTCCGTTTTTCATCTTTTTCCTCCTCGCCTTCAAATACTTTCAGCCTTTTTACAATTTTCTTCGCCCATAGGGCTTTGGGATTTATCTCGCAGTAGTTTTCCAACATCGAGAGCATCTCCATTATGACTATATATGCGAATACTGCAATTGCCGCAAGCGTGCCCGCTATCTGCGTCAGCTGCTCGGGCTTGTCACCGTAATAGTGCCCGATGGCCTTGATACCTATTTCCAGTCCACAGGTGGCCGTCATGATGATGATCTCAGCTATCTTATTGAGTCCTCCTTTCCGCATCTTGCTTGAGCTGAGCTTCCTTGTGATATATGCCTTGATTATACCTGTTATGAAATCGGATATTGCGAGGCCGAGTACGACTGTGATCATGATTATATACTGCATTACATTTTCCTCCTTAACTATCTGCATTATTATCACCTGCATCTATACTTGTGAGCTGTGCGGTTGACTGCAAAGAGCTATTTGTTGCACCGCTCTGTAAAGCCTTTATCATCTCATATAGTTCTGCGTTTGTCGGACTATGTGGGACGTAAGCCTGCGATATATCCCATGCAGTCTTACTACACAGCATTGGTTTGAAGATAAGATTATTGATTGTCCGATTTGCTCTTACAAGAATTCGGACGTATTTGAATGTTGTATTAGCAGGTATTAATATAGTATCTCCTTCATCTGCCGCTCCTGTTGTTGCGCTTAATGTAACGAGGTTGCCATTTGCATCTGCTAAGTATAACGAGTATCTATTAACATATCCACCGCCGCTTGGACAACCAGAAAGTACAGTATCGTAGGGGTAAGAACGTTCCTTATCTTCAAGATTCAGTACTCTATTTGATGTACCTGAAGAGCCATTCACAAGAACAGTTCCATCAGAATTGACTGTGAATATGCTTGTTGACACGGCTGTATTGTTGATGAGGTTTTTCGCTCCATTGTCTACAAGCTCAACAAGTTCAGCGTTAGTTATACCGCTGTTTGTCGCCTCGAGCTGAGATGCACTAAGTGCAGCCTGCTTGGTTGTATCAAGCTCTTTGAGCACTCCGTCGATTATTTCAAAATTTTCGTTAAAAACATTCTGGTCTGCTGGCTCATTATCCTCAGGCAGAGTCAGCTCATAATTAACTGTCTTTGTAGCCATTTTTTAACTCCTTCCATGTGTATTTTTTTGCATTTGACCACTTGAACTTCTTTAGTCCGCCCCATGTCCTCATTATAAGCAGATTTACTTCCTTCTGTACTTCTGCTACAGCAGCAGCCTGCTTGTCTGCTATTGTACTTCCTGACGATACAGTCTGAGATAGGACTGTCTGTCTTATCAGTGAGTTTCGCGTATTTCCAAGAGAGATATTTAGTACCTCACCCGTCAGCTCGTTCCTTCTTATTCCAACTATCTGCATTTCGACATCTATTCCGAGATGCTCTACGTAGACTGTACCTTTATATCCTACATCATAGTTTTGCAAATTCAAAAAATCCTTATACGCAGGATCATTCTTGATGTTTGCTACCTCAACTACGATAGATATTACAGGTGTATTAACGCTGTTCCAGTAGTTCGTGCCGTCCGCGATAAGCCTGTCCATTGCTGAGTCTGGGTCGCCGAGTTCAGCGTAAGTAAAGTGCACTTTCTTAGTCTTGTGATGATGTACTATCCAGTCTCCGCTTGTATCATACCACACGGCGTACATACTTCCGAAGTTGTCCTCACATATCAGGTTTGTGACCCAGTTTGAGAAATCTATCTTAAAGCTTATCTTCGTAAGCTCCTTGCGATAGCGAATGGCGAACGCATATCCTGACGGCGCACGCTCCTGTGCTTTGTATATGCTGAGATGAAAGTTGTCGCGATATAGTTTTCCGCCGTATCTGACAGCAAGGCTGTCATCAGCTCCGAAAAGTGCCTCTATCATCGACTGATCTTTCACTTCTGCTTTAAGCGGTCCGTCAAGATCTGACCTGATATCAAATATGTACTCTCCTATTACGTGCTGCTGATTAGGAAAATCCTTTATCCTTGAATTACTTAGCTTTGCAACGTAGTCAGCTCCGTCGCTTGCTTCATATGAGCCTTCTTCGATAAAGTAATCTGACATATCATAGGTGATATGATTAGCGTGCGCAGATATATACTCGGAGTTAGAGTCCATGCTTATTTCTGTCTCGTCAATTCTGAAAAGCTGTCCTTTCACCTTGATGATATTCTGACCTGCTATATATGTCCATTTACCGTATTCGTCTATAGGGTGCACAAGCGAGATATCCCAGCGCCCAAGGACTTCTTTATCGGAAACAAGTTCGGACGGCATAAGTACCGCAATACCGTTGTGTTCAAAGCCATTCTGAGGTTCGTGCAAGTCATATATATTCACCTGTTCAGGGCGCTCGGCCGCCCACACATTGATCTCTTCTCCTGCGTAGTACTTCAGATACAGTTCAGGCTTGATTTCCGAATCGCAATCGAATGTATTCCTTCCATATCCTGTGGAAATAATCGTTCCTGTATCTTGTAGCGATATGGATTGTCCAGCTGACAGATAGTCGTCAAGATAAAAATCATAACGCTCTTCTCCACCGTCTGTATCACTGACTATCAGTGATAGCGTTATTCGGTACGGTTCCCATGCACTCTCGCCTGAAATGTTAGCATATAGGTTTGTTGACTCAAATTCTTCTGCTTCAACATCAGCGTCGCATATCATAAATCTGAAGTATGCTTGTATATCACCGTCGCCTCCTTGATAATTCCATACGTTGCTGTAGCCTCGGTGAATTACTCCGACCTTTGTTTTTTTTGTCAGAGTGAATGTGTACTCCTTATGATGGAAGTTCGGATACGGCGGCGATGTAGAATATCTTACTGTCGTACTATCAAGAATGTTGGTTTCGGGGATTATCAGCGTATTATCCTCAGCAATAACCGCGAAACGTTCATATGTACCAACAGGAGGGTATGTATCACTTGGTGTAAACGAGTCATAAATATTTCCGCCATAAGATGTAAAGCCAACATAAGGTCCGTTCCATGTGTGATTGCCTAAAACCTCTACCATAAGCTTATACGTACCAGCTTCAAGCTCCGCAAAAGACTCACAGAACTCGTATTTATTTGGTCTTACGTCTACGGCTACGTCGCCAGTACCGGGATATCGTGCCGCCATAATACAATCCAACCTGCACCACTGTTCCGTGTCTGTAACGTACTCTCCACAGCTCGGTATAGCGCAAGCGCCGCCGCCTTGCATATCCGCACCCATAAAAGTCTGCTGAACTGTACCGGGTTCGTCAAGCAAATAAATATAAGTCATCAATGTAGCTGAAGAACCGAAAAGACGAACTGAATAATTGGTATTAGGTGCTACTGTGATAGAGTATGTTTTGCATCGAGTTTCCCAGAAGCTCCTGGCTAATCTATATAGCACTTCTGCGCCATAGCCATTATCGCCTGCATATAGTTCTTGTGCTCCATCTTCTGAATATGTTCCCGGAGACGGCTTATAGGTATGCGGATATAAACCGCCCCACATAATTCCCTTATTATAAAGATTAGTGTCCGCGTCATAAGTGTCAGGAATTGTTGTGCCTTTGACAAGCATAAGATTACCAACATCAGATACAGATAAGGCGGTTTGGTCTGATTTCGCAAACACTAAAACTATTCTTTTGGCGGTTTTCGTATTGAAACTATATCCATTTGCAATGTTTTGTGAACCATTGAACCAGCCGTCTGTATTTGCCTCAATAAAAGTACCAACAGCTCCATTCGGTATTGGAGTGGTGGTCTGCCTCAGGTAGTTTTTGCTCCGCTTGCCAATTTTTCCATTAGTTCCGGTTATACGCCAATCGAGAAGCTCTGAACCATCTGTGACTATTGTAAGAGGAGATATGCCTGTAGTTTCTTTGATATTCGGCATTAGTACCACCTCTCTCTGTATCTGATGATCGCAGACTGACAAGCACCTACTATGAAGTAGTTGTCGTTGATATGCAGTCGCGGGAAGGGACCTTTTGTGTACTCAGTGCAGGCTATTTTATCGCCGTTTGGACGTGTATAGTATGCAAGCTGCGCATCACAGTCGAGAGTGATGCTATACGCAGCCGAATAGCCAGCACCGACAATCTCAGGCGGCGTTGTTACAGTAATGACTTTGCCATTGCAGTTGATATCTGTAACTGCCGCAGACGGTATCATCGTTATCATCGGATCACAATAGACAGTTCCGCTGTTGTCTACTCTTTTATACGGACTTGCATCTGTGATATCAACGACCTGCTCCTCCAGAGCGTAAGCAAACGGTTCGCATTCAAAGACTATCGGCAGCTCCGCCATTAACAGAGCTTTAGCCTCTGGTATCGGAAGATGAACATGAGCATATAGCATCTCTTCCGGAGCTGTTGATACTGTAAGCGCTCCATATCCTTTAAGAGCATTATATATATCATGCAGCTTAGCTGCGCCTGCGTCCGTGATAACTGCATATACAGTGAGCTCAGAGTTTGTATACCATGTTTTTGTATATGAGTTTTGTCTCGCTCTGCCCGGTATCGGTGTGAATTCGGTCTCTGGTTGCCATGTAGGGCGGATTATCGGAGTCGTTATGATAAGGCCAAGATCATCACTGCTTATGCCATTATAAATAAAACTGCTCATTCTATCACTTGCCCTTTCCTAAGTCTATACGACGCTCAGCTGTTGCAAGGTCCTCTGCCATTCCATATACATCGTATTTCCCTGCTACCTGCGCATACACTGTGTTGTAGTAATTGTGAATTATCGCGCCGCCGCCTGCTCCGACCGGGGTATTTGTTGCTGTGCGGCTCAGAGGAGTTATCTTGATACCGCCATTCATTACTTGCAGCAGTTCAGGCCCTGCTTCTGCGACAATTCCTGCCTGACCAATGCCTATTGAACCGCCTGATGCGTGCAGGCTTATATTATCTTCACGCCAACCTAAACGCTTGAAATACTGAACCGCTTCATCATCAGCGTCGTTATAGTGATCTAAAAAATATTGTTTCCACGCTCGCGCATCTGACTCGCTATTTATGCTAAATCTGTTGATAGGATCGCTCGCCCAATATAAATCTTCAAGATACTCCTGATAACGTGCCTTGAAGTTTGAGCCGAAAACATCGCCTACTTCATAGCCTTTATCTATCGCCCACTGTAATAGCGCTTGCACATCAAATCCGCTATCAAGCTGACTTTGATATTTTTTCGTAAATTCATCAGTGAAAATATTTCCAACATTTTCACCGCTTGCAATTCCCCATAACAGAAGCTCTGAGATATTATAGCCTTTATCGAGCTGATCTTGAACTATCTTCGTATAGTCCTCCTGAAATACGTCTCCTACGTCCAAGCCTGCTGATCGCGCCCATTTCGCAAGCTCTGCTATATCAAATCCATCATCGAGCATTTTCTGAACATTCTCACGGAAAGTCTCATCGAAGGCTTCGTTTGCTTCAACACCTGCAAGCTGAGCGGCATTAACTGCTTCGCCCATTTCCTGCATTATTGCATCTGCTTCTTTTTGCCGCCAACTGCGAGAATACAGATCTATGTCAGCATATATCTTCTGCATAGTATCCTTGTATGCTTTTTCCCTTTCGGTAAGACTGCTATTAGTATCCTTGAGTATCTCTTCATTGGCATTTTTCTCTGTATAAAGGATCTCTTTGACATCATCATATCGTTCTTCAGAAAATGCTTTCTCTGCATCATCGAGCCTGTGAATATAGTCTATTGTACTATTAAATGCTGCAAGAGCATCTCGTTGTAAATCGCCTGCCTCAACGGTTGCTTGCTTTGCAGCAACCCACTCCTGAGCTGCGGCTAATCCTTCTTTATTTCCAGCGCCCCACTCATATGCACTGATATACTCCTCTGCGGTGATATCCCAATTCTGAGTAACTCTACGAAAATTTCTCTCTGCTTCAGTTTCAGCAGTTTTCGCTTCTCTATACTGAGCAGTATACTTTTCATAATTAGATTGCGCTTCTGCATTCTGACGAGTCATCGCCGAGTTCATCGCCATATACTGATCAACAAGGGCCTGTGCTTTTTTCTTCTCTATCACTTTGTCGATCTCTGATGCCAGCGTCTTATAGTTCTCTATCTGGTTGCCAGTCATGGTGTACTCGGTGCCGAGAGCACTGTTGAGCTCGCCGAGGATATACTCAGCTCGTTTCTTGTCGGCATCCTTGACTCTGCCCGAGGCATCAGCGAGGCTGTCGAGCTCTTTCCAGAGGTCTTCGGTGCGCTTGGACTCGTTTTCGATATCACGGGCACGGTCGTTAAAACCGTTTTTCATTTTATTGATTTCTTCGCGAGCTGCATCGGCGGCTTCCTGCTCAGCCCGATATTGCTCAGCTACTTTCTTAGCAACGTCTCTCTCGTCTTCCTGTGCTTTGTAAAGTGCTGCGAGAGCAACTGTAAGGCCGATAACGCCTGCTGTCACTGCTACCGCTGGATTGGCAAGCAGTGAGCTGTTAAGGAGCTTCGTTGCACCATCAGCACTCTTCATAGCTGTCGCAAGACCTTTGACGGCTTCCGCTCCCTTGACGGCAGTGCTTGCTATCTTCCACGAAGCATAAGCAGCACCTACGCCCTTGATAAGCGGAAGCATCTCCTCGCCGAACTTGATAATCTTCGGGAGATCATCAACTCCCTTGCTGACGATCTTTCCCACCTTCGGCAGAACCGCCTCACCGAGCTGTGCAAGTTCAAGCTTGAGATTATTGAGCGCAACCTTTGCCTCGTCAGGAGCATCCTGCGTTGCCTCGAAAGTATCGGAGACTACATCGCGCATATCATCGTAACCTGCAACAAGATCGTCAAGGCTAAAGCGCTGCTCTCTGATAGCCTGAGTCATAGTAGCGGCACCCTTCTTACCGAATAGGTCAGTTGCTATCTGGAGAGCTTCTGTCTCGTCCTTAGTGCCCTTGATGCGCTCAATGGTCTCACCGAGGGCTTCGGTCATAGACTTACCGTCGGCTGTCGCTTCCTGCTGTGCTTTTTTCAAGCCTGCGAGGGCTGTTGATGTGTCAATACCGTTCGCCTCGAACTGCCCGAGGAGTTCCGCGGACTGCCTTATATCAAGCCCCAGCTCCTTAAAGGTTGCAGAGTTGCTGAGGAGCTCAGACTCAAGGCTGTTGAGGTCCTTGCCTGTGCGCTGCCCTACGTCGGTCAGAGTGTCAAGAACTCTGCCGGTGTTCTTGGTGTCCTCCTGAAAGGCTTTCATAATGCCCGAGACGTTGCGGACACTGCCTGCTACCTGAGTATCATTTACCTCAGCGTATTTGAGAAAATACGCTGTCAGGCTTTCGAGCTCGTCGTCGGTCGCTGCGAAACGTGTATTGATTTCTCCAACGGCGGCACCGGTATCTGACATCTCGACAGGAAGGGCGCCGAAAACGCTATCAGCGACGTTCTGGAGTTCTTCAAGGCTCTGCCCTGTGGCTCCTGTCTTCTTGATGATAGTATCATAGCCTTCGTCGATCTCTTCCCATGCCTCCTTCGCGGAGGACATGAGCTTCTCAAAGCCGTCTGCTGCGAGCTGTGCAACTGCTCCCTTGAGGACCGTAAAGCCCTCGGCAGAGCCTTCAGCGGTACTCCCCATCTTATCGAGATTGCCTGAAGCTTTTCCGGCTTCTCCACTCAGCTCCTCAACGTGCTTCCCTGCGTCTTCTGCCTCGGCACCAAGCTTTTCAGTTTCTGCTCTGGCTTTTTCAAGTTCACGCTGAAATGCACGATACTGGTCTTCGCCGATATCTCCTTTTTCAAACTGCCTTGTTACCTCTTCCTGAGCGTTTTCGAGGAGTTTGAGCTTATCCTTAGAGCTGTCGATTGCTTTGTTGAGCAGTTCCTGCTTCTGTTGCCAGAGTACGGCAGAGTCAGGTGCTTCTTTGAGAGCACGATTGACTTCGGACATCTCAGCTTTTGCCTTTCTTCCACTGCTCTCAACACTTGCAAGGGCTTTCTCAAGCTTGACAGTATCACCCTCATACTGTATAGTAATGCCTTTTATCTTTTTACTTGCCATTTTTCTGCCTCCTTACTATTGCAGGATTACTGCTAAGCTTCTCACGATCAGGCTCGGTCGCTGACATAGCCTTGGCGTGCTCAAGCTGTTCGATGCCTTCCGCGGTGCGGCTGTAATTCCATATAACTGCATCACGGAACAATTTCCAGAACTCTGTTATTGGGAGACTCCAGACCTCCGGAAAGCTCATGCGTGCATAGTCTGCAACAGCTTTGATGTGCATTGTGATGCAGTTATATGGTATCACAGGCTGTGCAGTTGACTGCACAGGCGGAGATTTGTACGCTGGATCCTTTTTTATTTCTTCAAGCCATGTCTGCAACATTATTCTCAGTGCAATTATATCAATATCAGTCATTTGATCACGCACATTCACATTTTCGAGATTTCGTGATAAAAATTTCTCAGCGGCATCGATCAATTCAGTTACATTAGCAGGATTAAGTATACCATCGCACTCTTTGACACTCGGCTCAGTGATGGAGAGTATTTGCTTTGATTTAAGTCTAAATTTAAATAATCTCATTTTGCACCTCCTTATACGATAAAAGGCGAGCCGAAGCTCGCCTCATACTATGACTCAGCTTCGGTCTGAGCCTCTTTATCTTCTTTCTGCTCCTCTCTGATGAGAGGCACTCCACGGCAATTTTTATCAGTGGAGAGCTCTTCGAGGCGCTCTGCCGTGGGCTTGAGCCCTCTGCGCGGATAAGTGTCGCCAGGAAAGTACTTTCGACGATTATCCTGCTTATCCTCGAAGTACTCAAGTACCTCGTATCTCATATCATGCTCCTGCGTCTATGTTATCTTCGTCGATTACGAGCAGATGGCCGTCACTGAACGGCTCTGCCTGAATTCTCGGAGTGATCGTTGTAGGCTGACCGGGGCGGTATGATGCTGCGAAGCCGTTGATATTCTTACCGATCATTGTGTAGCGAACATCGCCCTTGACCTTATCCTTGTGAACAGCACGGAAAAGATATATCTTTCCGTTGTCATTAGCAACTCCTCCGATAAGAGTACGACGCTTAGCTGTAGAGCCTGTGCCTGAGACTGTCGCAGATGCTGTAGAAATCAGCTTTGAAATTGTGTCACCGTTCCAGGTGATCATGCCGTAGCTCATGTATCCGTTGTCGTCTGTCATCTCATTTCTTGACGCTTTTCCGTCATCTGACTTGACTGAGTACCACGTTGTCTGATACTCGAACTCTGCGCCGTCCTTGGTGCGTCCGATAAGATTAGCGTCCACCTCAAGGGTAGCATCGTCGGGAATATCCGAGATTGCCGTACCGGTCCACTCTGTGACATATACGTCCACGGAGCCGAGCGCGATACGGTCTTTTTCCTGTCTGTATGTAGTGCTATCAGGCATTGTCATTATCCTCCTCTATGTACTGTATTGTGCGGAACGAGAATACTGTAAGCAGCATTTCCTCGTCCTCGAGAGCTGTGTCGCCTTCCTTGTCAATCTCTACCTCGCGGAAAAGATTTTCAAGCCTGCGCTCCAGCTGAGGATCCTTGTCCTCTGTGTAAAGCTCTATCGTGATTTCGACATCACGATAGAGGTTAAAATTGTCGGCACCTGTTATCTCGGTGTCTGACTCGTAATATACGATGAACGGCAGCTTCTGAGCTTTCTTAAATCTCAGATATGCTACCGGTAAGCCAAGCGACAAGAGTCTGTCGCGGATCTCTTTCAGTTCCATTACAGCCCCTCCATCAGCTTGTCAAGTTCTTTTTCGGCGTGCTCATTGACTATCGAGATATGCGGTATAGGGTCGGCATTTCCGACCACTCTCTTAGTGCCGTTTCTGACGACGTGGCCGTTCTCAAGCAGATGCGTGAGACCGCCTTTCGCATTGTAGATTGTCACTCTTGTGACACCGCGCTCTTTCTCAACGAGGCACTTCCACTTCTTGCGGTAGTCACCTTTTTTCAATTTCTTGCTGCTTCCCTTATAGACGGGAGAGAGACGCTTGAGCTCCTCGACCGCATTGTTAGCGATATCGACGAGACCGTTTTCCATCTCTTCCACGACCTCCTCGGTCATGGTTCTGGTCGCCTCAGCAAGAGCCTCAACGAACTCGTCGGGAGTAATGATCTCATTCATGATCTTCCTCCCTCCGAGCCTTGATGATAAGCAAGGAGTCAGCTTCGGCGAGATTGTCGATACTTACTATGTTGTAGTAGTGTCCTCTGTACTTGATGCGATAGCTGTCTGTTGTCATGTCTTCGAGCTTGCGGCAATATCGAACTTTGAAATTCTTAACTGCCTTATCACGGGGCTCCTTGGCAGCATAGCTCTCCTTGTCGGAGTCGCCCATCACTGCGGCCCAGCATGAGTGATAGTCAGTCCAGCCGGGAAGCTGATTTCCAATCGTGTCGAACTGCTCCTCCGAGCTTGCTTGCTGTATCGTGATACGCTTATTCAGGCGCCCTACATCTGTTTCAAACATCATCGTCGGTCATCTCCTGCTCCGCTTGCAGCTGCGCTATGATAGATCTTATCGTATACTGTGCTTTAACGCCTGCTTTCTCTACGGAGTAGCTTCGCTTCTCGTAGAGCTCTGTGATAATTACGAGGGCGAGAAGCCTTACCCTCGCGTCATCGTAATTGCAAGAGCCAACTGCTGCGTTGATGTAATTAGTAGCGACATCCGCCATCAGCTTGATGATATTATCGTCGTCGTCAAAGTCGACCTTTAAAAACTGCTTTATAAGTGATAGCTCCATGAGGTCCTCCTTTCCGACGAGTTAGAGCTTATTCCTGTGCCGCAAGTATCTCGGCGATTATGTCAGCTTTCTTGGTTGCTGTCAGTTCGATGTTCATGTCTTCAGCGAGAGCCCTCAGCTGAGCAACTGTCAGAGCTTCGAGCTCTTCCTGCGACAGCTCGCCGTCGCTGTTGGTATCAGCGGCGGCAAGGGTCTCAGAACTCTCGCTCGTTATTCCCCCAGTGCGAGCTTGCCGAAGCAGTAGCACTTGTCGGAGGCATCAGCCTGAACAACATCCACCCACTCGATGAGGCGGCAGATTGTTGTGTTGCTCATGAAGCCTGCTTCCTTTGAGGATGCGAATGAGATATTGTCGAGGTCGACGAACTGTACACCGTCCTCAATATTACCATAGTATATAGGGGCAACATTGTTTGTTGTGTCACTCGGAAGCATAGCATTTGAATATACTTCAATAGGATAGCCCATAAAGAGCTTGCGTGTAGGCTGTGTCGGATCTGGCTGAAGTACAGCTCTGCCGTTAAGGTCAAGAGCCTGATCAAGCGCATTAAAGCCGTCCTGATTTGTTACTATCTTTGTGTTATAGAGTGAACCGGGATCGAGATCGACGTTGATTGAAACCTTAAGTGCTCCCCAGCCGCTGAGAGTCTTCGCGGTCTTGTTTGCTTCAAGCTTTGCCTTTGCCATAGTATTTTCTGTGATAACTGCTTTTTTTGCAAATCTTCTCACAATGTAGTCGATAAGGTCATTATCAGTGAGTGAGAGAAGTGTGTTGGAAATCTTAATGAAAGCACCTTTTTCCTTGAGTGACCAGCTCACAGGACTGAATACAGGATCAGTCGCATATGTGCCGTCAGTACCGTCTGTAAAGTCGATAAGGCCTTCTGTTTCATCATTGTCTGAAGGATAGCTACCTGTGAGAGCAGTTGTCTTCAGATAGCCGCATACCTCTCTGAGGCTTCTGAACTGGCGGAGCTTCTCCTTGATCTTGGTGCGAATATCCTGAGGAAGGATATAACCCTCACCGTGCTCGCCGTTAGGATATGTTACCGATGGAAGGAGCAGAGCATCTTCTGCTTCTGTAAGCTTTGTTCCCGAGAGCTTCTTAAGAGCTGCGCGGATAAAGGAAGCATTTTCCTTTGTCTTAGTAGCGCCCTTAGTGCCTTCGGTTGCCTGAGATGCCTGAGGCGCCTCGATACCCGCTGAGAGCTTATCAAGAGCCTTCTGCTTCTCGATCTTGTCAGCAAGTTCCTGTGCCTGCTTCTGCATCTTGTCGGCGTTCTCAAGATCGTCCTTGTCGAGATAGTCCTGAGCTGTGTTGATGATTACTGCAAGCTTGGCCTGCATCTCTTCGATTTTCGACATAGTCGTTTTCCTTCTTTCTTTATGTTTTATTTGAGGAGCTTCAGGACATCGAGTGACATCTGTAGCTTTCTCTTGCGATTGTCGATTTCCTCGCCTTCCTGAGGAATAGGAGGCTCGGGCTTCTGAGCGCTCTCGCTGATATTCAGGAGAGCAGCGGGAGTGTTCATATACCGCTTGTAGCTGTCTGATACACAGGCAGCTACGGGCTCTGTGTCGAGGAGCTCGATTGCAAAGTATTCTGCCGCCTGCTCCGCAGTCAGCCACGTCTCGCGGTCGATCATGCTCTTGATCTTATCCTCGGTGGTACCGTTGACGGCATGAGCCTTATAGACGTTGATGATAGACTGCTCACAGGCGTTGAGTGCCTCGATTGCCTTCTTGAGGTCGTTGGCGTTCCCCCATGTAGACGTCCAAGGCTTATGGAGCATGAGCTGAGCGTACTTAGGAGCTACGACCTTGTCGCAGGCGAACGGGATTATTCCCGCGATACTTGCGGCGATACCGTCGATGTGTGCGATCTTCTCGCCGGGATATCGAGCAAGTATGCTGTATATAGCCAAACCTCCGAAGACGTCACCGCCTCCGCTGTTGACATACACATCAAGCTTCTTGTGTCCGCCACCCTCGGTAGTAAGCTCGGCGAGAAAATCGGCGACGTCCTGAGGGCACTTGTCCTCCTCGAACCACTTGCTGATCCATGTAGCTGAGCAGATGTCACCGTAGAAGCGGAGCTCTGCGCTCTCATCGTCTGCACTGTCATAGATCATATAGCCACAGTCCTTGACTGCGCCCGTCTTGTCCTTCTGAGTGAACTGGTACTTTTTCGTTTTTCTCACCTCCTTATAGTGGCACATAGTCTACGGCTTTGGTGTTCTTCAACTCGACGCTGAAAACATGGTCGAAGTTATATATTCCGATCCAAGCACCCTTCTGTTTGACGATAACAGCCTTGCCGTCGTAAGCGTAGTCGTCCCATTCCCCTTCTTTATAGGCAATGGTCTCACCGCTCTTGAAGGTGATCTCTATTGTGTCAGCGTATTCCATTTACTTGTTGCCTCCTTTATCGTACTGTGAACCGAGCATATCCAGCGGAATAGCTGCACCGTTGCCGATGATAAGCTTATCGGTGCCCGGTATGAACGGCAGATTTTCGCGTTTTCGGGCCTCTGCAATCTGCAAGAAGCCGCCCGTGATGCCTGTGCTGTATGCTTTGTAGCGAGCCTCGATATCAGCTCTGAGATAAACGTCTGCATTCGCCTGAATGAACTTCGTTTCCTGATCCTCGGAACTGAGGAGCTTGAACGTCGCCTCCTGCTCATAAGCAGTGAGAACGTTCTGCATCGTGTCGCTGTAGAACGCTCTGTTCTGCTGCTCGATGTTGCTGTATGTACTCTTTTCCATGTCATTGAGCTGGAAGCTCTTGACACCGAAGGCGTTCGCGATGTGTCGAGTAGTGAGCCCGTTGAGCTCGAAGAACTGTGAGTTCACGAGTTTTGTCTCAAGCTGCTGCACACCGAAGTCTGTCGGTATCGGTATAACTGTCCCTGCGTTCTGAGCGCCGCCGAGGTTAGCAAACTTTTTCTTGATCTGAGCCGCGCGGACCTTGTCGAGGTCTCCTGTAAAAGTGACGATGATAGGGTCCTGCAAGCCGTGACTATACTTCTCATTCACGACCTGCTGTGCGTATTTCTCCTGACTGAGAACATCGACAAGATACTTCTGTATCGAGTTGCCTTTGATGCCGTCAGTCGAGAAGTACTTGTGATGCACTATCCTGTCGGACGTGTATATCACCTGCCGCGAACTCCGCGGGTCAGTGTACAGGTAGTACACCGAGTTCGGTGAGCTGAGTATGCCCGCATTATCGACTATAATCTCCACATAGTTGCTATCGAGGAGGTATATCTCCTCAATCTTTCCACGGCGGAAACTGTATACCCAAAATGTGTTGCCTGTGCTCAATCTCTGGAACTCTGACGCCCAGAAGAAGTCGTGAGCGGTCATAAACCTGTTCGGGCGAAGCTTCAGGAGCTTGTTGAGGTAGTGATCTGACTCTTTGGCACCGTCGCCGTCCCTCTCATATACCTTGAAGGGGACCTTCGCGAGAGCGTTGCATCGGATCAGCATACAAGCATAGTACGTCGCAGCGTTAAGGTTATTCTTCGCCAGAGCGCTTGAAAAGCCCTGTCTGTTGAAGAAATCATTCAGCTGTTGGAGCGTCACAACGCCCGCAGGCTGTTCCTGCTCCGTGTCGGCAGTCGTTTCCTCTGTTGCCTGCTCCGTGGTGTTCTCCACTTCGTCGGCTATCTTTTTTCTGCGCTTGAACAGCGACATCTTATCACCAGCTTTCACTTTCCAGCCACTTGTCCACGTCTACGGGAGCAGTGACGAATACATGATATAAGGCGAGCTTGAATGCGCAGAGAGTAGCGTCCACCGGATCCACTCGGCGCTTCGTTGCGTCCTTGTCTATCTTAATTAAACCGTTATTCTTGCGGACAACGGCGTTTCCTATCGCATAATTCAACAGTGGGTTGTTGATAAATACCACGTTCTGACTGTACACCTGTTCGCGGAAGCCTGCTGTGCTCTCGTTCAGGCTCTTGTGCGACTGGTACACTTCCACGACATCGTAGCCTTCATCGCTGAGTTCAAGCATGAGCTTGCTCGCGTTCGCGGGGTCGAAGCACAAAGACTGTATCACGAGGCCCTGAGAACTACAGAAGCCGCGGACGTAATTCATGACGGCGTTCTGATCGACGATCTCAGTGTTCGTGACAGTCAGCCAGCCGTTGCGCTCCCATGCGTCGTAAGGCATCTTATCGACGCGGCATCTCTCCATGAGCTTCTCTCGGTTCGGGATAAAGGAGTGTGAGAACAGGATATATTTGACGGTGCCGTCTGCGTCCTTGTAGGGTATTATGAAGCTCACCGAAGTGAGGTCTATCTTTGCAGACATATCGAAGCCGACGTATACCGGAAGCCCTCTGATATCGACGGGAAGCTCGCTGACCTTGCAGCGGTTCCACTTTGCCATATCCATATATCCGTTATTTCGCGCCTGCACCCAGACGTTCAGCACCTTGGTGAGGAAAGATATGAGCTTTTCGGGAACTTCCTTTGCGATAACGTAGTCGTCGTGCATGAGCTTGCGGCCTGCCGCATACGATGCACGGACGGGGTTTGCCATCTCCACGAGCTTGTCGTATGTCTCATCGCTCAGCTCGATGTCTGTGTCTGCCTCGAAGATATCTATGAGATACTCGTCGTTGACGATATCAGGCTTGTCAGGGTCCAGCACATCACTGCAATACATATACTCCTGCTGATAGCAGGGACAGTTGAGGTCTTTGCCTGCTGTTGTAATGATAAGCAGCAGCGGCTCCTTCGTATTTGAACCGAGGCCAAGGTCGTAGAACTCTGTTGTCGTGTGCTGGTGGTACTCATCCAGGATCAGGAAGGCGGGGTTCGTACCGTCTCCGTTCTGTCCATCCTGCTTACTGAGAGCGACGATAAAGGAGCCTGTCTTTCGATGCACGACTCTGTTCGCCGTGCAGTTAAATTTTCGTGCAAGCGGGCTCCTCTTGAGCATCAGCTTGCACTCATCAACTATGATCTTGGACTGCTCTCTCTTTGTACCTGCACAGTAGCCCTCGTAGTGCTCCTCGTTTCTGGTACTTCCGCAGGACATCTCATAGAGAGCGACGCCGCCGAGCTCCTGAGACTTAGCATTCTTTCTGGCTACCTCCTTGAAGTACTTGGTGAACCTTCGGAGGTCGTCAGATTTCCTCCGCCAGCCGTAGAGCTGGCAGAGGGTGAAACGCTGCGGGGTAATGAGCTCGATGCTCTTACCGGCGAGGACTCCCTTCGAGTGGCGGAGGTAATGGAACCACTTGACGATAGCCCTCGCCTGCTCCTCGTCCCAGTAGTACGGATAGTTGCTATCAGTATCAAGCTTGTTGAGATCTGCCAGGAAGCGCTGGCAGGCCCATCGGTGCTTTCGGCAGCTTACCCGTCTGCCGTCAATGCACTCTGCCGCGTATCGTTCCAGCTCCTGCCTGATCGTCATCAGATATCGCCGAACTCCTCGGTGATGTCTGCCTCTATCTCCGGCAGCTTCGCCGCTGCGAACTTCAAGCGGCTGTCAATTGATAAGCCACACTGGCGGCCGAACTCACGCATCTCCTTCGCGTGCTTGATCTGTATCTGGATAGCGGGATTAGCTTGATACGGCGACTTTGGATTTTTCGGGGACTCTATGAGCAGTCCCTTTTCCTTGATTTCCTCCTCAGCCTGAAGGTACTTGTCCCAGGCGTTGCAGTAAGCCGCCAGATTGTTAGCGTCAAGATCACCGAGCATATCCATCTCCGCCATACTCTCGATCAGTCGGCGATACTCCTTGCGAGCTCTCTTGCTGAGCCACGTCGGAGCTTTGAGGATATACTTCTTAGGTGTGCGGACAAGGTCCTGCTCCGCTTCAAGTCTTGCTCTTCGCTCCTTGGTGAGATCACCCTTCTGTTCGGAGAGCGGCAAGCGGGTTCTTCCCATTCTCTCCTCACTTTCTGCTGTGCAGTTGACTGCACAGGCTTAGAAAAAATTTTTATTTACAATTTTTCAAAAAGAAAAC